>X410_Impala__coassemble_73_pt1 | contig 20425 bp, 25 predicted proteins | sample X410_Impala__metabat2_high_PE_006 | metagenome-assembled genome bin X410_Impala | reverse complement strand
GCAATATTAGCCGTTCCTCCTCCAATATCTATATTTGCTGTCACCTTTTTTGTTGTTTGAGAATACGAGAAGGCACCTGAGCCCTTGGCAGCTAGAATCCCCTCCAGGTCCGGTCCTGCAGTTGCTACCAAGAAATCACCTGCGCTTGACGCCAGCTGCGAGACCAGCTGGCTTGCATTTTCTTTTATGGCTGATTCTCCGGTAATGATAACGGCCCCTGTTTGGATGTCCTCTATATGAATATTTGCTTTCCGATACTCCTGATGGATGATATCCATTATCGCCTGATAGTCAAGAATGGAATCTGTTTGCAAAGGCGTTCGGTAAACCGGACTCTTATATAAAACTTTGCGCCCCGTAATCTCAAGCCTCGGCACATGACCTGGACCAGATACATTTGAAAGGAACAATTGACTAACGACAATCTTGGTTGTACTTGTACCAATATCAATTCCAACGCTTAGAAGGGATTCATTATAAGCTTCCATTTTCCCACCTCTTTAGCCTATTTTCACTTCAACTGGCGCCTCCTTTTCCGCCCTGTCTGCAAGGTATTCATCCTTTCCGATGATGCCCAGCTCTCTATCCTTTTTCTCCAGTTCTAATGCTTTTGGAACGGAAAGCCAATAGGCAAAGGCAATTCCAATCACTCCAGCAGCTAATTTTCCGATGATGACAGGCAGAATCAATGTGGGCTGAAAGTTCGCCGTAAAGGAGAGATGGTCTCCTAGCAAGAACGCTGCACAAACGGCAAAGGAGATGTTAATGACTTTATCCTTAGGGGGCATTGTCTTGATTAATTTAAACATGGCCAAAATATTCGCAACCGTTGCAAGCAAGCCCGCGCTTCCTTCTTTGCTAAGTCCGAACCTCCTGCCGAATGATTCAAGAGGTTTGCCAGCATATTTTTGAATTAAATAGATCATCGGGAAAGCGCCCGCCAACATGATTCCGATATTCCCCGCGACCTCCAAGGCACGGAATTGGTCTTCTCCATCGGCAATAATCGGATCAAATCCCCACCAGCCGATCGTTTTAGAGAAAAGACCAGTAAAAATTTCGACAATAGAAAAAACAAGAATCAGCTTAATCGCAGCATCCATCAAGTAACCGAATACCATGAAGAGCTTAACCATTAAATCTGGAAGAAAGTATAGACCAAGAGCAAGTATGATAACAAAGACAAATAACGGGGCAAGATTAGCCAAGACGGCTAAGTAACTAATGGTAAATTCATAGGTGGAGGAACTATTCGTTGAGATGATATCACGAATCTTTGAATTTGATAGAAGAATGATGACACTAGAGATGAATGCTCCGATGGGGACTGTCAGAATGCCGGACATAACGCCTAAGGCCATATATTTATGGTCTCGCTTATCAAGCATTGCAAGCCCCATCGGTATAGAGAAGACAATCGTAGCACCAGCCATGAAGCCAACAACCATCGCCATCATCCAACCCTCATAAGATTCTTTCAATACTTCTGCGAGTTGATAGCCGCCCATATCTGTTGCTAATATGGCCGTAGCCGCAATTGCTGGGTCAGCACCAATGCTTGCAAATAATGGCCCGCAAACCTTATCAATAAACATGGAGAGAAATGGGATAGAGGCCATGATTCCCGCTGTGGGCAGGAAGATATGTCCAATAGCATGTATGCCCTCCATAAACTGCTTTCCAAGTCCTTCTTCACTGTTCCGTATCGCCGCTATCGCACCTGCGACCGCACAGGCCATAATTATGTAAATGACAATATTCCCTATTTGCGCCATGCACAATCCTCCTACTATTAAAATATGATTAAACAATGCTTTTCATCACTCATCACTATGTTAGACATATGACAAATAGAATCTATTGGAAGATAATCTTACATTTCCATATGTACCACGTCTCCCCCTTGAATAATTTCAGCATAAATGAGTTGATTACCGTTAATTATAGAGGACGTTTAAATTTACTTTTATTATCATGTAAAGTAATCTAACACGTTTTTTTCGAATTCTAAGTCGACCAAGGATGTACGTGATGCATTCCAGCAAGCAGAGTGGATAATTGGGTTATAAAATCAACTATGCTATAATAGATTCACATTTTCCTTTTTTTACTAAGTTATTTAGCATTTGACACTACATTTTCTTCTATTCATCTTCAGTCGGACCTGTGCTTTCCGATAAATCATATGACTGATCATTTTTCTCTCAGGAGGGGTTACTATTTATACTGTTTTCTCTACTTTCCTTGTTCCAGACGATAAATCCAATGAGGTTATCCAAATCTATCAGCAACGGTCCAGACTTGTTGATAAAGCTCCAGGCTTTATTGATTTCCTGCTCCTGCAAAATGATCGCCATCCTGGAGAACTGACTGTCCAGCTTCTATTTAAAACAAAAGAGGACTACCTGAATTGGGCAAGAAGTGAGGAATTCAAACAAATTCATGCGCTCGAAAAGAAATACCCAGACCAGGAGCTCGCCTCCATCATTCCAAAAGTCACTAAATATAAGGTGGTGGCGACATAATGAATACTAGTAAATTAATCGATCAAGTAACCATTCGCATCTATGAGCGTGACCCTTCCCTAAATGAACGCTACGGGGAAAAAGGCATCCAAAAATGCAAAGCAGATAACCAGCATCACCTCGACCATCTCCATACGGCCGCTGAGATGAATGATATCACCATTTTTACTGATTATACTCAGTGGCTTAATGGCATTTTGCAGAAATTCAATATGGGAACGCAAACACTTTTGGATAATTACGAAATTCTGAAAGAAGAGTTGCATCATGTTCCTGAGACTGAGCTTTCGGCAGATAAAAATAAGACATACCAAGCCCTTCTTTCGGAAGGCATACAGCTATTGGAGGCTGAGAAAGCAAAAGAGGAGGCATAGGTTATGTTCAAAGGGACAGAGTTTGCTGATATTCTGCTCAAAGGTAATACCGTCCTTGCTTGGAAGTATATCGAGTCATACAAGGATGAAGAAATTCTGACAATCTACGAAGATATAATTACTCCTGCCATGCATCGTATAGGTTTACTGTGGGAGAACAACAAAATCACCGTGGCAGATGAGCACATAGCTACCGCCGTATGTGACTTTGTCCTCTCAAGATTATCGAATGTCCATAAATCCAGCCAAGATTCAGCCCCTCGAGGGCGGGCGATGTTTCTATGCTTAGAAGGGGAACAGCATTATCTTGGCCTGAAAATGGCTAATTATCTGTTCGTAGATCACGGGTGGGAGACGAAATATTTTGGTCCTGACCTACCTTTAGAATATGCCCTGCAAACAGCGGCAGAATGGGAACCAGATGTCATCGGTCTATCTGTTTCCATTGTTACCCACTTACCTAAGCTGAAGACCTATTGCAGTCAGCTTGAGGCTATTTCCCCCTCTGCCACTCTCTTTGTTGGTGGACGTCTGGGAGCAAAATATGACCTGACCAATCACATTAGCCGTAATACGCTGATTTCCAGCGATTTATCTACCTTGGATGATTGGCTGAAAAATTACAATATGGGGGAAAAAGAAAATGCAGCTTATTGATATTCCACTTCCCCTCCCATATGTCGTGATTGACTCAAATGGCAGGATTGTCAGTTCAAATTCACGCGCACTCAATCTCTTTGACCTGCGCACAAAGCAAATCGATGACATCATTGACAGCGAAAGCATGAATAAATTAATCACAAACACTTGGCAGCAGGATGAACAGCAGCCGATTGAGGTTGTTTTAAAGACGCGGAGCAACCCTCTTGCCCTGTTTGATTTATTCATATCATGGGACCATGAGAATCAGCTGCATATGCTATTTGCTGCAAAGGATAAAACGACCCAAATTTATACGGACCGAATCATGCATCTTCAGAGCCGATTGGCCAACACTGATTTTGAGCTTTATGAGCAAAAGGAAAAACTCGAGGATATCATTTACCGAATGAACTCTCTATCCGGTCCCTTCATTCCCTTGACAGCAACAATGGGCTATATCCCATTGTTCGGTGATTTGACCGAGGAGAAGATTCATGTCATTTCCGGAAATGTTCTGCACTCCATTTTTGTTGGTGAGTATGATGACATCCTGGTGGATTTAACTTCTATTGCTGACATTGAAGAAACCGGCCTCCGTAAATTTATGGATCTCCTTAAAACGATTCATGTAATGAACGGGAATAAGGTACAGCTTATTGGTGCCAATCCAAGGATAGCTAAGATTCTCTATAAAGAAAATTTCAGTCTCTATGTCAATTTCAAACCATCCTTGCAATACATCTTGAAAAACTATTATCAATAATCAATAAAAGAAAAAAGAGTGCAAGCCAATGCTTGCACCCTACTCTTTTACTCTTTTGACGCGAGACCAACAGATTGATAAATATATTGGTCGTCAGAAACGGAACGGACGAGAAATTCCGCAACATCCGCACGGGAGATACTCTTGCTTCCACTCGGAATCCCCTCCAAAGTTTCTTCATAACGCCCTGTATACGGCTTATCAGTCAGACCCATCGGCCTTGCGATTGTCCATCTGAAATCATAGGATTTATAAACCTCAACAGCATTACGATGGTCTTCAAGCACATTCCCTAATAGCTTCATCGACATCTTTCCTATCATGCCCGGAATCTCTTTGTCAATTCCAGCTGAAGCCATATAGACGATTCTGTCTACGCCATTTCGAGCCATGGCCTCTGCCACTGTACCGGCCATTTCACGCAGGATGGTCGTCTTCCCTAAGCCATTATTAGACCCGACACAGGAGATAACAGCCTCCTGCCCTTTTACTGCCGAATTCACGGCCTCGCTATCAGTCGCATCACCTTGAACGATTGTCAGCCGCTCATGAGCTAAAGTAAGCTTCTCCGGCGTACGCATAAATGCCGTCACCTTGTGACCTGCATCTAAAGCCTGCTGAACAACCAATTGTCCCGTTTTTCCGGATGCGCCAATTATCACTATATTCACGTTCTTCCTTGCCCCCATTATTTCGTTTTCCTTCCCATTTATCATACCATCATTCCAATTAGACCGTCCTCTTCACTGCTTATGATCAATCAAAATTTCTTTCTCCTTGATTAACCCTCTCTCTTCCAAATAAAATTTCTCCTCATGTTCAAGGTATAGACTGCATATCATTTTGAGTATCACCTAATTGATTTCCTTATTTTCCAATTTTACAAATTGCGCCAAATACCTATTTATGGTAAAGTTAGCTCGAAAACGAATACGACAGTTCGTTAGACCATCCTGTCGCTAAACAAAACTAGGCATATACACGTAAACCGAAGCGTATAGGGGCCTTTTTAGGCCCTTTTCTTTTTCGCCCAAGGATTTGCATGCTGATTTTGTTAAGGCTGCAAGTCCTTTTTTTATGTGTATATAGAGGAGGAAGGACATGTTTATTCTTAAAAGTGAAATTCAGTTCGACACAGCACACTTCTTAAGCGGGTATACCGGAAAATGCGCAAATCTGCACGGCCACCGGTACCGTGTCATCGCGAAGGTGGCAAGCAAGACCTTACATACCGATGGTCAGCTCAGAGGGATGGTGGAAGATTTCGGAACCATCAAACAGGCTTTGAAAAAGATTGAAAAGCTATTCGACCATAAGCTATTGATTGAAAATAACGATGAGGGACGTGAAGTTGCCCGCCAATTAAAGGAGGGGCCAACTGATTTTGATTTATATATGGTTCCTTACCGGCCTACGGCGGAAGAAATGAGCAGACATATTTATCAGCTCATGAAGGAAATGGATGTTCAAGTCTGTGAGGTAGAGGTTTTCGAAACACCAACTAATAGCTGCAGCTATACGGAGGGGCCCATATGTTCAGGGTGATTGAACGTTTCATTTCTATCGATGGCGAGGGACCCACGTCTGGGGAACTGGCTGCCTTTATCCGTTTTGAAGGCTGCAATCTGCGGTGTACTTGGTGTGATACGGCTTATTCCTGGGATGGCTCATGCCCTTACGAGGAACAAAGCACAGAGGAAATCTATCAATATATTAAAGAAAGCGGAGCACGCAATGTGACATTAACCGGGGGTGAGCCCCTCTTACAGAAGGATATAGGTCAATTATTAGACATCCTCTCAAGCGATACAACACTTCAGATTCATATTGAAACAAATGGTGCAATCGATATCGGCAAGTATAAGGATCGTTATCCCGGAGGAAACATCCACTATATTGTTGATTATAAGCTTCCTGCAAGCGGGATGCAGATGACGATGAAGGAGAAGAATTTCGAATATGTCGGCCTTGACGATGTATATAAGTTTGTCATTGCTTCAGATGACGATTTACTCGAAACATGGAGAATCGTGAATAAGCATGAGCTAACGAAGCGATGCCGTGTCTTTCTGAGCCCGGTTGTGGAATCCATTGAACCGAAGCAAATTGTTGAATTCATGATTAGCCATAAGTGGCACGACGTTAAACTCCAAGTCCAGGTCCATAAGGTAATTTGGCCAAAAGATATGCGTAGTGTATAGAAATACGATAGACGGGAGGAGAAGGAATGGCCAATAAAGCAGTTGTCATTTTCAGCGGCGGACAGGATTCAACAACCTGTTTATTTTGGGCGCTGGAGAGATTTGATGAGGTCATGGCTGTCACATTTGATTATGGACAGCGGCACCGGCTTGAGCTTGAGTGTGCCGCAAGCATCACTAACGAGCTTGGAATCGAGCATCATATTTTGGATATGTCCCTTTTAAATCAGCTTGCACCAAATGCACTTACAAGAACCGAGATTGCCATAACAGAAGGTGAAAGCGGACTTCCCTCTACTTTTGTGGAAGGACGTAATATGCTATTCCTTACCTTCGCTGGCATTCTGGCCAAAACAAAAGGTGCTAAACATCTCATTACCGGTGTGTGCGAGACTGATTTCAGCGGTTATCCTGATTGCCGGGATATATTCATCAAGTCACTCAATGTCACGATGAATCTTGCCATGGACTATCCCTTTGTCATCCACACCCCATTAATGTGGCTCGACAAGGCGGAGACATGGGAGATGGCTGACAGCTTCGGGAAGCTTGAATATATTCGAACGAATACACTGACTTGCTATAACGGAATCATTGGTGACGGCTGTGGCGGCTGCCCTTCCTGCAAGCTCAGGCAAAACGGTCTTGTCATCTATCAAAAAAAGAAAATGGTGAAGAAATAATGAATAATGAAGGCAGAAAACCATCCGAATTAGAAAGTGTGACGTTGCTCGGCAACCAAGGAACGACTTATCCATATACGTACGACCCTTCCATCCTTGAGAGCTTTGATAATAAGCATCCTGACAATGATTATTGGGTAAAGTTCAATTGCCCAGAATTCACAAGCCTATGCCCCATTACTGGACAGCCTGATTTCGCAGCCATTTATATCAGCTATATTCCAGGCTTAAAAATGGTCGAAAGCAAGTCATTGAAGCTCTATCTCTTCAGCTTCCGCAATCATGGCGATTTCCATGAGGATTGCATGAATATCATCATGAAGGATTTAATCGCTCTAATGGAACCTAAATACATTGAAGTCTGGGGTAAATTCACCCCGCGTGGAGGCATAAGCATTGACCCTTACTGTAATTACGGTGAACCGGGGACAAAGTTTGAGGAAATGGCGCTGCATCGCCTCATGAACCATGACATGTATCCGGAGAAGGTGGATAACCGATAAATTTGATAACAGCAGTATAGCGGAGGCAAGCCTCCGCTTTTTTTGCAAGGTTTACCTTGTACAGATACCTCTAAAACACAAAAAAACCAACCCCTCATCGGAGTTGGTTTACGTTTGTGTTTACAGCCGCCTTTGCCGTTACATTTATAAGAAAGTTTTAAACCACCACTTCAACAAGTGGGTGTTCGCAATTATGTTCCTGCGTGTCCTCCAAGTCATCTAGACAGAGGCTTGTCATTCCCATAAATTTTTAAAACTCCCTAATACAGCTTAAAGGTTAAAACTTAATTATGCTTCACGTACAACGCAGCTTGTATAAGTATAATACACCCTTAACCATCAATTAGCAACGGGATTGATCAAATAAATATTTGGATGTTCTCCCCAGTTTCCCTATCGAATGTATCTAAATTACATTTTACCAGTATTTATGTTATTATCAGTACGAAATGTAATAAAGTTAACCCTACACGTGTCAAAACAACTTCACCCTGTGTAATTATCAACTAAAATTTACATTTTATATCAATAATGGTACTATTGTTATTATTCTATTTTGATTATTTGGAGTGTTTTAGTTGCTACTGAAAATGATGTCTGCTGAGGAATTGAAGGAATGCATTACTGATTTGAAACGGAAACATTCTGACTGTATCTTCATGTACGGATTTTATCATGAACGTACCGCCGAGATCAGCAACAGGCTTCAAATCTACATCGATTTTTACAATGAACACCATAGAAATGAGTCTCAGTAATGCTCTTCCTTCCAATCGACACCAATTTAAGCTGTATTGGTGTTTTTTGTTTGTCTTGAATGAATTTCTTCCAAGGCGAGCTTCAAAGTTGGATACAAGAAGACAAATCCGGCTTTAATAAGGCGGCTAGGCAAAACCCAGCGGCTTTTTAGGATTAATTCAGGCTCAGTGCGAATGACAACAGCGCCGGCCTTTAACATCCACTCTGTGGCAGGCATGCCGAAATTTCTCCCCATCGTATGCCGCAATAGGCGCATAAGCTCCTTATTGGGGACCGGGTTAGGTGAACCGCATACAAAAACACCGCTCAAATTCTCTCTTGATTCAATGAAGCGGACAATTCTGTAAAGATCCTCTATGTGAATCCAGCTAAACATCTGCTCACCTGATCCTTGCTTTCCGCCCAGACCGAATTTGACCAGGTTTTGATAGACTGGAATCACCCCTCCATCTTTTCCTAATACAATAGTGATTCTCAGTGCCGCTTGCCTCGTTGAAGGCAATTTAAAACTGAAGAAGGTCTCTTCCCAACGCTTTCCAACATTAACTGAAAAGCCATCTCCTTCTTCCCCGTTATCCTCTGTCATCGGCCGATCCATGGCATCTCTGTAGATGGTGGCCGTACTTGAATTAATCCAGAGGGGCGGCGGGTTTTGGGACTTTTCTATTGCCTCTCCAATGATGAGTGTCGTATCAATTCGGGAATTCATAATTTCTTTCTTATTCTGCTCATTATAACGGCAGTTGACAGACCTTCCAGCAAGGTTAATGACAAGTGCCGCTCCATCCACGGCCTTCAATATTCGTTGACGATCATTCCAGTTAATATGGGGCTCTTGTCTGGATATGATGGCAATATCATATCCATCCTTACGAAATTTTTTCTCGAAATATTGTCCGATAAATCCGGTTCCTCCTGCTAACACAACCCTCTTTGCCATTGATATCCCCTCACATTAGAATTTCTTCATCCACTACCCTCTATGTTACCAAATTATTCCTTATATAACCCAAGTATTTTTCCACAATGTCAAAGTCATAATTTTGATAAAGCGTTCTTGTCCCTACAGCATCCTCAATCTCATTAAACAAGAACCCATCGTTTTCATCCACTAAAAAATCGATGCCGACGAAATCGAACTTCATAATCGATAAGATGCTTGTAATGATTTGATGCTCAGAAGTGGATAATGAATATGGTTCTGCCTTGCCGCCTAGGGAATAATTCGATTTAAAGCTGTCTTCTGATTGTCTTTTCACACAAGCAAGAATTTCATCACCCATACAGAAGGCTCGAATATCAATGCCTGGATTTTTGCACATTTCCTGAATGAGCAGCCTCTTTCCCTGATATGTATTGACTAATGCGGACAATTGCTCCGGGTTTTCAATCTTATGCACATCTTTGCCGCCATGGCCGGAGACCTCCTTCAATATGAGAGGATAATCCATGCCATGATTCTCCCAATCTGATAGCTCAAACATCGTCTTAACCGACCTTATGCCTTTAGCATTAATGAGCTGATGGGTTTTCGCCTTGTCATTGCATACCTCCGTCACATCTGATGAATTAAATACTTTGCAGCCCATTAATTCAAGATGGCGCGCAATGCTGCTGTTCCGGCTTCTGTTAATGGCAAAGTCAGGTGCTGTATCCCATCTATCATTCTTATACCGGATAAATAAATGTCCATTTTCTGATCCAAGTGCAATGAAATCTGTCAAGATTAACCGGATGGTCATCCCATAAGAGGGTGCATCTTGGATAAAACGCTCCGCAAGCCATTGATTCTTCTCATAATCTTCCCGTGTATAAAGGATGATTCCGTTCTTCATTTCCCCACCGCCTGGATGATATGATCAAAAATCGCCTCGGTCACGTCAATGCCTGTACAGTCATAGATATTTTTGATATGAGCATTGGAGTTCACTTCACATAGTAACGGCTTCCCATCCTGCCCAAATAGTAAATCCACACCGGAAAAATCCGCCCCAATATGTTTGCTTGCAGCAATGGCTAACTCATAAAATTCTCGTGATGGCTTATACGGTCTCATCACCCCGCCATTCGTCACGTTTGCCCGGAAATCCGTCTCGGAAACCCTCATCATAGCGGCAATGACTTCCCCTCCGACAACATGGATTCTCACGTCCCTGCCTGCGCTGCTTTCCACAAATTCCTGATATAAATGGGGTACATATAATAGTTCTTTTCTCCTTCCAGCCAATTCCTCACGATTACGGACTAAATACACCTGTTCACCAAATGAGCCGTATGCTTCCTTGACCACTATTGGATAGGATAACTCCTGCTCAATCAAGTCAAGGAATGAATCATCCCGCTCCTTCGTTCCATCAAACATTAGCGGGGAAAAGATCGTTTTTGGCATAGGCAGCCCCTTGCCCGCAAGTGCTTGGAAGGTGGACGTCTTGTCATCACAGACTTCAATCACCTCAGAGCGGTTGAATAACCGCAGTCCTTGCCGCTCCAGCTGTCTTGCCAGACGGATATCCTTATCCAGGAATAAGACAAAATCCGGCTGATTCAAGTCAATCCTTGATTTCACGACAGGCTGTCCATCCTCCATGACACTCATTAACTCATGATTGGCAACGAGTTCAAGAGAAATCCCCTTGCTCTTTGCGGTTTGCCGATACCATTCGTGAATTTCGTTAAACTTAACCGAATTTAACCCGCCATTGTAGACTAGCCATCCTTTTTGTATTGCCATTCATATTACTCCTTATGTACATCCTTTTTTGTCCATTATACCAAATGAATGCATACAAGTTTCCGTTCCCTTCCCTTCTTCATATCCTTTGAACATCAACCTATTTAAAAATATCTATCCATGAGGAGTATGTATTCATGAGTAAGAGAACAGCCCGTATTTATGAACGCGGAGAAATTGAAGCTGAATCAGCCATTCCCGCCTGGGGAAAAGAAGCCTTTCAGCAGTGGCAAACGATTGTATCTGACTATCAATTCCCTTGCCATTTTGGGGTACAGGCAGAAAGAGCGGGCCATTTGCGCTATTGCTTTGCGGAAGAAAATGACCTCTCACCCCTTCCTGAAGCGATGACCCAGTTCCTGGCCCTCTCAAAAGACCATCCTGCTATCCGGCACGCTCTCATACTATTCATAAAGCCCGGAGATTCCTGGCAAGGTTTCGATGATTATCATGATTATTTCTGGGAGATTCTTTCCTATTTACATGAGCATGACCCCGCCCCTTGGCCGGAGGGGATCCCAATTGACACAGACGATCCATTATGGGAGTTTTCTTTTGGCGGCGAGCCGATATTCGTTTCAGGCAATGCTCCCATTTACGAACATCACATCACAAGAAATGTCGGCCCATGCCTCGTATTGATATTCCAGCCTCGCCGCATCTTTTCAGACATCAGCTATGAGACCGTCCACGGAAAGCGTGCCATTGATGCCATTCGCCGTAAGGTTGAGCATATCGAGCGTATGCCGATTCATCCAGATTTAGGGGCTTACGGTGATAAGGAAAAGCGTGAATGGAAGCAATACATGATAACCGATGATAACGAACCGGCCATAAGCAAATGTCCTTTAAGCGGAAAATTAGGCAAACAAAGACCGTCAACACATTGACGGTCTTTGTTTCTTCTATAATCCTTAATGAATAAAAGAATTTCCCAGAGGCTCTATCCTAGCTTATCCAATCCGTTCTATCAGCCTGGCTGAATTATTCCTTGGAGAATTGACGTCTTTTGAGACTTGATAGATATCCATCTCCTCCGATTTATAAGGCGCCAATAATTGATTCAAGATTTGAGTGTCATGGAGTTTGGGATTAAGCCAGCTTTTCTCTTCTTCCCGCTTAAGAATGACAGGCATCCGGTCATGGACGGAAGAGACCGCTTCATTCGCATTTGTCGTAATGATCGCACAGGAGTGAATAATCTTTCCCTCAGGGGATCTCCAGGATTCCCATAGTCCCGCAAAACCGAACGGTTCACTGGATTTCAGCTTAATGCAGAAGGGAACCTTCCCTTCCTCCATCCTTCTCCACTCGTAAAAGGAATCGGCAACAATCAGGCAGCGCTGCTTATGATAAGCCTTCTTGAAGCTGCGTTTTTCACTCAAGGTTTCAGCGCGTGCGTTGATCATTTTGTAGCCAACGCTCTCATCCTTCGCCCAGGATGGGATAAACCCCCAGCGCAAATAACCGAGCCGATTTTTGCTGCCATCATTAATCACGGCAGCCACCTGCTGCGATGGGGCGATATTATAGCTGGTCTGATAGTCTGCTTCATCAATGGCTGATTCAATCCTAAACCGCTGAATAATCGTTTCATACGTCGAAAACAGTGTAAACCTTCCGCACATGGAATCACCTCTTTCCCTCCATTATAGCAACGGCAAAGCAATTCCCCAAACATGCAAAAAAGCCCCATACGGAGCTTCCCGCTAGTACTTCATATCAATCGCTTTCTTCGCATTCTTGACATCATTCTCAATTAGCTTCTTCATATCAAAAGCACTATATAGCCCATTTTTGCTCATATAGCTGAATATTTGGGCGTGAAGATCAATCAAGCCATTTAGCTGGTTAACCAATGTTCTCCTCAATACCGGTGTCGCCGTTTCCGTAATGGCAATCGCATATGTCCGAATAAGTGTCTTCACTTGGATTAAGATGCTTCCTGCATAATACCCAGTATCCTGGCGGGCTCGCTGCGCATCTTCCATTCTTGTCGGAGCTTTCGGGAAGAAAACAAGAAGATCCTTCAAATACCGCTGCATGACCTTAATGGTAGCACCATATAAATTCTTCAATTCCTGATCCGGCACATTGCCGACTTCATTCTTAAGCGTGATTAGCATATTGGATTCCATTGCGACTAATTCATGAAGTTCAAGTGTCTCATGATAAGCCAGTGAGCCATTGCTCATTTCATCCACTTCCTCTCAGGGGGTATCAGTCTCCCCTCCAGCATATGAAAAAGCGGCTTGTCACTTGACTGTTCCACACCTAGAAAAAAACACTTGCCACACACACCCTGTGACAAGCGCCCTATTACTTCAGCCAATCATTTCTTCATGATCGAGGTCTTTAATTTCTTTTTCAGTCAGAGACTCCTCCTGGTCGCGCAGACGATGTGCCAATCTAGAGGCGGCACTAGCGGCAATAGCTGCCACAAGATCATCAAGAAACGTATTGACACCGCTTCCTTCCTTCTTCGTATCCAGATATCTGATAATGCCGAGTTTATTTTTGTCTAAATGACCAAAAGTGGTCACACCTATGCTTCCATAGCCAAGGACCGCCCCAAAGGCAATGGTCTCATCAACTCCAAATAAAGGCTCGTCTGATTCTACAATGGACTGCAATGGTTCAGACAGCATCTTTTTCTCCGCCAGCATATCAAGCTCAACGCCAACCAGAATGGCATGCTGCATTTCTCTTTTCATGAGAACTCGTTCAATGCTGTAGATACAATCCTCCATCGTTAAGCTATCGTTATAAGGCAATTGCATTTGATAGACTATTTTCGCTATTGACTCGATGCTGACACCGCGTTTATTTAACGCTTGCTTAGCAGCCTCTGTAACTGTTTTACTGTGAACACGCTCTTTTGTCATATCCTTATTACTCCTTTTTGTTGCTTTCTCTAATTATACCACTTTAAAAGTTCAGACCATTTAGAAATCACAATTATATTAAATTTTCCACTTTATGCTAGAATAGATATGTATACGATTACAAGAGGTGAAATGAATGTCCAGACAAACAGGCACCATCATCGATAAGACGTTCCATAGCGAGGCTTTGCAGGAGGAGGTTCCTTTGCTTATATACCTTCCGCCAGCTTTCTCCCCGCTCTATAAATATTCTCTTCTGATTGCCGCTGACGGCAAGGATTATTTCCAAATGGGCAGGATTGGCAGAGTGGCAGACCGCTTGCTGGAGGAGGAGAAAATAGAGAATATCATCATTGTCGGCGTTCCTTACCGGAACAGCGAGGATAGATGGGATAAATACGATCCTGATGGAGAGAAATTCGAAGCTTATAAGCGATTCCTTGCTCGTGAGCTGCTCCCTTACTTGGAGGAAGAATATCCGACCTATCATATGGGAATGGGCCGCGCGCTTATCGGCGACTCGCTTGGAGCGACGGTTTCGCTGATGACCGCCCTTGATTATCCGCATACCTTTGGAAAGGCGGCTCTCCATTCACCGCTTGTTAATGAGCGAGTCATGGAAGCGGTCGAACAGTTTTCATATCCCCATCTTATGCGCATTTACCATGTTATTGGCAATAAAGAAACAGCCGTAGAAACGACCAGACAGGATGTTATCGACTTCCTGACTCCTAACAGGGAGCTGAATCTGCTTATGGAAAGTCAAGGTTTCCCATCCTTCTTTGAAGAGATTGATGGCGGGGAGCATACTTGGAAGTACTGGCAGGCGGATATGGAACGCACATTGCTTTGGCTATTCGGGAAATAAACCGAATAGTGCATATTTTAAACTTTTGCTATAATATAATCACCTTATAATTAACCATTCGGGGAGGTACGATCATGAACTTTGGCATTGCCATTTTTCCTTCAAAAAAGCTGCAGGACTTAACCAATAGCTATCGAAAACGCTATGATGCACACTACAAATTAATTCCGCCGCACGTCACTCTAAAATCAACCTTTACATCCACCGAAGAAGACATCAAACGAATTTCTGCCATCCTAAAAGATATTTCAAAAGCCTATGAACCTTTTACCCTTAAGGTATTAAAGGTTAGTACCTTTCAGCCAATTAATAATGTCATATACTTAAAGATTGACCCGAATGAGGAGTTGGTCAGGCTTCATGAAGCCCTTCACACTGAAGAGCTTGGCAAAGAAAAACCTTATACATTCATCCCTCATTTAACGATTGGCCAAAACTTATCCGATAAAGAGATGAGCGATGTGCTCGGACAATTAAGTCTAATGAAATTTGAACATGAGGAAATCATTGACCGTTTTCATCTTCTCTATCAGCTCGACAATGGAACATGGACGGTTTATGAAACATTTTTACTTGGAGAGGATTTGTAAGAATGAACATCAAGATTGTCACCACTGAAGAAGAACTGCAACAGGCTTACCATGTAAGAAAAACGGTTTTTGTGGAGGAACAGAATGTTCCGCTTGAAGAGGAGATTGACCACCTCGAGGAGGAATCAACCCATTTCATTGTCACAAATGAAGACAATAAACCAATTGGTGCCGGCCGCTTCCGGGTCGTTGACAGCTACGGGAAGGTTGAGCGTATTTGTGTCCTTGCCGAAGCCCGTACATCAGGTGTTGGCCGCGCTTTAATGGAAGCCATCGAACAGTATGCCCTTTCACAGGAAATTGAGATCACAAAGCTCAATGCACAAGTGCAAGCCATCCCGTTCTATGAATCCCTCGGCTATGCCATCATCTCAGATGAATTCCTTGATGCCGGCATCCCGCATCGGACCATGAAGAAACGGCTTTAATAAAGAAGGCAGAATCTCATTGCAATGAGATTCTGCCTTCTTTTTTATCCGACATTCCAGTAAATGTTGCCCTTACACAGTTAAATTAATGTACTTCCCTAGGCCTGTGATATCACTTATTATACGGTCATCTGCCTGTACGGAAATTCTGTTTCCCTTCCTGCTTTCATGACCTTCCTTGTTCTCCATATCAAACGCGGGCTCGCTCTTTCGAAGAAATTGAATCGGCTGGACACGCTTGGAGACAGGGATACCATTTCTTTTCAGGCTCTCAGCATATACAGTCCTATTCGTATATTGAACGTACTCAAACTGTGTAAACGGCACCATATTTCCCATGCTTATCCACCTCTTTCCTATCCAAAATACCCTTTCCCCAATCAAAAGAAACCCTCATGACTCTTTGTAATATATCGTTCGTTTTGTTAAGATTATATTTGTCTGCCTTGCGTAAAATAACGAAATAAATGAGGAATATAATGATGAAAACAGCTTATTGGAAGAATGAATATATTGAATTGGAACATTGGCCGAAAGAGGCTTATACACGTGTTCATGAAGCTGGTAAGAACGGTGAACTGCATTGTTCCTCATGCCATCAGGCCGTCATTTTTTATTTGGGGATTCATGATGAGCCCCATTTCATTCATAAAGACCCTTCTGTCCCTCCTTGCCCAGAATTGCCAAAAAATAATCATTCTGCTGCCGGGGCAAAAGAAGAGACGACCGAATATGGCGGTTTCCGCCTTCCTAAGTCAAGGTCCATTTCCGAAAACGGAGAGAATAAGGATAGTGATTGGCAATTACCGTTTCATATTAAAAACCTGCCGCCTTTCGTCCTGTCAGCAGCAAATCACCAATCTAGCCGCCACCCATTCACCCAAACATTAAAGGAGCATGGGTGGACACTCGATGAGGAACAATCACTGGCTGTCACGACAGATGCTCGCCATTTGCTCGTTCTCGCAGGTGCCGGGAGCGGAAAGACCCGAGTGCTTACTTCACGTACCGCTTTTCTCCTGCTTGAGAAGAAGGTCAATCCAAAATCCATCATGCTTGTCACCTTCACCTCGAAGGCAGCTGCCGAGATGAAGGAACGGCTGACGCGAATGCCAGGAATGGGGCCTTCTACCCTGCAGCAATTATATACCGGCACATTCCACGCCATTTTTTACCGGATTCTTATGCACCATAATCCCGACAAATGGCATTCTTCAAAACTGATTAAATTTGACGGAGAAAAAGAATATATTCTTAAAATGGCAGCTTCCGAGCTTGGCATCGATGAGCGAGAATTTGCATTCGATGCCTGCATTCAGCAAATTGGCAAATGGAAGAATGATTTATACCTTCCGAACGATGTACGCCCGGACGGAGAATTTGAGCAGTCTGCCTTAGAATTATATAAGAAATATGAACAATATAAGGAAACACATGATAAATTCGATTTTGATGATATGCAGACAGGATGCTACACCTTGCTGAAATCTGATCCCGCCCTGCTCAGCGCTTATCAAAGCCGATTCCGCTATTTCTTGTTGGATGAGTTCCAGGATATTAATAGAGTGCAATACGAGATTATGAGACTGCTGACGGACAAAGCAGAGCATATCTGTTTTGTAGGTGATGACGATCAGGCCATTTACTCATTTCGCGGAAGTGACTCTTCCTTCCTTTTGAATTTATCGATTGATTTCCCTGATCTCGAGACAGTCTATCTCGCTGCCAATTACCGTTCAGGTCACAAAATTGTCCAAACAGCGAACCAAATTATTGCCCAAAATCATGTGCGTACCCAGAAGAAAATGAGAGCTCTTCATGACCAATCACCCGCTCCTGTTCTTTTTTATCCGCATGATGAAGAGATGGAAAGCGTCATGATTATGACCGATATCATGGAAAAAATCCGGAATGGGGCTTCACCAAATGATTTCGCGATTCTATATCGGACAAATGTGATGAGCCGTGCTATTTTTGAGCGCCTGGCTGTTTCCAGTCTTCCTTTCAGGGTGGATGCTGACTATGATTCCTTCTACAACCGGAGGGCCGTCAAAGGAATCCTCGCCTTCTTGAAGGCAAGCCTTAATCCCGATGATCCAAGTATGTTAAATGATTTGCTTCCGCCTCTTTATTTGCGAAAGACTGCCGTGCAGGATGCAAAAGCGTTATCCATTTTGAATGACTGCAGCTTGCTTGAAGCATTGCCCCATATCGGGGGATTAAAGCCATTCCAGAAGAAGACCATCGAGAAGGCTGTTTCCATTATCGGCACATTAAAGAATATCCGCCCAGATATCGCGATTGAGACCATTGAAAAGGAATTAGGCTTCCAAAATTATTTGAAAAAGCGCGGTAATGAGGGCAATAAAATGGACAAAGGTTCAGATGAAATCAAGGATGTAAAGGTCGCAGCAAGCAAATTCAATTCTGTTCAGGCGTTCGTCGACCATGCCACTCATATGGTGGCTATGTCCAAGGAAGTAAAGAAACGATCAAAAACAGAGCCCTTTGCCATCCAGCTTGGCACCATTCACCGCTCAAAAGGGCTGGAATATAAATATGTATATCTCTTAGGGTGCGTGGAAGGCTGTATGCCGCATGATTATGCCCTTGAAGCATGGCGTGAGGGAGACCGGAAGCCAATTGAAGAAGAACGCCGTCTTCTTTATGTAGCGGTTACAAGGGCTTGTTCTGAGCTATATATGTCGGTTTCCGCCAAAAGACGCGGCAAAGCAGCCAGACCATCCCGATTCTTAAACAATCTGAAAAAAGGAGCTCCCTTAGCCGCAAGATAAGGAAATCCACCCTATGTATCCCCGGCATACGGGAAAAATGCGGATGTTTTCCATATAAAGCGGGATAAAGAGCTCCTTTTCCCTTTATTTTTTATTCATCATGTTAGCAATCGTATTAAAATCAAGGGATTTCCCGTCTTTAATGATGGAATTGACCAGCTGGTCCTCCATCTCTTTTGGAACCGGCTTATTAGCAATTTGGGATACCTTCTTAATGACAGAACGCACTGTTTTCTCATCTTTGAAATTTGCATTCTGGAGAGAATTAGCTAATTCCATAATATCCTTCATGTTCACGCCTGTTTTCTTTTCCATGTTTTTAAAGAATCCGTTATCCATTTTTCAGCCTCCTTCTCGATAATGCCATCATATGTTTCTCAGCCTGAAGATGTGTTTATCAATTTGGCATAAAAAAGGAATCCAGCATGACTGGATTCCTTTTTCCATGTCAGTAATAAGAGATAGCCAACTACCCCTTACAACTATCTTCCATTAGCAGAAGCTAGCACCAACAATTACCAAAAGAATGAAGAGAACAACGATTAGCACGAAAGTAGAGCCGTATCCGCCGCCATAGCCTCCGCCTGAGCCATAGCCTCCACAGCCACCACCGTATCCGCCGCCGTATCCGCCGCCGTATCCGTAGCATCCAAACATGTAAGTCACCTCGCTTTCGCTTAGTACACTCATAACATATGAGGAAAGCGGTCAATCTGTCTGGGCGAAATTACATCTCCATATACCTATTTTAGTTTCTTCCTTGTTTGTTTTTAGGGCCTCAACTACAATAGATATAACTACACAGCAAAGGTTTGAGACACTATGCCAATTGAATGGAAAGAATTAGATCTGCATAATTGTGAATCACTCTATACGGAAGCGCTCCACTTATATGATTTATCCTTCCCTGAAGAAGTGCGCGAAAGCCAAGACCTATTCCGCCGCAGCATAGCACTAAGCTCTGAAGAGAATAAATATCACTTTCTCGTTGGGCTTGAGAATGGTAAGGTCATCTCAATGGCGACGGCTCATTATTTTGCTAAAGCTAATTTTGGCTATATCGTTTATTTAGCTGCCCATCCCGAGAACCGCGGTGCTGGATTAGGAAAGAAGACCCTTCTAGAAATGCAAAGACGGCTGGAAATGGATGCAAAAGAAAGCGGGTATCCATCACTCGCTGCTGTCGTCCTTGAAACAGAAAAGGAAACTTTGGCTCATGATGAGGAGGAGTATAAAACAAACCTCAAGAGGCTGAAGTTCTTCGAGGGATTAGGTTTCCGCATTGCAGAAGCAGACTATGTACAGCCGCCCCTGTTCGTTGGGCAAACCCCTGTACCATTGTATCTTCAAATAAAAGTTCTTGATGAAGCTGCAAGAATTAATCCGAAAGAAATCATCGATATAATGTATGAAGAAAAATATAAAAAAATAAACCAGGTTTCAAAAGAAGAGCTTATGCTATGCTTTGAAGCCTAAAAGACAAGGCAATTGCGCCTTGTCTTTTTAATTTACCCAGTCCCTATATATGCTCAACCTTTTGGCTTAAAAACTAGTGCCGCTATGAATCCAAAAACAACTGCGGCAGATATGCCAGATGAGGTAATTTCAAACATACCTGTCAACACACCCACAAGTCCATGCTGGTTCGCTTCCTGCATAGCCCCGTTCACAAGAGAAT
>X410_Impala__coassemble_71_pt1 | contig 20642 bp, 21 predicted proteins | sample X410_Impala__metabat2_high_PE_006 | metagenome-assembled genome bin X410_Impala | reverse complement strand
CAGGATTGCTGGCTGATGGAATATCCTTGAAGCTTATGTGGAAAATAAGGGGACAAAGAGGAAGAAGCGCTGGCTCACTATGCTTCTTTGTTTCTTTAGGCATTTAGCATCTGGCAGAAATATGGCTATCATGTAAATATGAGAAATAGCAGCTTAACAGAAAGGCCATATACAGAAAGTAAATGCTCATGTTTTTGATAATTGGTTTTCAATCTGCTATAAATGGAGTATTATGAGTTTTGGCTGGAAGGCTGGTTTACCAGTCTTTAATCCAATGAAAAATAACGTAAAATGGGCAGCTTTTGGCTGCGAAATTGATAGATATGATTTAAGCAGGTGTCAAACATGGAGAATAGATATGTAGTCGTTGATTTGGAAACAACGGGCAATAACTCGAAAGCAGGAGACCGTATTATCCAATTCGCCGCTATTGTAATTGAATATGGGGAGATTACGTATCAATATTCCTCTTACGTGAATCCAGAACGGCCGATTCCTCCATTCATCCAGGAGTTTACCGGGATTACGGAAGAAGACGTAAAGTCTGCCCCAACCTTCAAGGAGATTGCTCCGTACATAATTGGGATTTTGGAAGAAGCTGTTTTTGTTGCTCATAATGTGCTCTTTGATTTAACCTTCCTGCAGGCAGAGCTCGAGCGGGTGGGCTATGAAATGTTCTTAGGGTACACGGTTGATACAGTAGAAATGGCGAAGGTCATTTCACCTCGAATGGATAGCTTTAAGCTCGAAGATTTAAGCAGGGCATATGGACATATCCATGATTGTCCGCATCAAGCGGATAGTGATGCTTATGCTACTGCCTTGTTGTTTCTGGATTTTTATAAGTCGCTTAAAAGGCTGCCGAGACAAACGCTTAAATCACTTTATCGGCTAGCTTATTCCTTGAAAAGTGAATTGAAGGAAGTATTCGGTGAAATATTGCGAGAGCAGGCACAGGTTTGCGAGCCCTGGCGCCCTGATTTAGAAATTTACCGGGGGTTAGCGCTCGCTTTGCCTAGAAAAGCAACAGAAGCATCTGTCATCCCCCGGGCTAAGTCTGAAATATACAGCTTCATTCAGGGAGTGTTCCAAGCAGGAGGCACAGCATTCTTGGAAGACGGCAAATGCACCTTCTTTGACCATCTCTTGGCTAGCCATGATTTCGCCAAAAAAGAAGGAAAACAAGTCCTTCTCTCTACCTATAGAGAATTGACTGGAAAAGCGTTGGATGCCCATATGCCTGGGTTATCAGTGGAAGAGCTTAAACAGGGTTCTAATTACCTGAGTTTGCCGAAATTTGAGCAATCCTTAAGACAGCGAGACCATAATTATGAAGTGGCAATGGCTAAGATGCAAATCCTTGTCTGGCTGACGGAAACGGTCACGGGCGATATAAATGAACTTAATCTCTCAAGTGCCGGCAAGGAATATGCCAGCGAGGTTGCGCATCATCAGCATCTGCATCCAAGGCTATTGAAGCCATGGACAGAGCGCGATTTCTATGGCAGGCGGCTAAAGGCAGCCCAAAGCGCCAGCGTGGTTCTTACCACCCATGAGGCTTATGTGAATAATATGGTTGGCAATGGTTATTTAAGCAAGGCTTCCTATGTGCTGATTGAAGAAGCGGATTCATTTCCTGCCGTTTTGAAAGAGGAATTAGGATATGAAATCAGCTATATGGATATGCGTAACATTGTTAATAAGGTAGGAAACCTTGATAATTATCAGCTGATCCATCAGGCAGTAAAGCTTGTCCATGAAAAAACGGAGATTGAGATTAACAAAGGTCAGCTGGATGCTGTTTTAATTAGGCTATCGGAGCAAATTGAACGCTTTGCTGAAGTGCTCATAGCCTATGGTGAGTCAAAAGCAGCCCTTACTGAAAGCCAAATGGCTGCAATTAAATTGCCGAGAAGAAGAAAAAATGTCCTCCCAATATACGGAGCGGCAAATGATTTTCGGCAAACGATTCTTTATCTCATGAATCTGTTTCAAGGCTGGGTAAAGGAACTGAATGGAATCCCAGTGGAGAAACTCAAACGAAGCCAGCTGAACTTAATGGATGACTTGATGAAAATGCATGGACAGCTAGCCAGGGTCCACGATGGTTTAGGGCAAATGTTCATTAAGGCCGGAGCAAAAAACGATACATGGATTGAATGGAATAAGCGAGGCAGCCGGAACTCCCTGTCCATCAAAAGTAAGCCAATTGCCATAACGGAATGGATGAACAAGAATATGATAAGCAAGAAGAATATTCTTTTTCTCTCTGAAGTACTGGCTATTCAAGGTTCTTTCCGCTATTTCGCCTCGAAGGTGGGCTTTATGGAGCCGGATGAGAGGTCCTTAATTGTGGAGCCAGATGTTTCTTTGAAGCTGAATATCATTCGGGATGCTTGCTTGGAGAATGCTGGGGGACATGAGATGGTTTTTGATTGTGCCAAGGGATTTTTGGCTAATCTGATTAAGCAGAAAAAAGGGAATATGATTATCTTCTTTAATACCCCATCAAGTCTTAAAAAGATGTATTTGGGCTTAAAGGAAACGATTGAAAAAAATGGGTATCAGGCACTGGTCCAAGGACTAACTTCAGGCTCAGGATCCAAATTGCTGAGAGGGCATATGAGTGCGGGCAAATCCGTGTTATTCATGACTTATCCGGTATGGGAGTCCGTCCGCCATCTATATGATGGACGTTCCATAAAAATTATGCTGGAAGCGCCGGCAGTATCCAAACAGCTTTACATAAGTGAAACTATTCATAAGGGACAGCCGGAGGATAAAGAAATGCTTTTAGACATGAGCTTTAATATAAGAAGGCAATTGAACGCGAAGATTCCTGTCCATGAACATTCAGGATGGCTATTATATGAAGAGCCTATCCTTCGCGCCAATCGGCAATTCCTAGCTGAATCCTTAACCAATATAACGGTAATCACTTATGACAAAGAAGCCTATTTATGAAACCTTAATTTAAATTGAAAAATACAGAATTTATTAAGGTTCTCCTTATTTTATTTTGGTATAATGTGAACTAGACACGATATTGATGGGACGTAATCATTTGGGAGGAATTTTAGTGGATAGTAAGGTAGAGGTTTTATCGACAGTGAAGATTGCTTATACAGGTGATTTATACAAGATTGTAGATTCACTAAATCGAACCCTAAAAGAAGATAATCTTATGTTTGGTCTATCATTGGACCCGGAGGATCATAATACGGCTGTATTCTCTATCTATCGGACGTGAATGCATGTACATGCAGGGATATTAGGTGAAAGGATGCTGACATGAAAAAAGTAATATGGAGCATAGTTGTTTTGCTCTTGATTGGAATAGGAGCGCTGGTGTATTCCATCTATGCCGGCGATCATTATAAACAGAATGCAAAAGAGAAGGCCATCACAGAAGCAGCCAAAACGGCGAATCTGAAGGAACCGGCAGATTTTTATTTATATAACGGCAATGAGAAATGGTATGTCGTTACCGGAATAAATGAAGATGGAAAAAAGATCGGTGTATGGATACCTGATGACAAGAAGAAGGAAAGCAAGGTTCTGTCCTTATCTGAAGGTCTTACGGAAAAGGAAGCTATTAACCTTGTGAAGGAAAAGAAGAAGGTCAAGAAAATCATTGCGGCCAATCTGGGAATGGAAAAGGGCAATCCTTTATGGGAAATCATATATAAAAATAACGACGACCTTTACGGGTATTACTACCTGAATTTCAAAACAGGTGATTTAATACGAAATTATGATAATTTGTAGGATGGAGATGAACCGGAGATGAAATTAGCCAAAAGAGTTGCAGCATTGACACCATCATCAACACTTGCCATTACTGCTAAAGCAAAGGAGCTAAAAGCACAAGGATTAGACGTAATTGGTCTTGGCGCGGGGGAACCGGATTTCAATACGCCAGTAAATATTTTGGAAGCAGCGAAGAAGTCGATGGATGAGGGACAGACAAAGTATACTCCTTCAGCTGGTTTACCGGGCCTTCGGAATGCAGTGGCCGACAAATTAGAGAGAGATCAAGATCTAACCTACAAAACAAATGAGATTTTTATCGGCTCAGGCGCTAAGCATGTTTTATATACTTTATTTCAGGCTATCCTTGATGAGGGAGATGAGGTATTAATCCCAACGCCATACTGGGTCAGCTATCCCGAACAAGTGAAATTGGCAATGGGCACACCTGTTTATATCGAGGGGAAGGAAGAAAATCAGTTTAAGATCACCCCTGAGCAAATAAAGGCGGCTGTAAATAGCCGGACAAAGGCAATCATCTTGAATTCTCCTAGCAATCCGACAGGAATGATCTATTCGCCCGAAGAATTAAAGGCCATCGGTGAAACGTGCTTGGAGCATGGGCTCTTAGTCGTGTCTGATGAAATTTACGAAAAACTCGTTTATCACGGCAATAAACATGTCTCTATTGCTCAGCTTTCTCCGGAGTTGAAGAAACAGACGATTATCATTAATGGGGTTTCTAAATCTCACTCCATGACTGGCTGGAGAATAGGCTATGCAGCTGGGGAAGAGAGAATCATTAAAGCGATGACCAACCTTGCCAGCCATAGTACCTCCAATCCGACAACGACAGCGCAATTTGCTGCGATTGAAGCCTATAATGGTCCTCAAGATGCCGTTGAAGAGATGCGGGGCGCTTTCGAGAGCCGCTTAGATGGAATCTATGACAGTCTGCTTGAAATTCCGGGGCTAGCATGTGTGAAGCCGCAGGGAGCATTCTATCTTTTCCCGAATGTGTCTGAGACAGCGAAGCTTGCCGGATACCGTGATGTTGATGAGTTCGCGGAAGGGCTGCTGGAAAATGCCTTAGTCGCTGTTGTGCCCGGGTCTGGCTTTGGAGCGCCTGAGAATATCCGTCTCAGCTATGCGACATCTGATGCCGCTCTGACAGAAGCGGTGAAGCGGATGAAGGAGTATGTGGAAGCAAGGATGAAACAATCCTAATTAAAGATTCTATTTTAACGGGGCCGGAAACGATGCTATAAGGCGAGTTTCTGCCCTTTTTATTGGCTATGGCGATACCGCCCCCGCTGATTCATAAATTTTGTATTTGCTTGTCTATTTTTGTACTTGTATAATGGATGAGTACATAACCTGGTTTGGTTTAAGCTTTGGAGGGAAAAAACGTGAAATGTACAATAAATGAAGTTCATAAATATGTAAATGAAGAAGTGACAATTGGTGCCTGGATCGCCAATAAACGCTCTTCCGGCAAGATTGCCTTCTTGCAGCTCCGCGATGGGACAGGCTTTATTCAAGGCGTCGTGGTTAAAGCAGAGGTAGATGAAGAATTATTTACTTTAGCGAAAAAAGTCACTCAAGAAACGTCTGTATGGGTAAAAGGTATCGTTCAAGTTGATGAGCGTTCCCCATTTGGCTATGAGTTATTGGTTACGGGCCTAGAGGTGATTGCTGAAGCGGTTGATTATCCAATCACACCAAAGCAGCATGGCACCGAATTCTTGATGGACCACCGTCACTTATGGCTTCGTTCGAAACGCCAGCATGCGGTCATGAAAATCCGTAATGAAATCATCCGTGCAACTTATGAATTCTTCAACCAAGAAGGATTTGTGAAGGTTGACCCGCCAATTCTGACAGGAAGCGCTCCTGAAGGAACATCTGAATTGTTTGCAACAAAATATTTTGACGAGGATGCTTATCTTTCTCAAAGCGGCCAGCTTTACATGGAAGCGGCGGCCATGGCACTTGGAAAGGTATTCTCATTCGGTCCGACATTCCGTGCTGAGAAGTCCAAGACAAGACGTCACTTAATCGAATTCTGGATGATTGAGCCAGAGATGGCATTTGTCGAATTCGAAGAGAATTTGGAAGTGCAGGAACAGTATGTTTCTTATATCGTTCAATCTGTTCTAAAGAACTGTGAGATTGAACTTAAAACCCTTGGCAGGGACACATCTAAACTAGAAAATATTAAAGCGCCATTCCCGCGTATAAGCTATGATGATGCGATTAAATTCCTTCATGAGAAAGGGTTTGATGACATTCAGTGGGGTGACGACTTTGGCGCTCCTCATGAAACAGCTATTGCGGAAAGCTTTGATAAGCCGGTATTCATTACGCACTACCCGACAGGCATTAAGCCTTTCTATATGCAGCCAGCTCCAGACCGTGATGATGTTGTTCTTTGTGCCGATTTGATCGCACCAGAAGGATACGGAGAAATCATTGGCGGCTCTGAGCGTATCCATGATATGGAACTCTTGAAACAGCGTCTTGACGAACATAACTTAAGCATGGATGCTTACCAGTGGTATTATGAATTAAGACAATACGGATCTGTACCGCATTCTGGCTTCGGTCTTGGTCTAGAAAGAACAGTTGCCTGGATCAGCGGCGTTGAGCATGTAAGGGAGACCATTCCATTCCCGCGCTTATTAAATCGTCTCTACCCATAATAAAGAGAAATAAGCTTGGCAATACTTTTATTGCCAAGCTTTCTTTTTTTGTACTTCCAACTGGGCCTACATGATATACTAAGACAGAGGTGTCGAATTATGACTATGAAGAATTTATCCGAATGGATGAACCAGCCGACTGTCATCATCCCTTCCTATCTTTTAAGCAATTATAAGGATATCGGGCTGATGGAACAAGAAGTGATGCTCCTTCTACAGGTGCACAATTTCAACCTGAACGGCAAGGCATTCCCGACGCCTGCCGAAATTTCCTCGGTCATGAACCTGACGGAGATGGATTGCACAATGCTTCTGAGAAAGCTTGTACAGAATGGATTTTTAGAAATTACCGAAGATGAGAAACCAGGATTTGAGACTTATTCAATCAAACCATTGAATGAGAAGCTGGCTTATCATTTCTTGAAGGAAGCAAAACAAGCTGATTTTGAAGAAAAGGTACAAAAAAGTGAATCCCTCTATGCAATATTCGAAAAAGAATTCGGCCGTCCGTTATCTCCATTTGAAGGAGAGACATTAACGATGTGGCTTGACGAGGACAAGCATGAACCTGAACTGGTCAAGGCGGCCCTGAGAGAAGCGGTCATCTCAGGCAAGCTTAATTTCCGTTATATTGATCGGATCCTGTTTGATTGGAAAAAGCATGGTGTAAAAACCTTAGCCCAGGCAAAAAACCATGGAGAAAGATTCAGAAGCTATCAAAAGAAGCCGGCGGCAAAAGCGGCTCCAGCAGCGAAAGACTTGCCATTATATAATTGGCTGGAATAATATATGATTAACAGACCGGAATGAAAATCTCCGGTTTTTTTCATTGGAAAGAGGGAGAAGGTATGCTGAATAATACACAAATCCGTTATTGTTTAGATGAAATGGGAAAGCTATTCCCGGAAGCACATTGCGAGCTGAACCATTCGAATCCATTCGAATTGGTCGTGGCAGTTGTATTATCTGCTCAATGTACGGATGCATTGGTCAATAAAGTGACAAAAAACTTGTTCCAAAAGTATAAAAAGCCTGAGGACTTCATCGCAGTACCATTAAGTGAACTCGAAAATGATATCCGATCCATTGGCTTGTACCGCAATAAAGCGAAGAATATACAGAAGTTATCGCATATCATCTTAGAAAAATACAATGGAGTGGTCCCGAATGATCGAGACTTGTTAACGGAGCTTCCAGGGGTAGGCAGAAAGACGGCCAATGTCGTCGTATCTGTTGCATATGGTGTACCTGCCATTGCGGTAGATACGCATGTTGAGAGGGTCAGTAAGCGTCTTGGCATATGTCGTTGGAAGGATTCTGTTTTGGAAGTGGAAAAAACCTTGATGAGAAGAATACCTGAAGATGAATGGTCCATTACCCACCATCGGATGATTTTCTTTGGGCGGTATCATTGTAAGGCGCAATCGCCAAAATGTGAGGTTTGTCCGCTGCTTCTTCTGTGCAGGGAAGGGAAAAAACGAATGAAAGCGGCTGGGAAGAAATGAGCAAATATGATGTATTGCAATTCAGTTATGACAAGCTTCAGCCCTATGAGATTGAAGCATGGGATGTTCGGCTGCTTGAGGCAGGATTTCCGTATGACGAGCTAGGAAATGGTTATGAACCATGGAGGAATTTTGCTTCCATACAAGCTGAACTTTGGACGGAATGGACGGCGACAGCAGAGCTTGCAGAGGAGAAATTGGCAAAGCGCCAAACAAAAGAGTTGAAGGAAGATATGCAGAAGGGGATTATTCTATTCTTGTCGATTCTTTTCTGGTCGAATAAAAAATCCGTTCAGTTGGACAACCTTATAGGTGAAATCCAATCGCTGCCCTATAAACCAGTCAATGCTGATGAGCGGATAGGTTATATTCTTAACAGACCTAATACATATCCAGCTTATATGCAGCTGAAGAGTCTTATGGAAGAGCAAAAGAAAATGGTCGCAAAACTGATTGCTTTAAAAAAGCTTTGAGTTAAAATATGAGTTAATCCTCTGATATGGTAAAGAATGATATTGATTTTTTAATTACATTAAGCCAAGTCAAAAGAAAACGAGCAGCCGATAAATTCGGCTGCTCGTTTCTTATTTTTTATGCTGCTTTAAAGCGGAATTCAAAAGGTTCTCTGATGTAAAACGGGAGGATGGTGTTCATTGCTTCATCCGATTCGTTGGCCGATCGAGGCTCTGCGCCATCATCATTGCCTGAACCGTTGCCATTCTCATTCTCATTCCCATTACCGTTTCCATCGTTGTTTCCGTTTCCCTCATCGGTTTGACCCGGTTGGTCGTTATTGTCTGGATTCTCTTCATTTCCTTGATCTGTTCCGTCTTCAGGGGTATCAGTATTCTCATCCCCATTTTGATCTTGCTCTTCACCCGGTTCCGGTAGGGCTGGTTCTTCCTCCTCCTGTGGAGGTTCCTCTTCGGTAACGGCTTCTTCAATTGTTACCGTTGCTGAAGCCGGGTCGCTTACCATGCCGTCTGCCTTAGCCGTGACAGAGAATACATAGGTGCTGCCTGGCTCTGGAGCGTTCATGCTAAATGACGTATCAGATGTAGTTGTCAATGTAGAGGCAGAACCGCCATTGACTGCGACCTTCACTTCAAATTCAGCATCTGCTTCAGAGTCGTAATTCCAGCTTACATTAATTTTGTTCGCTTCCGCATCATAGGCTGCGGTTAAACCGCTTGGAGCGGCTAGTTTTTCGTATTTCGTAGATGTTTTAGTCGGTTCATGGCCTTTTACGAAGTATTCATATACCTTTTGGCTTTCAGGTGTATACTCGCTTGCGATTGCCGCTGGGTTAGAACCTTTTTCAATTGGCAGCTCAACAACAGAGCTCGGTTTTTTGAAATCTTCTGTGTCCACGCCAGAGGACATTTCCTGCATCATAGCCTTGAAGACTTTCTGCGCAATCTTTGTTTCATTTGGTCCTAGGGTGTTTTCAAATTGATTATCATATCCAGTCCATACGGACATTGTAAAGTTCGTTGTGTAGCCGACAAACCATGAATCAGGAGACTGGGATTTAGCAATATTATATTTTGCCCGGTCTTCTGCTGAATAGTTAGTTGTTCCTGTTTTACCGGCTACCGGCAGGCCAGGGATATGGGCTTGTGTTCCAGTTCCTTTAGTCATTACATCCTTAAGGATATCTGTAATCATAAAGGCCGTATAATCCTTCATTGCCACTTCGGATTTAGGTGCTGTCTCAAGGACTGTATCATTATCGCGCAGCACGATTTTCTTAATAACGTGAGGCTTTGTGTAGACCCCTTCATTGCCAAATGCGGCATAGGCTCCGGCCATTTGGAGAGGGGAGGCACCTTTTTTGACTCCGCCAATCGCTGAGGATTCATAGATTTCACCAAAATCGATACCCAGTCTGTTGACGAACTCTCCAGCTTTGTCTGTGCCAACTTCCTGCAGGGTCTTAACAGCTGGTACGTTATAGGATTTATAGAGAGCTTCCCGCAGGGTGACTTGACCTTTGTATGAGCTATAGGCAGTCCCGACCGTTTGGCCGCTGGAATATTGATATTCCTCATCAACCAATGGGTGATAAGTAGACCATTGTAGGAATTCAAACGCTGGAGCATAATCCAAGATAGGCTTGATGGTCGAACCAGGCTGTCTGGATTTTAGGTCGGTAGCGTAATTAAAGCCTCGTGCGACTTCTTGGTTACGGCCGCCGCCGATGGCATATATCTCTCCTGTTTTCGTATCCATGAAGACAGAGCCCACCTGAAATTTTTCATTAGGATAGGCGATGTATTTATCTGAATCCAGGATTGTTTCCATTAATTCTTGCGCTTTAGGATCAATGGAAGTATAGATGGAGAGGCCATCTGTATAAATATTGTAGTCGCCAAGCTCTTCAACTTCTTCGATTACTTGGTCTACGATTGCGTTATATTTCGTTTTGGTCTCTTCACGATTATCTTCAGCAACAAGGCTGTCAGTAAGGCTTTCGGCTTGAGCAGCCGTACGCTCTTCTGCTGTAATGAAACCAGCATTCTCCATTGCCTTAAGGACGATATTTCTGCGTTTCTCCGCTTTTTCCGGATGATTAAATGGGTTGTAATTATTTGGACTTTGCGGCATACCGGCAAGAGTCGCGGCTTCAGCCAGAGTAAGTTCGTCTAAATCCTTGCCGAAATACAGTTTAGAAGCTGTAGAGAATCCATGGATGCCAGAGGACATATATACCTTATTGACATACATTTCAAAGATTTGTTCCTTGCTGTATTCTTGTTCAAGCTGGAAAGCAAGATACATTTCCTGAACTTTACGTTTAATGGTCTTTTCTGATTGAAGGAAGGAGTTTTTGACCACCTGCTGTGTGATGGTGCTTCCCCCTTGTGAACCGAAACCGCCAGTAATATTGGCGACAATGGCTCCGCCGACACGGATGATATCAATCCCGTGATGCTTGTAGAATCGAACGTCTTCAATTGCGAGAACCGCTTCTTCCATTAATTTTGGAATATCTTTATACTCCACATAATCTCGTGTTTCAGAACCAATCTCTGTATAGATTTCTCCGTTTTTATCATAGATCTTAGAGGAGACTGGGTCGATGAGAGACTTTTCATCAATCTTTGGTGCAGTGGAAATATAGTATGCGAATACGCCTCCAACCGCAATGGCTGCAACGATGCAGAGCATCAGTAAGATAACAGCGATACGCTTGATGAGTCCTTTAGACTGTTTCTTCTGTTTTTTATTTTTTTGTGCGAGTTTTCTTTTTTCTTCTCTTGTTTTATATTGATCTGACATTAATGATTACCCTTCCTTTCAGGATAAATCCCATTCAAACTTCCTCATTATAATCTTAATATAATCAATCCTTGGTGCATAGCCTAAAGGAATCAAATCGCCGAATCGTTCAATATCTTTCTTGGGAATGGATTTCCTTCCTCCGGCAAGCATCTCATCCCAATAGGAGATAAGCGTTTCGGCTGGTAAATAATAAATCTCCTCTGTTTGGCTGAAACGAATAATGATGAAGGCGATTCCGCCGTGGTTTAAGACATTCTGCATATGGATGATTTGGTGTTCATGAAAGTTCTTCAATGGAAATGAAGTTTGAAGTTTCGTTTCCTTTGCCTCAAAATCAATGTATCGTCCTTTATATACTCCATTATAGTCTGTAGTTGAAGCTTGCTTGAAGTAAGCCTCCTTAATGACCGCAGCACTCCTTTTTGGGTAAGAGACATTTACTATTTGTACTGGGGTGGGCTTTTTATGGACAATCGCGATATTATTTTCGATATAGTACTGGTTGGTCTCATTCAAATCTTCTTCCAGTGTCATACCTCTGTTTGAGTAGTCTAGTTTTTTTTGCGCAGGCTTTGTTGCTTGATTTTGATTGTTCTGTACTGGGATATATTTTTTCCCATTAGGATATCTTATAGCCATAGTATCCCTCCAAGTCCAACCTAATCATAACAAAAATAATGTGAGAATTGTAAAAAACATCATATCCTATGACTGACAATATTTTTCATAATTCCACATTCTACTCCTTTTGGGTGATTTTTGCATAAGGGGAACGAATACCATCAGCACAACAATGGTAAGAGAAGTTTATTATAATTGTGTCAATTCGTCAAAGGGGCTGTAGTGGAGAGAGTCTAGTGCGGGGATAAAATAGAGAAATAATCGAAAAGAACCAGTACGACTTTGTATGTACTGGTTCTTTTCGTTTGTGATTTGAGTTCTTATTAAGTTGATGGACGGTCTGGTCCGTCCAGTTTAGGGTTTCCTGTATTGTTTTTAGGAATGCTTTTCTTTTTCTCATTTTGAGCCTTTGAGTTGTTGTTTTTATTTTTCATGTTCTGCACCTCCTGACATATAGATTCTCTCCTCACCAAGTTTTTTATGCATTATGTCGAAGGTAAGGAGAGGTCCTTTCATTGCTGGTTTCTTTGCCGATATACTTCTAGTTTTGTCGGCGCGGCAGGGATACAAGGATAGAGGGCGAAACCTTACAATTAAGAAGATGAAAGGGGTGCATGTCATGAGTTCCAAAGAAAAGCTTGTATCTATCTTGAAGGAGTTAGAAGAGGAAATCACTGCCCTGGAAGAAGAAATGATCAGTAAAACGCAGAAAGAATATGAGGACACACTGTCTGATTTTCATTTATTCATAAAGAATCGCTCCAGAGAAATGGAGGCAAGCATGGATGTCGTGGAAAACAAAATGAATCAGCATTTGAAGTACAGGGGAAAAGACGGAGGGCTCGGAAACATACCAGGCCATGCAGGCAGCATAAAGGTAGCATATGCACCGGATTTCTGATAATTTTAAGTTGGGTACAAAAAGGTAGATAAGACAAAAATAAGGATGACTTGGCATGACAGAGGAATTATACAATTTAACCGACCGGCTGCTTAAAAAGGTAGCGGAGGCAGAAGAAATTTATCGGCGGGCTAGGGAGGAAGAGCTGACATTTGACTTCTATCAGGAGGTTAAGCCTTATGCTGATGAAGTAAAGGAAATGGCTGACAGATGGGAAGACCTTGCTAGTGAATGGCAAAAGAGGATGAACCCTAGACAAATCAGTCCGCTCCAAATCCAAAACACACATAATAACCTATTGCAGGTTTCCGTTCACTGTCATATCCCGCAGTCAAGTAAGGCGCGATTTATAAAGCATTGCCATGCAGCTGCCTTTGTTCTTGAACAAGTGAAAAGGGAATTATGATTAGTAAGCCTGATTTCCATAAAGGGAATCAGGCTTTTTAGCTGAAGTGAAATGCACTCATAGCCGTTTTCCTCATATATTAACCTTGAGTAAAAAGAACGGAGGAGGATGGCATGCTTAAAGACCTTCTAAAGAAGAAAAAGCAAAGGCAGGGGCCTGATCCAAATTCAGTGATGAATTGGCAGTATGGCATGCCCTATTATGAGTATCAGACAAATGGGATGAATTATTTTCCTGGGGGCATGGCTCTACCGTCTGAAGGGCAGACACAAGGATGGCCGGTGTATGGCGAACAGCAGCCAATGTATCAAGCTGCCGAACGGTTTGATACACAGCTGCCAAATCAGGGCTACTATGGCCCGTTCATGACTCCGTACATGCCTGACCCATATCAAATGCCGCCTATACCGAATCAAGCGGTAAATCCAATGCAGAACCAAATGCAGAACCAAATGCCTTATGCTTATCAGTCCAATCAGCTGGCTCCGGAGACGAACCCTTATCCGAAGCAGCCGTCAAACCCATTCCAAAACCCGCTCTATCAGCAGGATGAGGATTTTTATCCCCTGCAGCAGCCGATGATGAATGTAACACATCCCTATCCAAAGCCAAGCTTTCTTCAAAAGAGCCAGGGCAATAATATATCCTCTGTACTGAATCAGTTTAAAAATCCAGAGGGCAGCATAGATTTTAATAAAATGATGGATACGACCGGTCAAATGCTGAACACGATGAACCAAGTTTCTAATCTGGTGAAAGGTGTCGGGTCTATCTTCAAAGCGGGAACATAAAAAACTGCCGTCAATCTGTCGGCAGTTTTTATTATGAATACATAAATTAACGAATGGAAATACGGCGTTTTTTTGATTTCGGCACAGATACGGTCAAGAGGCCGTTTTCGTGCGTCGCTTGGATGTTCTCTTCCTCAATCGGCTGTGAGAAGGTGAAGCTTCTTGCTTTCTTTCGTCTTTCTACAGCAGAAAATGTTCCCTTGTCTTGGTTAGCTGTCCTGCGCTCCTCTGTTTCATAGGAAATGGTCAGCCGGTTTCCTGAAATATCAATCTCTATCTTGCTTTTTTCTACGCCGGCAATATGGGCATGAATGATATAATGTGTATCCGTCTCTTCCCATTCCATCGGGAAGCTTGAAAAAAGATTTTGATTCTGGAAGAAGCCATCCATTGATTGCAATAATCCATTTCCGGTTTTCTCTGACAGGAGATGGTCCATCTGGGAAATGAATTGGCGGAAAGGTTCCATTAATTCGTTCCGGTTGTTATTAGCCATGGTTAATTCCTCCCTAGGTTTGAATTCTACCCATATCATATGCACTCCTTCATTTTTAGGTCAGTCGAAGTTTGCGTAGGAGAAAATAAAATGGGGTATAAATCATTTAATCAGATAAGGTACACTATAAGGAATACATATTAAATGCGAAGGGAGCTAGGGTTATGGCTGAACAAGTGAAGCTTGCTTACAGGGAGTCAGGAAAGGGGAAGAATATTGTCCTGATTCATGGCTTTTGCGGGAATAAGGATTACTGGAAGGAGATCGAGACACGCCTTTCATCTTCCTACCATGTTTGGGTGCTGGATATGAGAGGACACGGGGAGACTGAGGCGACAGAGCCAGGTTACAGCATCCACGATATGGCGGAGGATGTATATGCATTTATAGAGGATAAGAACCTTCAGGATGTGTTCTTATTCGGTCATTCGATGGGCGGATATATAACGCTTGATTTTGCACGGAATCATTCGGATGTGCTCTCTGGCTACGGCCTTATTCATTCCACAGCGTATCCAGACAGTGAAGAGGCGAAGAAGAAGCGTTCAGCTGGTGTGTCCAAAGTGATGGAGCAGGGTGTGAATTTATTTGTTAAAGAGCTTGTGCCCAATCTTGTCGCTGAAAAAACGAAGGAGAACAATCAGTCGATTATCGGTAAATTATTCGATATCGGGATTGAGACTAATCCAAAAGGTGTCATAGGAGCTTTAAAGGCCATGCGTGACAGGGAGGATCTGAGCAGTGTCCTAGAGGATAATAAACTTCCCGTCTTGCTTGTCGCCGGAGCGGAGGATAAGGTCGTACCGCCTGAGAAAACCTTTATTGCAAATGGCAGCCATGTGAATCAGGTGTTGATTGAGAAGGCTGGTCATATGGGGATTTTTGAAACGCCTGATGAGGTCAGCCGTGCCATCGCCTCATTTGTGGATGAACATTCAAAGTAATGAATTAATTGCCGCGTCCGCGAAAAGATGCGGCTTTTTTCTTCACAAGAGAACGTTCATTCGGTTACAATGATGACAGAAATGAGGTGTGAACGTGTTCAGGAAGAAAAGTTTAGCGGATATCATGGAAGACCTGCTGACTGACGAACAGTATAAAGACCAGATCAGCTTCTGGCATACTATCAATGAAAAGGAAGCTGCTTATGCTCCTTTCCCGGATGATTTGCATGAACAATTACGTACAGCCCTCTCATTGCGAGGGATATCTTCATTATATAGCCATCAGAGCGAGGCATATCGCACTATTCGAAGCGGCAGAAATATCGTCGCTGTTACCCCGACCGCATCCGGTAAGACGCTTTGCTACAACCTGCCTGTCATCCAAACAATCTTGGAGGATTCGGACGCAAGAGCTCTCTATTTATTCCCGACAAAAGCTTTAAGCTATGATCAGAAATCAGAGCTGGAGGAATTAATCCATGCAGCCGATCTGAAAATCAACAGCTATACGTATGATGGGGACACGCCCACGAGCATCCGCCAGAAAATCCGAAAGGCGGGACATATCGTTATCACGAATCCGGATATGCTCCATTCTGGTATCCTGCCCCACCACACGAAATGGGTGTCTTTATTTGAAAACCTTAAATATGTTGTGATTGATGAGCTGCATACGTATAAAGGAGTCTTCGGAAGCCACACGGCGAATGTTATCAGGCGTTTGAAGCGTATATGCCGCTTTTATGGAAGTGACCCGCAATTTATCTGCACTTCGGCAACCATTGCCAATCCAAAGGAACTGGCGGAAGCTTTAACTGAACGAGAGATGGTGCTGATTGACAAAAACGGTGCTCCTTCAGGCAAAAAACATTTTGTGTTTTACAATCCGCCGATTGTTAATAAGCCGCTCAATATACGAAGAAGCGCAGTGCTCGAGGTACGTAAGATTGCCAGTGACTTGCTTCGCAATAAAATTCAGACCATTGTCTTTGCGAGAAGCAGAGTACGTGTAGAGATTCTTCTCACCTATCTGCAAGAGCTGGTGGCTAAACAGCTTGGGCCAAAAGCAATCAGCGGGTATCGAGGCGGTTATTTGCCTACTCAGCGCAGGGAGATTGAGAAAGGTTTAAGAGACGGAACGATTTACGGGGTTGTTAGTACGAACGCACTCGAGTTAGGCGTCGATATCGGGCAGCTGCAGGCCTGTATCATGACAGGTTATCCAGGATCTATCGCCAGCGCTTGGCAGCAGGCAGGAAGAGCGGGCAGGCGTCACGGCGAAGCGCTGATTATCATGGTTGCTTCTTCAAGTCCGATTGACCAATTCGTCATTCAGCATCCGGATTATTTCTTCAATCGCAACCCGGAGACCGCACGAATCAATCCAGATAATCTTGTCATTCTCGTCGATCATTTGAAGTGCGCCGCCTTTGAGATTCCTTTTAAGGAAGGAGAGCAGTTTGGAGCGGCAGAGATTACCGAAATACTGGACTATCTCGCTGATGAGCATGTGCTTCATAAGAATAAGGATATGTGGCACTGGATGAATGATGCCTTTCCAGCCCATGAGATCAGTCTTCGTTCTGCCTCTCAGGAGAATGTGGTGATTATTGACAGGACAAACCCCAAACCCCGTGTTATCGGAGAGACGGACCGTTTCAGCGCAATGACCTTGCTTCATGATGAGGCCATTTATTTGCATCAAGGCATTCAATACCAAGTCGAATTTTTAGATTGGGAAGAAAAGAAAGCCTATGTGCGAGAGGTCAACGTAGATTATTATACAGACGCTAATCTGGCGGTTCAGGTAGATGTGCTGGAAATTGATGAAAACAAGTCTAACCGTCATGCGACTGTTACTTTTGGAGATGTCTCTGTCCGAGCGATGGCGACAATCTTCAAGAAAATCAAATTTGATACACATGAGAATATTGGCTCAGGTCCGATTCATTTGCCCGAGGAGGAAATTCATACGAATGCCTGCATGCTCTCCTTAAATAAAGACCTCTCAGATTGGAAGGAAGAGAGGCTGGAAGAGGGATTGATGGGTGCTTCTCATGCCCTTCGCGGTATCATCCCGGTATATGTGATGTGTGATCCGGGAGATATTCATGTCTACCCGCAAGTGAAAGCGACTCATAATGATTTGCCGACCATCTTTGTGTATGATCATTACCCGGGCGGCATCGGTCTGAGTAAATATATGTATGAAAATAGCTCAACCATTATGGAGGCAACCATCGATGCGATTGAGGCCTGCCCGTGTGAATCAGGCTGTCCAAGCTGTGTCGGTACAGAAGGAGGAGGCGACTCGATGAAACGAGATGCGCTGAGGATTCTTTCGATTTTGGTTGACCGTTATGCAGAAGGTGTCATGAAGCATGTCCATTAAACATAAACTAAATCGGATGAAAGCCCACCTGAATACCGGTAACGGGATTTCTAAACAAAAGGAAGCGCCGGCAGAGACTCAGGTGCAGCAGATAGATATTCCTCATTATGAGAAGTGGCGGGAATACGGGGCGAACGCAATCTTTATGGATGGTGAGTATTGCCTCGTTCGCGAGGTAAGCTATCCTTTAACCCATCGGCATGGCAAGTACTCTTTTGATATGCTTTCTGATATTGTTCGTATTTGGAATGAGTCTGATCTAACCCATCCATTATCCGCTAAAGGCTTTCGTGCGGAAGATATGTTTTTCTTTGATACGGAAACAACAGGGCTTGGCACTGGAGCCGGGACTTCTATCTTTCTTCTGGGGCTCGCGTATATGGAAGATAACGAAATAAAGATCAGACAGCATTTTCTGCCGCGTCCGGGCTATGAGGTGCCGTTTTATAAAAGCTTCTTGGATAAAGTCAATTATGAAACACTTGTGACCTATAATGGGAAATCATTCGATTGGCCTCAAATCGTCTCACAGCATACCCTCCATAGGGGACAGCTTCCTAAGCTGCCCTCATTCGGGCATTTTGATCTTTACCATGCGGCGCGCAGGCTCTGGAAGAACAAGCTTGAGCGAGTGAAGCTTTCCGTCGTTGAGGAGGAAGTGCTCGGGTTTAAGAGGACGGATGATGTCCCAGGATATTTGGCTCCGATGATTTATTTTGACTTTGTAGACCGGAAAGACCCAGAAGCCATCTTTAAAATTATGAAGCATAATGAACTCGATGTGCTTTCGCTCATTACGCTGTATATCCATTTGTCTGCCCTCCTTTTGAATCAGGAGTTTGCCAAGCATGAGGACTCGTTTGAGCTGGCGAGATGGTTTTCTGCTTTGAAAGACCGCAGTCGTGCCATCCGGTCTTTTGAGAAGGGTGTTTTAGAAACCAAGCAGGACGATGATGGGCTCATGGTTAAATTCCATCTGGCAAATGAACATAAGAAGAATCGTAATATGGATGCGGCAGCAAATCTTTGGCAGGAGACGGCTGATATCCGTCATGCCGATTTGAAGGCACAATCTCATTTGGAGCTTGCCAAGTATTATGAGCATACAGTAAAAGATTATGAAACGGCCCTGCATCATGCGGATGCCGCACTTGATACCGTCGTTAAACATAATATCCAGAAAGCCTCTTTAAAAACAACAGACCTTCATAAACGAATCAGCCGTCTTAATCAGAAATGGCTAAAAGCGGAGAATCGAACGGGAAAATAGGTGAATGCCTCGGTGCAAATGATACACAGCTCTCATACCTTATAAATGTAAGACATCAGGATAATGAAAGGAGAGAGTAATTTATGTTTGGTCATCATCATCATCATCATCACTGTGGTCCTATTCCTGTTCCGGGGTGCAATCAAACGCAAGTATGCCCGCCCGTTTGCCATGAACCAATTCAATTCGTAAAGGAAAATTGTTATACGGTGGTTGTCCCGCATGTTCATCCAGTTAAAACATTAGAAGTGAATAATGTTCTCTATAAAAATGAGCACACATATCCGCATTCTTACCAAAGCATGAATAATGTGCAAAATCAAGATATCCAATTAGGAGCACCAATGGCTCCTGCACCAGGATTTGGAGGACCAATGGTTGGAGGTCAAGGGCAATTCCCAGGTCAAGGTATGGGATTTGGCGGCGGCTTCGGACCAGGCTGCGGCTGCTAAAGGGTGAGAGGCTATATGCCTCTTCCTTTCTTTAATGAAACAATAAAGGATAAGCTTCAGGAAGTGAGAAAATGGGTAAAGTAGTGTTTGTAACGGGATATAAAGCCTATGAGCTAGGGATTTTTGATCAAAAGCATCAGGGAATTCCATACATAAAGAAGGCCATTAAAAGTCGTTTGCTGGATATGCTTGACCAGGATTTGGAATGGGTCTTAATTACCGGCCAGCCGGGAGTAGAGCTATGGGCCGCTAATGTCGTGTTTGATTTGCAGGAAGAATATCCCGAACTGAAATTGGGTGTCCTCCTTCCTTTTCTTAATCAAGAAGAGAATTGGAAAGAGGGGGTAAAGGAACAATATGAAGAGGTACTCATCCAGGCAGATTATGTGGAAGCTATCTCGAAAAAACCATATGAAGGGCCATGGCAGCTAAAACTCCGCAATCAATTTTTAGTGGATAAGAGCGATCAGATGCTTATCCTCTATGAAGAGGAAAAGGATGGGAGCCCGAAATACAGCTGGATGGAAGCGAAGAGGAAGCAGGATAAAACGGATTATCCGATTATCCAAATAACATTTTGGGACCTTGAAAGCCTGATTGAGGAAGAGCAATGGCAAGATTATTAAAAGGTAAATTGACAAACAGAGCTTTTTTTGAAAAAATAATAAGTATTAGTCGTAGGAATTTGAGGTGAAGAAAATGCTCTCAGATAAAACCAAATTGACAGCAAAAGAAATCCTGGAGAAGGAATTTAAGACCGGTGTCAGAGGATACAAACAAGAGGAAGTAGACCAGTATCTCGATTTAATTATCAAGGACTATGAGGTCATGCACCAGGAATATGAGTTGCTTTTGCAAGAGAACATGAAGCTGAAGAAACAATTGGAGGAACAGCCTAAGAAAACTGTTCAGCCAGTGCAGCAAACACCTGCAGGAACAACCAATTTTGATATTCTGAAACGCCTATCCAATCTAGAAAAGCATGTTTTTGGAAGTAAATTATACGAGTAATAACTTCCAGTGCAATTTTGGTTGCAAAGTATGGTTTTTGACGCTATAATAACTTTTATGCGATAACGTCTGGGTAATCGCTGCAATGTAAATTGTAGAGGAAAGTCCATGCTCGC
>X410_Impala__coassemble_70_pt1 | contig 20708 bp, 21 predicted proteins | sample X410_Impala__metabat2_high_PE_006 | metagenome-assembled genome bin X410_Impala | reverse complement strand
ACAACAGGAATTAATCTGCGTGCTAACCCAAACGCTAAGGTCATAGCGGTAGATCCTAGCTTTATTCCGTTAGGTACGAAGGTGTACGTAGAGGGGTATGGATACGCGACGGCAGCTGATACTGGCGGTGCCGTAAATGGCAAGAAGATTGACGTATTTGTGCCATCTGCGTCAGATGCGTACAATTGGGGCGTAAAGACAGTCAAAATTAAGGTGTTTCGTTAAGTAAATGATAATATTTATACAGAGGATTTCTGTCCTCTGTTTTTTTGCGTTATAATAAGCAGGATTGCTTCTGGAAATTATGGTGTTACATTTATATTACAAAAATATCATGAATATATCAAATATTAAATGAGAGAAAAAGAGACTTTTTTTGGAGGAAAAATGAAAATTAAGGAAATTATTGTGGTGGAAGGAAAGGATGACACGGTCGCAATCAAGCGGGCACTTGATGCTGATACGATTGAAACGAATGGATCAGCCATTAATGAAGAGACAATTGAGAAAATACGCCTTGCCCAAAAGGTGCGCGGTGTCATTGTCTTTACAGACCCTGATTTTCCAGGGGAGCGGATTCGCCATATCATCACGCAAAACGTACCTGGCTGCCAGCACGCCTTTTTGCCGAAGCATCTGGCCATCCATAAGACAGGAAAAGGGCTTGGAGTGGAGCATGCAACGCCTGAGGCCATAAGGGAAGCCCTGTCGAATGCAAAGCAGATGGAACACGAGCAAGAAGAGATCATCAGTAAAGAGGATTTGCTGATGTTTGGCCTCATTGGAGGAAAAGAAGCGGCGGATAAGAGAGAAAGATTAGGAAAACACTTGAATATCGGGTACGCTAATGGAAAGCAGTTATATGCACGGCTAAAGATGTTCGGGATTTCGAAGGAAGAGTTTTTAAAGGCAATTGAACATATAAATGGAGTGGAATCAAATGAATAAAGATATTGCAACGCCTATTAAAACGAGGCAAATATTAGAGAAATACGGATTTTCCTTTAAGAAGAGTCTTGGGCAGAACTTCTTAATTGACACGAATATTCTCCGAAACATTGTTCATCACGCCCAAGTGACGGAGGAAAGCGGTGCCATCGAAATTGGACCTGGAATTGGGGCGCTGACTGAGCAGCTGGCTAAGTCATGCAAAAAGGTCGTTGCCTTTGAGATTGACCAAAGGCTTCTGCCTATCTTAGCGGATACGTTATCCGAATATGACAATGTAAAGGTCATCCATGAGGATATTTTGAAGGCAGATGTTGCAAGCGTGATTGAGGAAGAGTTTGCAGGCAAGGTTGGGGATCTGCACGTCGTGGCCAATCTCCCGTATTATGTGACAACCCCGATTATTATGAAGCTGCTTGAGGAGAAACTGCCGCTTAGCGGAATTACGGTCATGCTTCAAAAGGAAGTGGCTGACCGGATGGCTGCAAAACCAGGTTCTAAGGAATATGGATCCTTGTCAATTGCTGTTCAATATTACACAGAGGCTTCAGTGGCTATGATCGTGCCGAAAACAGTCTTTGTTCCGCAGCCCAATGTAGACTCTGCTGTTATCCACCTGGCCATAAGGGAAAAGCCGGCAGTGGACGTAATCGATGAGTCATTTTTCTTTATGGTTACACGGGCAAGCTTCGCACAACGCCGTAAGACTATACTCAATAATCTTTCCTCACAGCTTCCTGATGGAAAGAGCAAAAAGGAATTCATTTTGAAAAGTCTTGAGGAAAGCGGAATCGAACCGGGAAGAAGAGGAGAAACACTCTCTCTTGAAGAATTTGCTGCTTTAAGCAATCATCTCCTGCCGCACTTTAAGAAAAGCATGGAATAAGGATAAGGTTAGGCCCGGCTTCTAGAAAGCCGGGCTTTTCTTTGTTTCACCTAAATGTCCTATGCTGCATAGCCTATGAAGAAACCATTGGTTACGATATGGTCACCATAGTGTGGAGTGAGGCTTTCATGGTAAAGATAAATGATATCGTCGGCCGAAAGTCATATGAATGTGATATTTATTTCCGCGTCATTGATCTGCGTATCCAGCAGGGCAGGGAGACAGCTATTTTGTATGGAGAAGACATCCGGCTGGTTGCTGATGCCCCGCTTGATGACCTCGAGCCTATAGGCGAGATGAAGCGTGCTGAGCGGGAATTGAGCACGAGTATGCTCGTCGACCAATCCAATCACCTGATATCCCAGGAATTCGAGCGGATGCGGCATAAAAAAGAGTATGAAAGCACGGAAGGTTATCGGCATCAATCAGACTATTTCCAAATACCCGGAAAGGTGCTGCACTTGGATGGAGATCCTATGTATCTAAAGAAATGCTTAGAGCTCTATCAGCAGATTGGAATTCCTGTACATGGGGTCCATTGCCGGGAAAAGGAGATGCCATATAAGATTGGGGAACTGCTTGAAACTTATAGACCAGATATTCTTGTCATTACCGGTCATGACTCCTATTCAAAAACAAAGGGGACCGTTGATGACATCCGTGCTTATAGACATTCGAAGGATTTCGTTTTGACTGTCAAGGAAGCGCGCAAGAAGGTTCATCATCTTGATCAGCTTGTGATATTCGCGGGGGCCTGTCAATCTCACTTTGAGTCATTGATTGTAGCAGGCGCGAATTTTGCCAGTTCCCCTTCACGCGTCAATATCCATGCTCTAGATCCAGTATATATCGTCGCAAAGGTCAGTTATACGTCCTTTATGGATCAAATCAATGTTTGGGATGTTGTGAGAAATACGCTGACGGGCGAACGGGGACTAGGCGGAGTCGAATCAAGGGGAGCTTTGCGCATCGGAATGCCATTTAAACAGAAAGAAGAAGACCTTCCTGAAAACGAATCATAATAAATAAGCTGCCTGAAAAAATAAGGCGGCTTATTTATTTTGCTTGATTTGTTAATAACATACATATGTGGATGTCGAACGGGGTATGATAAAGGAGAGAAAAAGAGAAATTTTTGTATTGAAAAACGTTGACAAACAAATTTAATCACTGATATAATTTATTATTTTGTTTGACCGTCATTTGAAAATGTGCTATACTATATCTTAGTGAGGTGGACGAAGCATGCCAAAAAGTTTGACTGATATTAAACAAATTTTGGATTCCCATTTGGGGCAGAAGTTGCTACTCAAGGCGAATGGCGGTAGAAGAAAAACTATCGAGCGTTCGGGTGTATTAGCTGAGACCTATCCTTCGGTGTTCGTTGTCGAACTAGATCAGGATGAGAACTCCTTCGAGAGAGTATCTTACAGCTATGCAGACGTTTTAACAGAAACAGTGGAATTAACTTTTACTGAAGAGACATCAGGAAAAATGGCTTAAACGGCAGTGGACAAGAGTCCGCTGCTTTTTTACTATATTTTAGCGAGTATAAAGAGAACCAAGCAGGCAAAAGTTAAGAGGGCCGCACCTGAGAAAGGGGCTGTTCCTATTGGGCAGAAGAAGAAGCATGATGTCTGAACAATTTAAAGAAGAGCTTGCGAAGGAACTCGGGTTTTGGGATGTTGTGCAGAAAGAAGGATGGGGAGGCATCAAAGCTTCTGATGCGGGAAATATGGTCAAACGGGCCATACAAATCGCTGAGGAGCAATTGTCTAACCGATCATAAGGGAATACCTTAATACCTGTTCACTTCTAAAACAAACTAGTTTGGTGCGGTGATTTAAGCCCCTTGGGATTTTTGCATCCTAAGGGGCTTTTCTGTGCGGGAAATAAAATTTTATGCGAATAGTGGCGATTGATGCGATGAAAATGTACAATGTGAGAAGGTAACAAAAGGATGAAGTAGGTGAACAGAATGAAATGGATGGAGAAAGCACCTGCTAAGATTAACTTGGCGCTGGATGTTTTATATAAGCGGGAAGATGGTTTTCACGAAGTAGAGATGGTGATGACCAATGTTGATTTGGCTGATCGTATCGAGCTTGCAGAGCGGAGCGGAAATACAATCAGAATCAATTCACATAATCGCTTTGTACCGGATGATAGCAGAAATTTAGCCTATCAGGCTGCAGATTTGCTAAAGAGGCGTTTCTCAATCAATACAGGTGTTGATATAACAATTGATAAGCAGGTGCCGGTTGCTGCCGGTCTTGCTGGCGGAAGCAGTGATGCAGCAGCTACGTTGAGAGGCTTAAACAAGATGTGGAGGCTCGGATTATCGCGGGACGAATTGGCCGAGATTGGTTCAGAGATTGGTTCAGACGTGGCCTTTTGTGTGCATGGCGGGACAGCCATTGCTAGAGGGCGCGGGGAGAAGATAGAGCACTTGCCTTCCCCTCCAAGCTGCTGGGTCATTTTAGCTAAACCGACAATTGGTGTATCAACCGCTGATGTGTACCGCAATTTAAAAGTCAATGAAGTAAAACATCCGAGTATTCATCAAATGGTACAGGCCATTTATGACCAGGATTATAATGCAATGTGCAAAAACATGGGGAACGTGCTTGAAAGCGTGACTTTAGCGATGTATCCAGAGGTCCGAATGATCAAGGAGCAAATGAGCCGTTTTGGAGCAGATGCCGTTTTGATGAGTGGAAGCGGCCCTACAGTTTTTGGCCTTGTTGAACATGACTCCCGTATGCAGCGGGTTTATAACGGACTAAGAGGTTTTTGTGACAATGTATTTGCGGTACGATTGTTAGGAAATCGGAATGAGGTTGAATAAACACGTACAATCAGGTAGAATTACATTAAATTATTCGTGTTGTGGAGGGTATTTATGAAATTGCGCAGGAGTGAACGTTTGGTAGATATGACTACGTATTTGATGGCTCACCCTTCAACGCTCATACCGCTTTCCTATTTCTCGGAACAATATCAGTCCGCTAAGTCGTCTATTAGTGAGGATTTGGGAATCATTAAGGAAACCCTTGAATTAAAAGGGAAAGGTACAATTTTGACGGTTCCCGGCGCAGCTGGCGGTGTGAAATACATTCCTAATGTGGGGGTTGAAGAGGCAGCTCAATTCATTAATGAGCTGTGTGAGATGATGGAGACGCCAGAAAGGCTTTTGCCTGGAGGCTATCTTTATATGACCGACATATTGGGCCAGCCGCGGCTTGTGGATAATGTGGGAAGGCTTATTGCTTCCCGTTATCGCAATCATCCCATTGATATCGTCATGACAGTAGCGACTAAGGGAATTCCGATTGCCTATGCAGTAGCTCGTTATTTGAATGTGCCGGTTGTTATCGTTCGCCGTGATTCACTTGTGACAGAAGGTCCGACAATCAGCATTAATTATGTCTCAGGTTCCACCAAGCGTATTCAGACAATGGTCCTCTCCAAAAGGAGTTTGCCGAAAGAGGCAAATGTATTAATTGTAGATGACTTTATGAAAGCGGGCGGGACTGTTAATGGAATGGTTAATCTGCTTGAGGAGTTTGAGGCAAAGGTAGCGGGCATTGCCGTTTTGGTAGAAGCAGAGCAAGCAGAAGAGCGATTGGTGGATGATTATTTATCCTTAATGAAATTATCTGATGTAAATGTCAGAGAAAAAATGATTAAGGTGGATAAAGGAAACTTTTTTGCAGCACCGCCTGAATCCTGATAGAGCATGCTTTTTATAGAGTGAATTCACTAACCGTATTTTTACTAATCTAAAATTTTTATCTAATTTTTGAATATTTTTCAAAATAAAGAAGGAAAAATGATAGTTTTGTGGAAATAGTTAGTAATTCGCTTTTATAAAAGGTGGTGACATTATGGAAGTTACTGACGTAAGATTGCGCCGTGTAAACACGGACGGAAGGATGAGAGCGATTGCATCGATCACATTGGATAATGAATTCGTTGTTCATGACATTCGAGTAATTGATGGCAATAATGGTTTGTTCGTTGCTATGCCAAGCAAACGCACACCAGACGGAGAATTCCGTGATATTGCTCATCCAATCAATTCCGGCACACGCGGAAAGATTCAGGAAGCTGTTCTTGCCGAATATCATCGTGTAGGCGATGTTGAAGAGGTAGAACTAGAAGGAGCGGGAGCATCCTAAATAAAGAGAGAAAATTAGAAGTATACATCTAAGAGCCGACCATCTGAGAGGCTCTTTTTTATATTCCTGCAAATTCCCCACTTATTCTCCGCCTGTCCCCATTCAAAAACTCCAGAAATAAATTGTCAGTTTTGACCTCCCTTCTTGAAAAGAATAACTAGTTCATGTATAGTCTTAAATGGATAAAAAGGTAAACGGAGGCCTATCATGACGAACCGAAATGCAATTATACTGGCAGCGGGAAAAGGTACTCGGATGAAATCGAGTCTTTATAAGGTATTGCATCCCGTTTGCGGAAAGCCGATGGTAGAGCATGTCATTGATCATGTTTCATCTATTAAGGCTTCAAAAATCGTAACAATCATTGGACATGGAGCGGAAAAAGTTAAAGAAGTAGTAGGTTCAAAGACTGAATACGCACTGCAGGCAGAACAATTAGGTACCGCCCATGCTGTTATGCAGGCTAAAGATATATTAGGTGATGCTGAAGGGACGACTCTAGTCATTTGCGGAGACACTCCGCTCATTACGGCTGAAACTCTTGAAGCATTGCTAGATGTGCATGCTGCACAGAAAGCCAAAGCAACTATCCTGACTGCCCGCACAGATAACCCGGCAGGCTATGGTCGTGTAATCAGAAATGATGATGGCCTAGTTGAAAAAATTGTAGAGCATAAAGATGCTTCACCTGAGGAATTACTTGTTCAGGAAATTAATACAGGAACATATTGTTTTGATAATAAATTGCTGTTCGAATGCCTTGAGAATGTTTCAAATGAAAATGCACAAGGCGAATATTATTTGCCGGATGTCATAGAAATTTTGAAACAAAAGGGAGAGGTTGTTTCAGCATTTGAAACACCGAACTTTGATGAAACCTTAGGCATTAATGACCGCGTTGCGCTTTCTCAGGCGGAAACAATTTTCAAGCGCCGTATCAATGAGGGCCATATGAGAAATGGTGTTACCATCATCGATCCTGACCATACGTATATCCACCCGGATGTGGTCATTGGCTCTGATACGTATATTTACCCGGGCACAATGATTACAGGTAAAACAATCATTGGCAGCGAGTGTCATATTGGTCCGAACACAGAGATTAAGAATTGTGAAATAAAGAACCGCACAGTGGTTCGCCAGTCGGTCGCTCATGATAGCCAAATAGGCTCTGACGTCCAAATTGGTCCTTTCTCACATATTCGTCCGCAATCAGAAATTCGTGATGAAGCAAAGATTGGCAACTTCGTAGAGCTGAAGAAAGCAACACTTGGAAAAGGCAGCAAAGCTTCTCATTTAAGTTATTTAGGTGATGCCGAAATTGGCGAAAATGTAAATATAGGCTGCGGAAGTATTACAGTTAACTATGATGGGAAGAATAAATTCTTAACCAGGATAGAAGACGGGGCATTCATTGGATGCAATTCCAATCTAGTCGCTCCAGTGACCGTAGGCAAGAGCGCTTATGTTGCAGCTGGCTCAACTATCACAAAAGATGTGCCAGGCGAGGCATTATCTGTTGCGCGTGCACGACAAGTCAACAAAGAAAACTATGTAAATAAGCTAAACATCAATAAATAGTCTTGGAGGCCCATTATAAAATGTCAAATCGATATTTAGATCCCAATCTAAAAGTATTCTCACTCAATTCCAATCCTCAATTAGCAGAGGAAATTGCAAATGTTATTGGCGTTGAACTAGGGAAGTGCACGGTGTCACAATTCAGCGATGGCGAAGTGCAAATCAATATTGAAGAAAGTATCCGTGGATGTGATGTATTCGTTATCCAATCCACTAGCGCTCCTGTAAATGAGCACTTAATGGAATTGCTTATCATGATTGATGCATTGAAAAGAGCGTCTGCTAAAACCATCAATATTGTAATGCCTTATTATGGCTATGCGCGTCAAGACCGTAAAGCACGTGCTCGTGAGCCAATCACCGCTAAATTGGTTGCTAATTTGCTTGAAACAGCAGGAGCTACACGTGTTATTACACTAGATTTGCATGCGCCTCAAATTCAGGGCTTCTTTGATATTCTAATTGATCACTTAATGGGTGTTCCGATTCTTGCTGATTATTTCCAAACGAAACAATTAGAAGATATCGTAATCGTTTCTCCTGATCATGGCGGTGTTACACGTGCGCGTAAGATGGCAGACCGTCTAAAAGCGCCAATTGCTATCATCGACAAACGCCGTCCGCGTCCAAATGTGGCTGAAGTCATGAATATAGTTGGTAATATTGAAGGAAAAACAGCGATTCTAATTGATGATATCATCGATACAGCTGGAACAATCACATTAGCTGCCAATGCACTTAAGGAGAATGGAGCGAAGGAAGTGTACGCTTGCTGTACACACCCTGTTCTCTCTGGCCCTGCTATTGAGAGAATTCAAAACTCCAATATTAAAGAGTTGGTTATAACTAACACAATCGCATTGCCAGAAGAAAAGCAAATTGATAAAATCGTCAATTTGTCTGTTGCTTCTCTCATTGGTGAAGCCATCATCCGTGTACATGAAGAACAATCCGTAAGTACACTATTCGATTGATCAGCTAAATGGACATCTCCATACTACAAAAAGCCGAATGGAACCCCATTCGGCTTTTTCGTGTTCTCGAACGTAAGGGAATGGCAAGTCAGATAGCAGAACATTAATAATCGAGCCTCGCCAGGTTTACGAATCGTGGGGGGCTTGAGAGCTTCCCCTGAGGAATGCGAGACCATATTGAGGAGCATAGCAAGTCATACGACGTTTAAAAAATACACCCAAAAGTTTACAACATCCTCAAATAGGGGATTAGTAATTAAATAAACGTTCAAATAGAAAAAGGAAGGTGTAAGTGGTATGGCAATGACATTACAAGCAACTCAAAGGGAAGACCTTAAGCGTTCTTCATTAAGAAAACTACGAGAAGAAGGGAAATTCCCGGCAGTCGTGTATGGAAGTAACAAACCGACTTCACCCATATTTGTAGATGAAAGTGATTTTCTAAAGGCGATTAAGCAAAGCGGAAGAAATGGTGTTTTATCACTTGATTTAGGCGGAAAAAAGACGAGCGTCATGTTAGGCGAGTATCAGCAAGACAGCTTAAAAGGCACCATCATTCACGCTGACTTCCTGGCCGTAAACATGTCTGAGGAAATTGAAGTATCCGTACGTATTGACCTTGTCGGTGAAGCAGCAGGTGTTAAAGAGGGCGGGGTACTCCAGCAATCCTTGCATGAAGTAACGGTGAGTGCGAAACCAAATGAGATTCCTTCTTCAGTTGAATATGATGTGTCTAATCTGCAAATTGGAGATACCATCATTGTCACTGATTTGAATCAAGATGGTTCCTTCACCATTACTCAAGATGAGGATGAGGTTATCGCCTCTGTTCTTGCTCCTAGAGTCGAAAGTGAATCTGTGGAAGAAGAGACAGCTTCAGAAGAAGAAGCAGAAGAAACGCCTGCTGAGTAAAACGCGTATGATTGAATCAGCATCCAGGGTTGTTGGGCAAGGGCCCGGCAGCCCTTTTTGCAGATTCGGGGAATTTGTATGTTCTTTTCGTCTCCAATGGGGGCATCCTATAAGGTGAACCTGCAGAGAAGCCCGTTTCCATGTGAAAAACATGGTCAAAGTTCCTGCTTAATCACATAAGAATAGAAAATACATAGTAAAACTACTCAATCAGATAAACTTTATTTTGCTTAAGACCATAAAAAGTATAAAATATGAAGAGGAAATGAAAAGGTTTTACTTACAAGGAAGTGTCATAAATGAAGTTGATTGTTGGTCTCGGTAATCCAGGGACAAAATATGAGAAGACTCGCCATAACATCGGATTTATCATTATCGATGCATTGGCTGAACAATGGGGCATTAAACTGAACCAAAGTAAATATAACGGTCTTTATGGGGCAGGCACAGTAGCGGGTGAGAAAGTGGTTTTGCTAAAGCCATTAACGTATATGAACCTTTCGGGTGAGGCGATTGCTCCGCTTGCGAAATTTTACAAAATTGGTCTTGAAGATATTGCGATCATCTATGATGATCTTGATTTGCCAAGAGGAAAGATTCGTTTGAGACAAAAGGGCAGCGCCGGCGGCCATAATGGTATGAAATCAGCCATCCAGCATCTTGGCGGAGACGGATTTAATCGAATCCGTGTTGGCATCGGCCGACCGGAAGGGAGAATACCAGTACCAGATTATGTATTGACCAATTTTGGGAAAGAAGAGCAGGCTGTCATGGCAGAGGCGGTCAAGAAGTCCGTGGAGGCTTGTGAACAATGGCTGAAAGAGCCATTCCTAAAGGTCATGAATACTTATAATGGATAATTGTGAGCCTTTTAGCTGGGATTGAATAGACTGAGACATATTCGTGAATACTAACGGTATAGAGGATGCGGAGGTACATTATGGCGCTACACTATTACTGCAGACATTGCGGGCATGTCTTAGGCAATCTTGAAGAACGGCATAAGGAACACTATCAATCAGTTCTTGAGCTGCTTACAGCTGAGGAAAGAGAAGAGATTATTTGTTATGATGATAATGGAGTTATTCAAATCCGGTCTATCTGTGAATCCTGTCAGGAAGCATTGGAGCAGCAGCCGGATTATCATTTGCTTGATTACCTAATCCAATAAGACAGGGACTTGCTTTGGAAGCCTTTCTCCAAAGCGTTTTTCTGTTTCTGAATAAGACTTAATCATCTATTAATATATCAATATAAAAGACAGTTGAAGGGAGGACAGATAAGTTGAAAAGACTACAACAGCTTTTATCGACAAACAAAGACATTGCTTCAATCCAGGAGGGTATTGGGGCAGGGCTAAAGGAACAAATGCTTGCTGGTTTATCCGGCTCTGCGCGTTCCTTATTCATGGCAGGATTGTATGAGCAAACAAATAGACCTCTATTAATCGTGACGCCTAATCTTTTGAACGCCCAAAAAATATATGAAGATCTGACCTCAATTTTAGAGAAGGATAAGATATTTTTATTCCCGGCTAATGAATTGATTGCGGCTGAACTGAGCATTGCCAGTCCAGAGCTCCGTACACAACGGATCGAGACTTTGAACTATCTGTCAAGCGGACCGAAGGAAGGAATCATCATTGCCCCTATATCTGGAATTAAAAAATTGCTCCCGCCGGCAAAGGTATGGGCAGAGAGTCAATTGGTGTTTAAGGTTGGCGATGATATCGAGATTGATAAGTTATTATCCAAGCTCATAGCAATCGGCTATACAAGAGCGGATATGGTTACTGTGCCAGGGGAATTCTCTCTCAGGGGAGGCATTATGGATATATATCCGCTGACAGAGGAGAATCCGCTCCGCATAGAATTGTTTGATACAGAAGTCGACTCAATCCGAACATTCTCCGTTGACGACCAGCGTTCATTAAAGAAGGTAAAAGAGGCGATATTAAGTCCTGTAACAGAAACAATTGTGAGCAAGGTTGGTTTGTTCAAAATTGCTGAGCTTCTTGAGGAAGGATTAGAGGATTCGCTAAAAAAAATCAAGGATAAGCAGGCAAAGGAGAGAATGCTTACACAAATCGAGCATGAGATTAGCATGCTCAGAAATGGGGAGACATTCGAGCATATTGCCCAATACCTTTCGCTTGCCTATGAACATCCGGCTAGTTTGATAGACTATATTCCTGAATCAAGTGTGATGATTTTTGATGAGGTATCAAGAATTCAGGAAATGGGCGATCAATTGGATAAAGAAGAGGCCGAATATTATACATCCTTAATTGCAGACGGCAAAATTATACATGATATCAAGCTATCTCACTCTGTAACGTCCCTGATGCAAACGCATAGGCACCCGTCTGTCTATCTATCGCTATTCTTGCGTCATGCCGCTCATACGAGCCCGCAAAATATCGTCAATACTTCCTGCAAGCCTATGCAGGATTTCCATGGCCAGATGAATGTCTTTAAGGCAGAGGTTGATAGATGGAAGAAGGGTAAGTATACGGTCATCCTGATGGGTGCCGATTCAGAGCGAGTTAAACGGATTGAGCGTATATTGGATGACTATGATATGCAGGTGGATATTGTCCATGATAAGGATGGTATCAAGGATGGCGCCATTCAAATTATGGAAGGCCAATTGCAGACAGGTTTTGAGCTCCCGCTTCAGAAAATAGCCATCATTACGGAAAAAGAGCTGTTTAATAAGCGAACCCGTAAAGCGGTGAGAAGGCAGAAGATGTCCAATGCGGAGCGTATCAAAAATTACTCCGAGCTGAAGCCGGGAGATTATGTTGTTCATGTCAATCATGGAATCGGGAAATTCCTTGGAATCGAAACCTTGGTCATCAACGGAATTCATAAGGATTATCTGCATATTCGCTACCAAGGCAATGACAAGCTCTACGTTCCAGTCGACCAAATCGAGCTCATTCAGAAATATGTCGGTTCTGAAGGAAAAGAACCGAAGATGTATAAGCTCGGGGGAGCCGATTGGAAGCGTGTTAAAAGCAAGGTTCAATCAACCGTTCAGGATATCGCTGATGATTTGGTTAAGCTATATGCTGAAAGGGAGACGGCTAAAGGCTATGGCTTTATGCCAGATGGTGAGATGCAGCGGGAATTTGAGGCAACATTCCCTTATAAGGAGACAGAGGATCAGCTGCGCTCCATCGTGGAAATTAAAAAGGATATGGAACGGGAAAGACCTATGGATCGGCTTTTATGCGGGGATGTAGGCTATGGAAAGACGGAGGTCGCTATCCGAGCGGTCTTCAAGGCAATCGCAGATGGCAAACAAGTCGCTTTCCTCGTGCCAACGACCATTCTAGCCCAGCAGCATTATGAGACTATGCGGGAGAGATTTCAGGATTTCCCGATTAATATAGGCTTATTGAGCCGATTCCGTACAAGGAAAGAGCAAAATGAAACAATTAAGGGGCTCAAGAATGGAACGGTAGACGTTGTGGTCGGCACTCATCGTCTCCTTTCGAAGGATATCGTGTACCATGACCTCGGCCTATTGGTGGTTGATGAAGAGCAGCGGTTCGGCGTCACGCATAAGGAAAAGATAAAGAGATTGAAGACGAATGTGGACGTTCTGACTTTGACGGCCACGCCAATCCCAAGAACCTTGCATATGTCCATGCTTGGTGTGCGTGACTTATCCGTCATCGAGACGCCGCCGGAAAACCGATTCCCAGTTCAGACATATGTGATGGAATACAATGCGATGCTAGCGCGTGAGGCAATTGAGCGTGAGCTTGCACGCGGCGGCCAGGTCTATTACTTATATAATCGCGTGGAAGACATTGAACGAAAAGCTGAGGAGCTCGCTATGCTTGTCCCTGACGCACGGATTGTCGTCGCCCATGGAAAAATGACGGAAAGTGAGCTTGAATCTGTCATGTATAGCTTCCTAGAGGGTGAAGCTGATGTGTTGGTAAGTACTACCATTATTGAAACAGGGGTTGATATTCCTAATGTCAATACGCTTATAGTCTATGATGCCGACAGAATGGGGCTATCACAGTTGTATCAACTGCGGGGAAGGGTTGGAAGATCCAATCGAGTCGCCTATGCCTATTTTACTTACAGACAGGACAAGGTGCTTACCGAAGTGGCTGAAAGACGCTTACAGGCAATAAAGGAATTTACAGAGTTGGGTTCAGGCTTTAAAATAGCTATGAGGGATTTAACCATTCGGGGTGCTGGTAATTTATTGGGAGCGGAGCAGCATGGCTTCATCGACTCTGTAGGATTTGATCTTTATTCCCAGATGCTTTCAGAAGCAATACAGGAACGAAAAGGGGATATCAATAAAGAGACCCATAATCCAATTGAGATTGACCTTGAAGTGGATGCCTATATTCCGGATTCCTATATACCTGATGGAAATCAGAAGATTGAAATGTACAAACGTTTCAGAGCGATTTCAACAGAAGAGGAGTTAGAGGAACTTCGCGAAGAAATGATCGATCGTTTTGGAGAATTCCCAGTAGAAGTTACTTATCTATTTAAGATTGCGGAATTAAAAATATTGGCGATACGCGCCGGTGTGGAATTCATTAAGCAAGCAAAAGATGAAGTAACAATACTCACCTCTGAAAAATCAAGCAAAGAAATAGACGGACATTTATTGTTTAAGGCTGCCTCTAAGTATGGCCGCATGGTTGGCTTAGGTATGGAAGCCAATTGCTTGAAAATGGTTCTGTATGTAAAGAAAGTTCCGGCAGAGGACTGGCTCAATGCTGCCTTTGAGCTGGTTTCTGAGCTCGAGAAAAATAAAAAGGTAAAGGCCGAATAAGCGCCTTTATCTTTATTGCTTTACAAGTGAAACCCCGGTAATGAAAGAAATAATTTTCTTAGTGTATAGAAGTTACCATTAGAAAAATACTAAGTTCAAGTATCGGCGGCATTATCGACAATTGGCAGCAAGACATGTCGCAAAACAAACACGATGAAAGAGAGGCAACACAGAATGAAAGCAACAGGTATTGTTCGTCGCATTGATGATTTAGGACGCGTTGTTATTCCTAAAGAAATTCGCAGAACGCTCAGAATCCGTGAGGGAGATCCTTTGGAAATTTTTGTAGATAGAGACGGAGAGGTAATCCTTAAAAAATATTCTCCAATCAGTGAACTTGGAGATTTCTCTAAAGAATATGCAGAAGCTTTATATGATAGCCTTGGTAATCCTGTATTAATCTGTGATCGTGATACATATATCGCCGTTGCGGGGGGTTCTAAGAAAGAATTCTTGAACAAGGCAATCAGTGATTCTGTCGAAAAAATTATGGAAGACCGCAACCCTGTACTTATCACTCAAAGAGGAACAGTTTCCTTGGTTGATGGTGCAGATGAAGATGTCGCTTCCTACACAATTGCTCCTATCGTAGCGAACGGTGATCCAATCGGAGCCGTTGTGATTTTTGCAAAAGAAGCCACTGTTGGTGAAATTGAATTAAAAGCAATTGAAACAGCTGCAAGCTTCCTGGCAAAACAAATGGAACAATAATCATTCATGGATGAAGGGTAATCAAGAGGTTCGTTTCAGCAGAGGGCGATCTTTTGATTGCCCTTTTTTTATGGAGACATAATGGACATAAGTGTGTATGGTATAATACATGAAACAGATTAAAGAGGTGTACGTTTAGTGGATAGGGAATATGGCGCATCTCGCATGATTGCGCGGGGGGCGGCAATCCTCGCGGCCGCAGCCATTTTTGTGAAAATATTAAGCGCGATTTATCGTGTCCCCTTTCAAAATATCGCTGGTGATGAAGGATTTTATATTTACCAGCAGGTTTACCCGATTTATGGAATTATTATTGTTCTTGCTACATACGGATTTCCTGCAGGTATCTCAAGTATGATGGCACCACATGATAAGGGTGGAAGGGTACAAAAGGAACTTATGACCGCCTCCCTCCTGTGGGTATCTATCTGTGGGATTTTCGGATTTTTGCTGCTTTATATGGGGGCTGAAGAGATTGCCATCCTGATGAATGATCGTAAGCTCGTTCCATTGATAAAGGTCACAGCCTTTTCAATGTTATTGCTTCCGCTGGTATCCTGTGTGAGAGGCTTCTATCAGGCAAGCGGCTATATGCTGCCAACGGCTTTCTCTCAGACCGTAGAGCAAATCGTCCGAGTGTCGGTTATACTGATTGGCTCATTTATCTTGATGGAGAAGGGCTCTTCCCTTTATGAAGTTGGAGAAGGGGCGATGAAAGGGTCCGTATATGGAGGATTGGCAGCAACTGTTATTCTGCTGTATTTCGTCATGAAGGATCGAGGCGAGTATTTTCCATTGCGGTGGCCATCCTCTGAGGTGTTTATCCAATCAGGAAGAATCCTCCTTTTCCAGGGACTGGCGTTTTGTCTTAGTAATATGTATATGCTGCTTTTGCAGCTCATTGATTCCTTCCAGTTGTATGCTGCCCTTGTAGACCAAGGAATCCTCCCTCAAGATGCTAAGATATTGAAAGGTACATATGATAGGGGCCAGCCACTCGTTCAAGTTGGCCTGGTGATTACGACTTCTATAGCATTATCGGTTGTGCCGGTTCTCTCCTCCTTGAAAAAACGAGGCTCGTTTGAGGAGTTGAAGAACATGTGCCGGTTAACCATCAAGATAAGCATGATGATTGGGCTTGCAGCTGCTATCGGTTTGGCAGCCATATTACGCTCGGTGAATGTTATGCTGTTTAAGGATGACCAGGGACAGGCAGCCCTGACAATCATCTCGTTATTGATTGTATTTGCATCTGTGGCTGTTACTTCTGCGACCATTCTGCAGACATTAGGGCGTATCAGAGTCTCTGTTATAATAATAGGTTCATCTGTCGGGTTGAAGGCCGTAATGAATCCGCTCCTTATTGCAGATAACGGCATTTTGGGAGCAGCGTGGTCAAGCTTATTGGCAACAGCGGTCGCAGCGGTCTCTCTTTTAGCTGTGCTCAGCAGGGAGCTGTCTGGAAAGCTGATGAGTTTGCGCCAGCTGTCAGTGATGGCAATGGCGGTTCTCGCTATGTTTGGAGCATTGATAGGGTATACAATGATTTTTTCAGCCATTTTTGAGGGGTACCTTGAATCAAGATGGCTGTCGGCTATCCATGCGTTGAGTGCTGTTCTGCTAGGAGTAGTAGTTTATTTCCCCATTTTGGTTAGAATGAAATTATTCAGCCATGAGGAGCTCCAATTGATCCCTTTCGGAGATCAGCTGGTCCGGCTTTTGCCGCGTGAGAATAATTAAGTTAGGAGCATAAGTCTAATGAGTCATCATATTACCATTATCGGTTTAGGAGCGGGAGAGCTAGAACAGCTGCCGCTTGGAATTTACCGATTGTTAAAAGGTACATCTTTATTATATGCCCGAACAAAGGAGCATCCAGTTTTAAAGGAGCTGTCTGATGAGGGCCTTTCTGTTATGAGCTTTGATCATATATATGAAAAGCATGACCGGTTTGAGGATGTTTACGAGGAAATTGCAGATACCCTGTTTCAAAAGGCTTTATCAGAGGATATCGTCTATGGTGTCCCAGGCCATCCGCTCATTGCGGAGAAGACAGTTCAGCTCCTTCTTGAACAAGGGAGCGAGCGAGGTGTAGATGTCATTATCAAGGGCGGGCAAAGCTTTCTGGACCCGATGTTTACCGCTATCAAGGTGGACCCGGTGGAAGGTTTCCAGTTCCTTGATGGCACAAGCATCTCGGTGGCCGATTTGAATACACGTCAGCATATCATCATTAGTCAGGTATATGATGCCTTTATTGCGTCTGAAGTGAAGCTTACATTGATGGAGCGTTATCCGGATGATCATCAAGTATGCCTAGTGACAGGAGCTGGTATGAGCTCTGAACAGGTGAAATGGATACCGCTGTATGAGCTCGACCGGGAAATGGAGCTGAGCAATTTAACGTCTGTTTATGTTTCGCCCCTCACCAATTCGGAACGGCAATATAAGGAGTTTTGGAAGCTTCGGGAAATCATTGACCGCTTGAGAGCTCCGGATGGCTGTCCGTGGGATCGTGCCCAAACGCATAGCTCCTTAAAGAAATATCTGATTGAAGAGGCGTATGAGCTTCTGAATGCCATTGACCAAGACGATATAGATAATATGATTGAGGAACTCGGAGATGTCCTTTTACAAGTGATGCTCCATGCAAAGATTGGGGAGGATGATGGATATTTCTCCATTGATGATGTCATTGAGTCTATCTCTGAGAAAATGGTTAGAAGACATCCGCATGTCTTTGGAGATGCTTTTGCAGAGTCACCAGAGGATGTGGAGAAGACATGGCAGCAGGTGAAGAAGGCAGAGAAGGGTGAGGTACAATTCTTGCTTGAAGGTGTGAATGAGAGTCTTCCGAAGCTGATGCAGGCAGAAGAAGTGCAAAAGCGTGCTGCCAAGGTGGGCTTTGACTGGGATGATGTCGAACCGGCTTGGGACAAGGTTCTTGAGGAGATGGAGGAGTTCAGGGCAGAGCTCAACAAACCAAATCGTGATGCAGCTAAAATGACCGATGAATTCGGAGATGTCTTATTTGCATGTGTGAACGTAGCAAGACTTGCAAAGATTGATGCAGAGCTTGCCTTGCATGGAACGATCAATAAGTTCCGAAACCGTTTTGAGTTTGTAGAACGCTGTGTGAGGGAATCAGAGAAGGGCTGGAAAGATTATACCTTGGAGGAGCTGGACCGTTTTTGGGACCAGGCGAAGAAGCAAGGGCTATAAAGAGTTAGGAGGAAACAAGAATGAGGCTTGATAAATTCTTGAAGGTATCGCGAATCATTAAAAGGCGATCAGTCGCAAAGGAAGTGGCTGATCAAGGCCGTATTAAAATAAATGGAAAAGAATCAAAGGCTTCTGCGGATGTAAAAGTTGGCGACACACTCGAAATTCGCTTCGGTCAAAAGGTCCTCACCGCGAAGGTTGAGAAATTGGTGGAGACTACAAAAAAAGACGAAGCTGCTGGTATGTATACGATCATTGGCGAGGAACGGATTTCGGAGTAGGAGCAGCTTGGTCTATTTCACCCCGAATTATCATACACTTTTACAAAATGTTTGATAATGGGGGATAAGAATGAGCCAATACTATGAATCAAACCAGAGTAGCAAAAATGTTACACCTGACCATGATATAAGCATGAAAGGCCGCAAGCTTTTGGATATATCCGGCGTCAAACAAGTGGAAAGCTTCGATAATGAAGAGTTTCTGCTGGAGACCGTCATGGGTTACTTGGCGGTTAGGGGACAAAATCTTCAAATGAAGAACCTTGATGTTGATAAAGGCATTGTTTCTATTAAGGGAAAGGTATTTGAGATCACCTATCTTGATGAGAACGGCGGGGAGAAAGCTAAAGGATTCTTTGGCAAGTTATTCAAATGAGCCTGGACACCCAATTTGTGACGCTCCTATCCATGATAGCGATGGGCTTAAGCTTTGGGGCGGCTTTCGATACGTACAATCGTTTCTTGAAAAGGGCGAAGAGACCACTTTGGATTGTGTTCATTAACGATGTCTTATTTTGGTGTATGCAGGCATTGCTGATTTTCTTTGTCCTTTTTAAAGCCAACGCCGGTGAATGGCGTTTCTACATCGTTCTCGCATTGCTGTGCGGATATTCGGCCTATCAGGCTCTCTTCAAGGGACTTTATAAGAAGCTGCTTGAAATGATGATCGAACTCGTGCTTCGGACCATTCATTTCTTTGTTCGTTTAGGGGACATGCTATTGCTCAAGCCAGTGAAGGGATTGGTCATGCTGGTGGTCGGAACGGTGCTATTTTTCCTTAAATTGGTTATAAAATTGGCAAATGGACTATTTATGCTTGCCATGATGATTTTAAAGGCTTTATTATCAATAGTAAGAGTAGTGTGCTGGCCGGTGACCCGTTTGGCCCTATTCCTGTGGAAAATCATGCCGAAGCTGATCCGTAAGCCATGTGAAAAGTTTTTTTCGAAATTAGCAGGGATTATCATTGGCATGAAGAATAATATCATTGTATTCTATGACAGGTGGATAAATAGGTCGTCTGAATGAAGGAGGAAAAGGAAATGGGTGCGCTTGATAAGAAAAAGAAAAATATCTCTCAAATCGACTCACCATATGTTCAATATCAAGAGAAACGGACCCAGTCCTTTGAGCGGAAGAAATTGGGACTGAAAAGAAGACTAGTCTTCTTTATGCTATTCGCCGTTGTGACAACCGGCATCGTCTTAGCTGCGCTCTATTCCCAGAAATCTGCCCTGAAGGACAAAGAGGCCCAAAAGCAAGAGCTTAAAGAGCAGTTATCCAGCTTGCAGAAGGAAGAGGAACAATTGAAGGAAGAAATCGTTAAGCTGAATGATGATGAATACATCGCGAAGCTTGCCCGTAAGGAATATTTCCTTTCAGATGATGGTGAGATTATTTTCAACCTTCCAGAATAATGAAGGGTAGCTAAATTACCCTCACATTGACACGAATTTTTTACAGGGATTATAATATATAGGGAAGTATTTCTATACTCTATTATTTTTTTAATTTCTTAAGGAGGAGCATTTTTTTTATGTCAATCGAAGTAGGCAGCAAGTTACAAGGTAAGGTAACAGGAATTACCCATTTCGGAGCGTTTGTTGAGCTGCCCGAAGGTTCAACAGGATTAGTCCACATTAGTGAAGTGGCTGATAACTATGTTAAAGATATCAATGATCACCTTAAAGTAGGTGACCAAGTTGAAGTAAAAGTCATCAATGTCGAAAAGGACGGCAAGATTGGTCTATCTATCAAGAAGGCCGTTGAGAAGAAGGAAAGCGATGCCCCATCTTCATACCAGCAACGTCCAAGAAGAAACAATGATTTCCGCGGTGGACGCGGAGACAACCGCGGCGGAAGAGGAAATGACGCTAGACCGCCACGCGAGAATTTTGAACAAAAAATGGCCCGCTTCTTAAAAGACAGTGAAGAGCGTATGTCATCTCTTAAACGGAATACAGAATCCAAACGAGGTGGCAGAGGAGGAAGACGCGGCTAAACCTTGCTGCTGAAACAAACTGGCAATTTATATAACAGACTGGCTGAATAGCCAGTCTGTTTTTGTATGTAAATCACCATTTATAATGAGTGCGCAAAAAAAGCCGGGGAATGAAATTCCTCGGCTTTTATCTATATGAAAATGACCCCTACGGGATTCGAACCCGTGTTACCGCCGTGAAAGGGCGGTGTCTTA
>X410_Impala__coassemble_67_pt1 | contig 21237 bp, 15 predicted proteins | sample X410_Impala__metabat2_high_PE_006 | metagenome-assembled genome bin X410_Impala | reverse complement strand
ATGACAAGACCCAGCACCGTTATGATAAAGGCAGGGAGCGGAATCGCGAGCCTTCCCTTCTTACAGCAAAAGCGCGGAGCATCTCGGTCCTCTGCCAGTGCAACGAGCATCGTCGTCACTGCATAAAGAGATGCTGACATGGTAGAAAATCCGGCAATCATCAAAGCCCCGTTAAATATATGGGCAACCATTGGCACCTTAAAAAAGGAAAGAACGGTCAAAAACGGGCTTTCATTCGCCTTTATATCATGATGAGGCAACGTGAAGACAACTAGGCTAAGAGCAGCGAGATAGATGACCAGCAAGATCAAAAGCATTACTTTTCCTGCCTTTGGCGCATCCTCCTTGTTTTCGAGCCGCATTGACATAATGCCAATTACCTCTATTCCGCCAAAGGCAAAAAAGGCAAAAATCAGCGATGCCCAAATCTGCCTCCATCCAGTCGGGAAGAATCCCGCAACCGTGTGCGGCCAATCAAATCCTTTTTCTCCATCAATGACACCTGTACTCCCAAGGACGGCGATGATGATAAACATCAAAATCGCTGCGACCTTCACGATAGCACTGACATTCTCCATCTGTTCGAATAGCTTCGTCCCAATCAAAATGACCACAAGACCGAGCACACCGAAAATGCTCGCGAACACCCAGAGCTGAATTTCCGGAAACCAAAATCGCGAGAATAAGGAAATAGCTGTGAGCTGACTCCCGACAATGAACATTTCAGAAAACCAATAAATCCAGCCATTCATAAATCCGACTGGTCGCCCAAAAGCCTTACGGGAATATGTACGAAATGACCCCTTTTGCGGGTCCTTCTGCGTCATCGTCGCCAGGGCGTCATATACAAAATAAGTAGCAGTTCCTGCAATCAGGAAGGATATCAAGACAGCCGGCCCGGCAAGCTTAATTCCAAGTCCCGATCCAAGAAAGAAGCCGGTACCTATCGTGCACCCGACCCCAATCATCGATAATTGCCACCATTTCAGCATCTTCTTTTCCTTACCCTGTGCTGCTTGTTTCTTCATCGTTATTCACCTCAGCCCATTCGACATTCATTCCTCCTTAATTTGCTCTACTATGATTGACTTATGCGCAAATAAAAAAGAAGGGAGGAGACATAGGAATGCCTTCTCCCTTCTTACAGTGAATTTACGTATAAGTTCAGAAAGGTTTATTAGATGCGAACAACGTTAGCTGCTTGTGGTCCGCGGTTGCCTTCAACGATTTCAAATTCAACTTCTTGACCTTCTTCAAGAGTTTTGAATCCAGTACCTTGGATTGCTGAGAAGTGTACGAATACATCGTCACCATCTTCGCGCTCGATGAAACCAAAACCTTTTTCTGCATTAAACCATTTTACTTTTCCGACCATTTTTTTGGCCTCCTAACTTTAGTAGAAATAATCAAAAGTAGAAAACCAGAAAAACCTTTCATGTCTAAAGCATGTACTTAAAGACTATAAAAATTTTTTTGATCTTCAAACCTTTAGCGTAATAATCGTACCATAATCACACACCTCTGACAAACGATTTTAACAAATTAAATAAATCCAAAATGTGTGAAAATATACGTAATTCATTGAAATTCTCCTATAAAATTCTCATTTTACCACAAAATGTATAGAATCTTGTCGAAATAATCGGCCTATCTTCTTACAAATATCAGAGGTATTCGCAAACCTTTAAACCCAAAGCCGCTTGGATAATTGAAGGCTCTGCTCATCCTGTTATACCACTCCGTACAATATGCTCTCTCTTGCATTTTTTGTCTTGCTGAAAGTCTATTAGCATTCCAATTAAGCAATGACCGCTAAAGTATCTATCCTTTTTCAGTACCAAAACTATGGTATATTAGACGATACAGAACAAGTAAAGGAGTTCGGATAATGGCAAAAAGTGTAGTAATCGCCGAAAAACCATCTGTTGCCCGTGATATCGCTAATGTGCTGAATTGCAGAAAAAAGGGTAACGGATTTTTAGAAGGGGATCAATATATCGTTACATGGGCACTTGGGCATCTCGTCACATTGGCTGACCCTGAGACCTATGATCAAAAATATAAAACATGGAATCTCGAGGACCTGCCAATGCTGCCAAAACAGCTGAAGCTTGTCGTCATGAAGCAAACAGGCAAACAATTCAATGCAGTGAAATCCCAGCTTACCCGCGGGGATGTCAAAGATATTATTATCGCTACAGATGCAGGACGCGAGGGTGAACTTGTTGCTCGCTGGATTATCGAGAAGGCAAATGTGAAAAAGCCAATTAAGCGTTTGTGGATTTCCTCTGTTACAGATAAAGCAATCAAAGACGGCTTCAATCGCCTTAAGCCTGGCAAAGATTATGAGAATCTCTATGCCTCTGCAGTGGCGCGTTCAGAGGCAGACTGGTATATCGGCCTTAATGCAACAAGGGCGCTGACAACGAAGCATAATGCCCAGCTGAACTGCGGACGAGTACAAACCCCGACCGTTGCCATGGTTGCTGCCCGCGAGGAAGAAATCAAGCATTTCAAGCCAAAAACATATTATGGCATTGAGGCAAAAACGGATGCCCTAACCCTAACTTGGCAGGACAAGGACGGGAACAGCCGCAGCTTCAACAAAGAGAAGATGGATGCCATCCTTCAATCACTTGGCAAACAGAACGCTGAGGTTGTTGCTATAGATCGTAAGGCAAAGAAAACATATTCCCCTGCCCTCTATGACTTAACAGAATTGCAGAGGGATGCCAATAAACTATTTGGCTACTCAGCCAAGGAAACATTAAATATCATGCAAAAGCTGTATGAACAGCATAAAGTGCTTACCTATCCGCGGACGGATTCCCGCTATCTTTCCTCTGATATCGTCAGTACGATTCCGGAGCGTCTGAAAGCGATCGGCGGTGCGGAATACAGCAAGCTTGCCAACAGAATTGCGAACAAGCCAATCAAGGCAACGAAGGCCTTTGTTGACGACAGTAAGGTAAGCGACCACCATGCGATCATCCCGACAGAGGGCTATGTCAATTATGCGGCCTTCAATGATAAAGAACGGAAGATTTATGACCTTGTCGTGAAGCGTTTCTTGGCGGTCTTATACCCTGCCCATGAATTTGAGCAATTGACTGTCCATGCGAAAATCGGCTCTGAATCGTTCATCGCGCGTGGCAAGACGGTCATTAAGGCAGGATGGAAAGAAGTCTATAACAATCGATTTGATGATGAGGAAGCTATTGATGATGTGAAGGAGCAGCTATTGCCGCGCCTGAATAAGGGCGATACACTAAAGGTTTCCCTGATTGCGCAAACTTCCGGGCAAACGAAGCCGCCTGCCCGTTTCAATGAGGCAACCCTTCTGTCCGCGATGGAAAATCCGACGAAATATATGGAAACGAAGGACAAAAAACTCGCTGCCACACTCAAATCAACAGGCGGCCTTGGCACAGTCGCAACGCGTGCGGACATTATCGATAAATTATTCAATTCCTTCCTGATTGAAAAACGAGGAGGCAAGGATATCTACATTACCTCTAAAGGCCGACAGCTGCTCGACCTCGTGCCTGATGAGCTTAAATCGCCTGCTACAACAGCGGAGTGGGAACAAAAGCTTGAAATGATTGCTAAAGGAAAGCTTGATAAGAATGCCTTCATCAATGAAATGAAGCAGCATACGAAGGAAATTGTCGCAGATATCAAAGCTAGCGATAAGAAGTTCAAGCATGACAATATCTCTACGAAATCCTGTCCGGAATGCGGCAAACCAATGCTTGAGGTCAATGGCAAGAAAGGCAAAATGCTTGTCTGCCAAGACCGTGAATGCGGCTACCGCAAAAATGTCGCGCGCCTGACTAATGCACGCTGCCCGCAATGCAAGAAGAAAATGGAGCTGCGCGGTGAAGGCAAAGGGCAAATCTTCACCTGCAAATGCGGATACCGCGAAAAGCTGTCTTCCTTTGAAGAAAGACGCAAAAAGGAATCCGGCGGCAAGGCCGATAAACGCACCGTCCAGAAATACTTAAAACAGCAGCAAAAAGAAGAACCGCCAATCAATAACCCGTTTGCTGACTTACTGAAGGGCATTAAACTGGATGACAAATAATAAATAGCGATATGAAAGATGCTGCCTCCTTTCGTTCATTGGGAGGCAGCATCTTTTCGTTTTTTTCCAACAGCTGCTGATCATGATGCTTAAGGCATGTCACCGTTCGCTCTTTTAACATGAAAACAGGCACTTTAACTATTATTCATTTCGAGTTCTTCACCGCTCTGTCCCAAATCAAAAAACAGGCGGAGTCTCCAAAAAACCGCCTGTCCTTCTCAAGAGAGTCTATATTTGAAATCCTGATAGCCAAATTGATGGACGATCCGGCAGTCCCCATTCTTATCACGCAGACAGATTGCCGGAAGCGCCATTCCATTAAAGGTGTTGTTTTTCACCATTGAGTAGATGGCCATATCGCCGAACACGAGCCGGTCTCCTGCTATTAGCGGCTCATCAAAGGAATAGTCCCCAATGACATCGCCAGCAAGACAGGTCGGACCGCCGAGACGGTAGGTGTGCGCCTTTTCACCCGGAAGGCCTGAGCCTAGAAGTGGCGGCCGGTATGGCATTTCGAGTACATCCGGCATGTGGCAGGAGGCAGATGTATCAAGAATGGCGAGCTCTACATCATTCACAAGTGTATCAAGGACACTTGTTACGAGAAAACCAGCATTAAGCGCGATGGCTTCGCCTGGCTCCAAGTAAACCTTGAGTCCATATTTATCTTGCATTCTCTTAATGCAGGATTCCAGCAATTCAAGATTATACCCTTCCCTTGTTATATGATGGCCTCCCCCGAAGTTGATCCAATCGAGATTGGACAGCCATTTACCGAATTTCTCCTCAATCACATCAAGCGTAACCGCCAGGGCATCCGCATCCTGCTCACAAAGCGTGTGGAAGTGGAAGCCTGATATCCCTTCTAATTTTTCAGGTTCAAATTGGCTGAGCGTCACGCCGAATCTGGACCCGCGCGCACATGGGTCATAGATTTCATGCCCTTCCTGGGTAGAGCATTCCGGATTGATGCGCAAGCCTATTGCTTTTCCGCCCCCTTGTACCTTCTCTCTGTATTTCTCCAGCTGGGAGAAGGAATTGAAGATAATATGGTCGCATAAATCAATGATCTCATCCATCTCTTCCTCACGATAGGCCGGGGAGAAGACATGATTTTCCTTCCCCATTTCCTCATGCCCTAGCCTCGCCTCAAACAGACCGCTCGCCGCCGTCCCATTTAGGTACTGTCCAATTAGCGGGTAGGTCGCATACATCGAGAAGGCCTTTTGTGCGAGGATGATTTTGCAGCCAGTCCGCTCCATAACCCCACTTAGGATTTTTAAGTTCTTCTCTAATAACGCTTCATCCACCACATAGCTTGGTGTCGGCAGTTCTTCAAAGCGCATCTTAGTCTACTAGCTCCGGATCAAAGCTTTCTTTCCAAGGAAGACCCCATTTATTAAGAGCCTCCATGAATGGGTCTGGATTGAACTCTTCAATGTTGTATACACCTGGTTTGTTCCATTCGCCTGTCATGACCATCATGGCGCCAATCATGGCTGGTACGCCCGTTGTGTAAGAAACGGCTTGTGAGCCGACTTCACGGTAGCATTCTTCATGGTCACATACATTGTATACATAATACGTTTTCGGCTTGCCATCCTTTTTGCCTCGGAAAATACAGCCGATATTTGTTTTCCCTTTCGTGCGCGGTCCTAATGATGCCGGGTCAGGCAGGACAGCCTTCAGGAATTGAAGCGGGATGATTTCCTTTCCTTCGAACATGATGGGCTCAATTGATGTCATTCCGACGTTTTCAAGACATTTAAGGTGAGTCAGATAGCTTTCCCCGAATGTCATGAAGAAACGGATTTGTTTTAAGCCGGGAATGTTTTGGGATAAAGATTCCAGCTCCTCATGATAGAGAAGATACATATCCTTTTCACCGACCTCAGGGAAATTATACACACGCTTAATTTCCATCGGCTTTGTCTCAATCCACTCGCCATCCTTCCAGTAGCGGCCATTTGCGGATACTTCACGGATGTTGATCTCCGGATTGAAGTTTGTCGCAAACGGATAGCCATGATCGCCTGCATTGCAGTCAAGGATGTCGATATATTCAATTTCATCAAAGTGATGTTTTAGTGCATAGGCTGAAAACACGCCCGTCACGCCTGGGTCAAAGCCGCTGCCAAGCAAGGCAGTGATGCCGGCTTCTTCAAAGCGCTGGCGGTATTCCCATTGCCATTTGTATTCGAATTTCGCCGTGTCTTCGGGCTCATAATTGGCTGTGTCCATATAATGTGTCTTGGTCGCCAGGCATGCATCCATGATGGTCAAATCCTGATACGGAAGGGCCAGGTTCATGACGATGTCTGGTTTCACTTCCTCAATGAGGGCAATTAGCTCTTCGACATTGTCTGCATCCACTTGAGCAGTCGTAATTTTTGTTTTCCCTCCATCAAGCTTTGCCTTCAGCTCGTCACATTTCGATTTCGTCCGGCTTGCGATGCAAATCTCCTCAAATACCTCACTGTTTTGTACACATTTATGGACAGCAACGGAGGCAACTCCTCCTGCGCCGATGATTAATGCTTTACCCATTTTCTTCTCTCCAATCTTGGTTCTTTATTTTTTGATTGCAAGTAATAGTTCCCTGACAAGCTTGCAGGCTGTCGCAGTGGAAATACCGCTAGAATCATAGGTCGGTGATAATTCATTCATGTCGAGACCGACGATATTTACCTTCTCGCAAACGGTAAGCAATGCCGCCAGCAATTGATTATAGGTGACACCGCCAGCCTCAGGTGTTCCCGTCCCCGGAAAGGCAGATGGGTCGAGCACATCCAAATCAAGAGTAAGATAGACCGGCTTATTCCCGATTTCTTCAAGGGCATTTTCTAGTCCCTCAAAATTAAATTTATTGGTAAACACATGCCCTTTCTTCGCCCATTCGAATTCGCTCCGGTCTCCTGAGCGGATGCCGAATTGGAAGATGCGGCCGTCGCCAAGAATATCATGACACCGGCGAATGACAGATGCATGGGACAGCCTCTCGCCTAAATAATCATCCCGCAGGTCTGTATGCGCATCGAAGTGGATGATATGCAAATCTGGATAACGCTTTGAGACGGCACGTACACCACCGAGTGTGACAAGATGCTCGCCGCCAATCATGAATGGAATTTTCCCGTCCTCGATGATTATCTTTGTGCGCTCCTCAATATCAGAGAGCACTCTTTCGACATTTCCGAAGGCGAGCTCCAGGTCACCGCTATCAAAGACAGCTATATCGGATAAGTCCTTGTCCTGATAAGGACTGTACGTTTCAAGCCCGTATGATTCCTGGCGGATGGCCTGCGGTCCGAACCGGGTACCCGGCCGATAGGAGGTCGTCCCGTCAAATGGGGCACCGAATAAGACAATGTCGGCCTCATTGTATTCGGCCTCACAGCCAATAAAGGTTTGGATATTATTACTCAACATCTCGTAACAGCTCCTCTACATAAGTGGGGAGCGAAAAGGCGCCGACATGAAGATTCGGATTGTAATAACGCGCATTGAGTTTAGCGTCTTTAAAAGCCTCTCGCTTTAAGTCACCCACTGGATGATATTTCTTTGAAGCGAATCCAAACAGCCAGTGACCGGATGGATAAGTCGGGATATGGGCTTGGTACACATAGCTGATTGGGAAGCTCTCCACAATCCGTTTATGGGCACGCTGCATGGCCGCGACATCTTCTTGATAAAATGGGCTCTCGTGCTGATTGACCATGATGCCATCTTTATGAAGCGCCTTATAGCAGCTTCCATAGAACTCACGGGTGAACAAGCCCTCGCCCGGACCAAAAGGGTCAGTTGAATCCACGATAATCAGGTCATACTGATTCTCGCAGGAACGGATATACTTCAAGCCATCCTCATAATGAATATGAAGGCGCGGATCATCGAGTGCACAGGCCGTTTTCGGCAAGTATTTCTTGCACACATCCACGACCATTTCATCAATCTCAACCAAATCAATATGCCTCACACTCTCATACTTGACGAGTTCCCTGACCGCTCCGCCATCTCCTGCCCCGATAATCAGAACCTGCTCTGGATTTGGGTGGACCATCATTGGCACATGGGTAATCATCTCGTGATAAATGAATTCATCCTTCTCTGTCAGCATCATAAAGCCGTCTAGCGTCAGAAAGCGCCCAAATTCCTTTGATTCATAAATGTCGATGCGCTGATAGTCGCTCTGCCCGCTATACAGCTGCTTTTCCACCTTGATGGACAGCTTAACGTTCGGGGTATGCCGCTCACTAAACCAAAGTTCCATTTTCGTCACACTCCTTGAAGTACATTCAATCGTTCAATACTCAAATCCTCAGGCCCTGTCATCGAGCATCCCTTTTCCTTGGCGTAATCAATATAATCAATGATGTCCTGCGTAATTCGTTCCCCTGGTGCAAGAATCGGTATTCCCGGCGGGTAGCACATCACGAATTCACTGCACACCCTGCCGACCGTCTCATGGATAGGCAAGGATTCCTTCTCGGCATAAAAAGCTTGCTGCGGTGTGATCACAACTTCCGGGTCAATATATTCCTGTGTGAACATTCCTGCCTTATCCCGCATATAGCGTCTTTTGATTTCTGATAAGGCACTAATCAGCCTTTCGACATCCCGGTTACGGTCGCCCACTGATACATAGGCAAGAATATTGCCGATATCGCCGAATTCAATTTGGATATCATACTCGTCACGGAGAATGTCATACACCTCAATACCGGCAAGTCCAATATCTCTCGTATAAATAGACAGCTTCGTCACATCAAAATCATAGACGCTGTCTCCATTGACCAGTTCCTTCGAAAAAGCATAAAAATCCCCAATCTGATTAATCTCATGACGGACATATTCAGCGAGATCAACGACATGCGCAAAAATCTCCTCCCCATTCAAGGCGAGATTCCTCCTCGAAATATCCAAGCTTGAAAGAAGTAAATAAGACCCGCTCGTTGTCTGAGTTAAATTGATGATCTGCCGGGCATAACCAGCATTCACCGCTGGTCCGAGAAGCATGAAAGAACTCTGTGTCAGGCTGCCGCCAGACTTATGCATGCTTACTGCAGCCATATCCGCTCCTGCCTCCATCGCGGAAACCGGCAAATTCTTACCGAAATATAAATGAGTGCCATGGGCCTCATCCGCGAGCACAAGCAGTCCATGTTTATGGGCAAGCTGAACAATACCGCGCAGGTCAGAGCAGATTCCATAATAGGTCGGGTTATTGACCAATACGGCCTTTGCCTCTGGGTTTTCCAAGATAGCCTTTTCTACCTGGCTGACTGACATGCCAAGCGCAATCCCGAGTCGGTGGTCGACCTCAGGATTGACATACACAGGCTCCGCTCCGCAAAGAACGAGGGCATTGATCACACTGCGGTGAACATTGCGCGGAACGATAATCTTGTCGCCCTTCTTGCAGGCAGTCAGAATCATTCCCTGCACGGCTGATGTCGTGCCATTGACCATGAAAAAGGCATGTGCCGCACCAAAGGCTTCAGCTGCCAATGCTTCTGCATCCTTTATGACAGAAATCGGATGGCATAGATTATCGAGCGGCTTCATCGAATTCACATCAACGGTTAAGGCCTGTTCTCCTAAGAAAGCCGTTAACTCCGGGTTCCCCCTGCCTCGCTTGTGACCTGGCACATCAAACGGCACGATTCTTTTCCTCTTAAATTCCTCAAGCGCTTCATAGATAGGCGCCCTGTCCTGTGCCGCTCGAAAAGCAGCAGTCTTCTTATAGCTCAATTTGGCGTTCCCCCTATGATTTATCGTCGGTCTCTAGCAGCGGGGCATTCCAGACCGTAGCTGTTTCTACTATTCTTTTTACTGTTCGGAAGATTAAGTCTATATTTTGCTAAACTCTCCCTCTTAAACTACTTACCCTATAGCCTCTAAATAACGCAAAAACGCAAGTAATGGCGTCAAAAGGCGCATCACTTGCGTGTGTATGAAATATCTAAAATATATTTAAAAAGCAGCGGCATACTGCCCCCAATCATTAAAGCAGGGCAAAGCATCCATACATGGGAAAGAAGCTTTTTAAACAATATTCAAATATACCATCAAGGTTTAGAGTCTATATAGCAAATAATTACTTTTACCACTCTTATTGACCGTTTCACAAGTTGATGTGCGATTTCATTCACACTGGTTGTAAAGTAACCAACTTATAAAATTTGAGCTTTTAACTCAATCAATAAGGCAACTAAGTTGCCAATCGGCATTTGACCCGGCTGTCCGTATGGCCTTAACGTTCCATGCTTTCACATGAAATGTGGTCAAAAATCATCTGCTTGGAAAGACTCCTTCTATTTGAATTCCAATTCTCCCCAAATGTTATAGCTATCTTACCAATCCATATTGGAAATTTCAACCATAAAATAAAAGTTTTAATTTACAAAATATTTACACATATTACTAAACCCTTGTAAAATCTATATTACTTAGAAAATCTCTCTATTATTTTTTTTAAAGAAAGCTCGCTTGTTGAGGCATAAACGATATCTGCCTCCCCTAATTGATCCATGGACCCGACTCCTACCGCAAACATACCGGCACGCTTGATAGCTTGAACCCCTGCCTTCGCATCCTCGACGCCAATGCAGTTTTCTGGATTGACCTTCAGATTGAAAGCTGCATTCAAGAAAATCTCAGGATCTGGCTTACCGTTGGCAATCAGGTTGGCATCCGCCATATAATCGAATTCATCGAGAAGATCTAATCCTTTCAGGACAGCTGGCGCATTCTTACTGGCCGAGGCGAGTCCAACCTTTAAACCTGCCTCCTTAATCTCCTCTATGAATGGCTTAATGCCCGGAAGGATGTCGTCAGGGGTAATTCGCTTAATGAGCTCCATGTAGTGAATATTCTTCTTCTTCGCAAGATGCTCCTTCTCCTCTTCAGTGAATGCCCTCTGCTTGTTGCCTAGCTCTAGAATGATTTCTAGTGACGCCAGACGGGACACTCCTTTTAACCGCTCATTATCCTCCCTTGTGAATGGAATGCCAAGCTCTGCTGCCAAGCCCTCCCACGCGAGATAATGATATTCAGCTGTATCGGTAATGACTCCGTCCAAGTCGAAAATAAATGCCTCCAGCTTACTCATCACTTCGTCTCCTCCTTCACCTGGCCCATTGATACGCTCAAGGTTCCATCCTCATCGAGTACATGCTTCACCCCATATAGTTCAAAGGTGAGCGCTGGCCCCTTCTGGGTGATTTGAACGGTTTCTTGGTCAATCTTCACTGTAAGATGATGCTCACGATAATTGATATTAAAAGCATAACGATCCCATGCAGCTGGAATAAACGGTGCAAACGATAGCATCCCGTCAAAGGTTTTCATGCCAGCAAAGCCTTGCACAATTGCGAGCCAGGATCCCGTCATACTTGTGATATGGAGGCCATCCTCTGTGTCATTATTATAGTTATCTAAATCAAGTCGTGCTGTACGGTTATACATCTCATAAGCCTTTTCCTCGAGACCAAGCTCTGCGGCAAGCACTGCATGCACAGATGGGGATAAAGAGGATTCATGAACGGTCATCGGCTCATAAAACTCAAAGTTGCGACGCTTCTCTTCATCTGTGAATTCATTGTTGAGAAAGTAGATGCCTTGAAGGACATCTGCCTGCTTAATGAAGCAGCTTCGCAGGATTTTATCCCAGGACCATTTCTGATTTAAAGGCCTTTCATGCGGGGAGAGCTCACTCACCTTCTTCAGGTCTTTATCAAGGAAGGTGTCATGCTGCACGAACACTTGAAGCTCTTCATCATATGGCAAATACATTTTATCTGTAATCTCCGCCCAGCGGTCCAGTTCCTCTTGATAAATATACAAATCAGCAAGCCTGGACTCATGACCGGCTTCCTTAAGCTCATTAATGACCTTGATCGTGTAGCGCAATGTCCATGCCGCCATCTTATTCGTATACCAGTTATTATTCACGTTATTCTCGTATTCGTTCGGTCCGGTTACACCATGAATCATATACTGGTCTTTACGGCTCTGGTAATGGACCCGGTCTGCCCAGAAACGGGAGATGCCTGTGAGTACGTCGATGCCATATTTCAGCAAGTATTCCTTATCACCCGTGTAGTTGACATAGTTGTAGATGGCGTAAGCAATGGCTGCATTACGGTGGATCTCCTCAAACGTAATTTCCCACTCATTATGGCACTCGACACCCGTGAAGGTGACCATTGGATATAAGGCTCCTTCTAGCCCCTGCCTTTTGGCGTTCACATAAGCCCCTTCGAGCTGGTTATAACGATAGATTAATAGATTGCGAGCCACCTCGGGGTTTGCGGTTGCCAAATAGAAGGGCAAGGCATAGGCTTCGGTATCCCAATAAGTCGCACCGCCATACTTCTCCCCTGTGAACCCCTTTGGACCAATGTTTAAGCGAGCATCTTCCCCATAATAAGTAGAGAAAAGCTGGAATAGATTGAAGCGAATTCCTTGCTGTGCTTCATCATCTCCATCAATTTGGATATCGGCCATATTCCATCTCTTTGCCCACTCCTCCGTATGAGCCTTCAGGCATGCTTCATAACCTGCCTGCATCGCCTGATTCAAAATTTCCCCGCCCTTTTCAGCCAAGTGCTCGGCATCATAGTCACGGTTCGTTGTCACAACGATGTACTTTGTTAAGCTGACCGGTTTGCCAGCTGTCGTATTCATAACGATGGTGTTATCCACATACTCCACATTCATAAACGGCGTAACCTCAGCCACTTCGCCTTCTGCTTCTAATCCCATACTCGCCGATACGCGGAATATTTCCGTTGCGAAAGGGTTTTCATTTGTCTCCATCACAAGATGAGCCTTGTTCGGCTCAGCAAACCGTGCAATCGCTTTCCAAAAATCCTCATCATAATTCGAGTCTTCATTGCGTACATCCCCATCCAAATAAGGAATGAATGTAACCTTACTATCATGGTTCAGCGGCGTGACCTGATACTTTATGACGGCAAGCTGTTTCTCCGCAATGGAAAGATAACGCACCACATCGATTTTTGTTTCCTTTCCCTCATGCACAATGGTAAACGTACGAGTCAGGACCCCCGCCTTCATGTCAAGCTCACGGTGGTAGTCCTTCACTTCAGTCTTGTAAAGATCAATCTCATCCTCATCAATAAGCACGCGAATACCAATGAAATTAATCGCATTGATCACTTTGCCGAAATAATCCGGATAGCCATTTTTCCACCAGCCAACTCTTGTTTTATCCGGATACCACACCCCTGCTATATATGTTCCTTTATGTGAATCACCGCTATAGGTTTCTTCAAAATTCCCTCTCAAGCCCATATGTCCGTTGCCAAGACTCATCATACTCTCAGCAAGACGAAAATCATCTTTATGCAGCTGTTCCTCAATAATTCTCCATGGGTCTACTGCAAATAATCTCTTCATTGAATTCACTCTCCCATAAAAGGTGCCTTCGGTGTGCAAGCGATTGCACATTAAGTCCATTTTTATTATAACGTATTGCAGAGTAAAAGAAAGTATGTTTAGTCAAAAATCAAAATTTTCTTTATTAACGCAAAAAACTCCAAAGCCATTTATGCTTTGGAGTTCATGTACTAATCATTTGTTCGCGGTTCTGGCTTCTGATGAGGCATCGGCAGCTTTCCAAAATGTCGAGGCGGGATATACCCATTTGCCTTTACTTTCTCAAAGCGCTTGTCCATATGCTCGAGAATCATATCGGCTGTATCCTTTGTCATCACACCATATTCCACATATTTATGGATAATATCCTTCTCACGCTGAAGGACATCCTTATGCATTGCTTCAAGCTCTGTTTTCTGCGCATCTGTCAGTGATTTCTCTGCCGGAGCTGGCACCTTCTCCTCTGCAGCCTGAACGGGTGCGCTAAGACTGGTGAATGAGGCTGTTGCCATCATGATACCCGCCAAAACTATTAACGTCCATTTCTTCATTTCCATTCACTCCTCTAATTTTATCCACCCTAGTTTTTGCCAATTACCAGATTTTATTCATGAATTTAGGGGAGTGATTATACCGTTCATTTCTTCTTTTGCGGTTTCACAGCAGGACGCTTCTTTGGATAGACTGGACGCTCATCGACAATCTTCCCTTTAAATAATTCTTTCTTTTTCAGCTCTAGCTTGAGCTCGCGGGCATATTTGCGCAGCTCGCGCTCCTCACGCGGCGTCACAATAGAAATCACCGTTCCGCTTGCCCCTTGGCGTCCCGTGCGACCGGAGCGATGGACATATTGGGCGATGGAATCCGGGAAATCTACATGGATGACATACGGTAAGCCCTCAATATCAAGCCCCCTTGCCGCGACATCTGTCGCAAGCAAAACCGGAAGCTTTCCTTGGCGGAAGGAACGGATGGCTTTCTCTCTGTCCATCTTCTTGGAATCGCCATGGATAACAGCGAGGTCAACCTTTTTAAAGGAGAGCTTAGAAGCCATAACATCAAGATTGCCAATATCTCTGCCGAAGACGAGTGCTCTCATTCCTTGCATTTTGGCGAGTTTCTCAAGGAGAAGTATCTTATCGCGCTGTTCGGTCACAAAATAAATATGGTCGACCTTCGATTGTACGGTTTCTTCCTTTGAAATTCGAATGCTGACAGGTTCATTCATCCATTGGGCTGCTTCCTCTTCAAGCTGCTTTGGCAGCGTCGCTGAGAAGAGCAGTACTTGCCGGTCACGCATCGCTGAATGAAGTATGGCCCCAACAGTGGACATATGTTCAGGAATCAAAAGCTGATCGCCCTCATCAAGAACAATGGTCTTTACGCCATGCATCTTCAGTTTCTTTTGCTTGATCAATTCCTCTAGCCTTCCAGGCGTGCCAATCACGATATGCGGATGCTTCTTCAATTTCTCAAGCTGCCGTTTTGGATTTGCCCCTCCAATGAAAGATGCAGCCGTGATACCGCTGCTTTTTGCCCATGCTTGCACAACCTCAAAAATTTGCATAACCAATTCACGTGACGGTGCCACGAAAACGGCCTGCACCTTCTGCTCGGCAGGATCAATCTTATTTAGTACCGGCAGTACATAGGCTAGCGTCTTGCCCGTTCCTGTCGGGGACTCAACGATACAATCAGCCCCCTCCATCACAGGTCCAAATGCCTTCATCTGAACGGCTGTCGGCTCCTTAAATCCAGCTTGCTCCCATTCTTTTTTCAGTCCTTCATTTAATTCCTCTATAAATACAGCTTTCGCGCTCATTTAATTCTCCTAACTAAAGTCGTGGTTTTCTTATCTTATTATACATAGGCTGTCACTTGATTATCAATAAAGGTCCCCTTTCGAGCCTTTTCCCGTGCATTTCAATGTATAGGAATACAAAATGCAGATATACTAGATATATTGCCAAAATTACTATATTAGAAGATGCTCCCCGCCCTTTACTGTATTTATTTGTAGGCTTCTTGCGACTCGGGGACATTTCCATTAGAATGAAACTACTAGTTTATGCGAAAGAGGTTGAAGATGGTGGAACATAATACGTCCAATTTTATACGCAACATCGTCATTGATGATGTAGAATCAGGCAAAACAAAAGAAGTCATCACCCGTTTCCCGCCGGAACCGAATGGCTATTTGCATATCGGCCATGCTAAATCGATCGTGCTGAATTTTGACATCGCCGATGAGTTCGGCGGCAAGACAAACTTGCGCTTTGATGATACCAATCCTGTGAAGGAGGATGTGGAGTTTGTCGAATCAATTAAGAAAGATGTAGAATGGCTTGGCTACAACTGGGACGGACTGTTTTTTGCCTCTGATTATTTTGAGGAAATGTACAGCCGAGCAACCCTTTTGATTGAAAAAGGCTTAGCCTATGTGGATGACCTGTCTGCCGATCAAATCCGGGAATACCGCGGCACATTAACTGAACCAGGTAAGGAGAGCCCATTCCGCGGCCGTTCTGTGGAAGAGAATCTCGACTTGTTCAAACGGATGCGAGATGGGGAATTTGGAGACGGAGAGAAAGTTCTTCGTGCCAAAATTGATATGAGTTCACCAAACATCAATCTTCGTGACCCTGTTATTTACCGAATCGCTCATGTACCGCACCATAACACTGGCACAAAATGGTGTATCTATCCAATGTATGCATTCGCTCACCCAATTGAGGATGCGATTGAAGGCGTGACACATTCTATTTGTACACTTGAGTTCGAGGACCAGCGTCCATTCTATGACTGGGTCATTAAAGAATGCGAAATGCCAGCTGTGCCAAGACAATATGAATTCGGCCGTTTGAATTTGACAAACACAGTCATGAGCAAGCGCAAATTGAAGCAGCTTGTTGAAGAAGGCTATGTGGATGGCTGGGATGACCCGCGTATGCCGACCTTATCCGGCCTAAGAAGACGCGGCTACACACCGGAAGCAATCCGTAACTTCTGCCGTGAAATTGGCGTTGCTAAAACAAGCGGAGTTGTCGATGAAAAAATGCTTGAGCATTTCGTCCGCGAAGACTTGAAATTAAAAGCACCGCGTACAATGGGTATCCTGAAGCCGCTTAAGGTTGTGATCACGAACTATCCAGAAGGCGAAATTGAAATGCTTGATGCTGAGATTAATCCGGAGAACCCGGAAATGGGCATGCGCAAAATCCCATTTGGACGTGAAATCTACATCGAGCAGGAGGACTTCATGGAAGACCCTCCGAAGAAATATTTCCGTCTCTTCCCTGGCAATGAGGTTCGCTTAAAGCATGCTTACTTCATTAAATGTGAAGAAGTCATCAAAGATGCGGACGGCAATGTAATCGAGCTGCACTGCACGTATGACCCAGAAACGAAGAGCGGCACTGGGTTTACTGGCCGTAAAGTAAAAGGAACGATTCACTGGGTGGAAGCTACCCAAGCCATCCCTGCTGAATTCCGTCTATATGAGCCCCTCATCCTTGATGAGGATGCTGAGAAAGAAGGCGGCTCATTCCTTGACCATGTGAATCCAAATTCCTTGATCATTGAGCAAGGATTCGTGGAACCGAACATGAAGGATGTCAAAGGAAATGACAAATTCCAATTCTTCCGCCATGGCTACTTCAATGTCGATCCGAAGAATGAATCAGATAAATTAATCTTTAACTTGATTGTCTCTCTAAAGAGTTCATTCAAGCTTTAAAAAATGGCAGGGCACTCATCCTAGCAGGATGAGTGCCCTTCTTTCATGCTTATTGATTTAGCCTGCTTCTGATTTCATTTACAACTTCATTCGCCGTCATGCCGTTCGCCTCAATAATGGACGCGTCGGTTCTGGCTTCCTGTATGCCCATGATATTTGTGTCCAGTCCCGTGACAACACAAAAGTCAAAATCAACCCCAGCGGCATCCGCTGCATGGCGCAATTCTGCCACCTCATACCCTAGCTCTTCCAAGGCTTCATGAATATCGGTTAATGATTGCTCGACACCTATTTTAGTCATTGTCGCACCTCCTCACTCCTTAAGATTTCCTGTGAGAGGATATATTATGTTGCCATAAGCGACAAAGAAGACCGCCTATCATTTAGACGGTCTTTTTGACTTTTAAATATTCTCGCGGTGAGATACCGAACTCTTTCTTAAATGCCCGCACGAAGCCTGAATAATCGTTGAAGCCCGCTGACTGGCACACATCAGTCAGCCTTAAACCCTCTGCCATTAAGGCTTTCGCATACATCAGTCTCTTCTGGACAATATATTGGTGAAGTGTGTAGCCTGTATATGCCTTGAATTTTCTCATGAGATGATATTTGCTCAAGAAAACAAGGGAAGCAAGGTGATTAACGGATAGGTCGCCGTCCAAGTGCTGATTAATATACGTAACAATTTCATTGATGTTTTGGTCAAATTGAACATCAATTGACGGATTTCTGCGATTATTATCGAGTAAATTGCGGTTCAATAGGATAATTAATTGAATTAACAATGTCCGTTTAAGGATATCACTGCCAAAAGCCTGATTATCTTCTTCTTCAATCAAATCATATACGATTTCTTTCACCTTGCGCAGCGGCTCCTCAAATAAACGCAGGCGATTGTTATCCCTGTTCATAGCTACCTCAAAGCACTCAAGCAAATTGGCACCCTCACGATTATGCTCAGCTATCATTTCCGGGTTAAACCAAATAATGATTCGCTCATAATCCTCTGCAGGATCAATAATTGGCTTATGGATTTGGCTTTGACTGATGATGAGGGTATCCCAAGGCCGCAGCTTATAGGCTTTCCCCTCGATCATATAGGTAACATTCCCTTTCAGGAAAATGATGATTTTATGAAAATCATGATAATGGTAATCAACATCCTTTGTGATGCGGTCCTTCAAATGAAAAACGCGGAAATCTTCATTTAGAATACCCCGTTTTTCAAGCGGCCATTGGCCATATTCAATCATGTAAATGAACTCCTTTTATTATCGTCCTCTAATTTTAGAGCATTTTTATCCATCTTTCTAGCAATATTCACATAGTAGTTGGCAATTTGAATAAGTATGATAAAATAACAGAAGTTTTTCAAATAGAAAGGTTTGAGAATATGAAACGTTTTTTAGCAAGCTATAAGTCTTCTTTAATCTTGCTTGGCGCTATCATTATCGGCGGAATTGCAGGATCTATCATTGGACCGGATATAGCCGTAGTAAGGCCATTCGGAGACTTATTCCTGAACTTATTATTTATGATCATCGTTCCGCTTGTCTTCTTTAGCATCACATCAGCTATTGCTAATATGAGCGAGATGAAGCGTCTCGGCAAAATCATGGTCAGCATTGTCATCGTCTTCTTTATCACAGCTGTCATCTCGGCTGTTCTTGGTATGGCAGGAACGACAATCATGAATCCAATTGGAGATTCTGATGTATCCGCCATCAAAGAAATGATGACCAACACGGAAGTCCCTGACACAGAAGATGTCACCCTGCTTTCACAGCTTGTAAACACTTTTACCGTGAGTGACTTCTCTGAATTGCTATCTAGACAACATATCCTTCAGCTTATCGTCTTCTCCGTCCTCGTCGGGCTCGCTACTGCCATGGCCGGTGAAAAAGGGCGTCCTGTTGCACAGTTGCTCACATCTGCAACAGAGGTTCTGATGAAGGTTGTTAAAATTATTATGTACTATGCTCCAATCGGGCTTGGCTGCTATTTCGCGGCCATCATTGGTGAGCTTGGACCGCAAATCCTTGAAGGATACGCACGTTCCTTCGTGCTCTATATGGTCATATCCATCATCTATTTCTTTGGATTCTTTACACTATATGCTTTCATTGCAGCTGGAAAAGACGGCATACGCGCCTTCTGGATGAATGTCCTCCCTCCATCTGTCACAGCTATTGCTACATGCTCTAGTGCTGCGTGCATTCCGATCAATCTTGACGCGACGAAGAAAATCGGTGTTCCTGATGATATCGCAGAAACGGTCATCCCGCTTGGCGCAAACACGCATAAAGATGGTTCCGTTATCGGTGGCGTGCTGAAAATCGTCTTCTTGTTCAGCCTCTTTGGCCGAGACATGACGAGTGTATCAAGCATTCTCAGTATCTTAGCAGTCTCCTTCCTTGTTGGTGCCGTAATGGGCGCTATCCCAGGAGGCGGCATGATTGGCGAAATGCTGATCTTAACGGTATTCGGCTTCTCCCCTGAGGTATTGCCGCTAATCGCTGTTATCAGTACCATCATCGATATCCCAGCTACCTTGCTGAACTCTACTGGAAACACCGTGTGCGCCATGCTCGTCACACGTCTTGTCGAGGGCAAGAACTGGCTGAAAAACGCAATGAGTAAAACCGCAGATGCATAAAATTAATCAAAAAGGCCAGTTCAGCTGATGAACTGGCTTTTTGCTTGTTTAATACCCAACATTCCACTGGCCGAAGAGTTTCTGAAAGCCCCTTACTGCTCCATTCTTGCCGGCTCGCGCATAGGAATTAGTCATGAAGAGGCTGACGAATCTCTTACTTTTGCTTAAACGCACTGCGGCCGCCAACAATAGGCAATGTTATTTCACTGCGGGTTGGAGTGACATTAACTTTTGTTCCGGCTTTAGGACGAATGGTGTAGTCATAATCGCTGGCGATAAGGACAATCCCAATCTGGTGACCAGCCTTAAATACATAATCCTTAGGCTCCAATTCCCATTCAAACGTATAATCCTTGCCTGGAACCAGTGATTTAGAGCGTTCATCGGATTGGAGATTTTGCGGATCCATCCAGCCGCGTGACACGATGACTGGGCTTGAACTGCTGTAATCAACGAGCAAGGCCGTTAAGTTAGCAACCGGACGGTCTATACTTGCACGGATGCTGACTGTCGGTGTTCCGCTCAGCCGGACTGAATCTGTTAATGCCGGAGTCATATAGGCCAGCCGGTTGGAGGAGTTTAACTCTGGGTCGGCAATGAGTGTATTGGCCTTTTTCATTGGGTCATCAATAATGGTTTGCTTGTTATGCGGCTTATTCGGAACCGGATTCAGCTGTAACTTACCTAAATCATTTCCCGTACCTGTCAAATGAAGCCTTGTCGGAGCAGAACCAGCTGCAGGCCAGCTTGTTTCCTTAGTCCAAGTTCTGTCCTCACGCTGGATATCTACGGCCGGCTCATTCATGACCCCATTTTCAATCCCATAGAGATAATAATCAAACCATCTATTTTGTAATTGCGGCCAGTTATTGCCCGACGGACTTGAATGGCCACCCTGATGGAGCCATAATCTGCTAGGGACATTATTTTCTCCTAATGCTTCCCACCACTGTGAGAATTGCTTTGTTTTAACATTCCAATCATTCAACCCATGTACAACAAGAACACTAGCCTCAATATTCTTAGCATCCTTCACATAATCACGGTCTGCCCAGAATTCATTGTAGTCCCCTGTTTCTCTGTCCTGTTCAGCTGTTAGCTCAGCAATGACATCTTTACATACTTGCGGATTTTCACGAGTGAGGACGGCTTCAGCCATATTGTCTGTATCTTCACCTTGATAGCCTCCAGGAGCGATAACTGCCCCATTTGCACGATAATAGTCATACCAGCTGCTAATAGCGGCAACTGGGATAATCGTTTTTAGTCCATCCACACCTGTTGCTGCAACGGCATTCGGCAAGGTCCCATTGTAGGAAGTACCTGTCATCCCCACGTTGCCTGTGGACCAATCAGCAG
>X410_Impala__coassemble_65_pt1 | contig 21465 bp, 18 predicted proteins | sample X410_Impala__metabat2_high_PE_006 | metagenome-assembled genome bin X410_Impala | reverse complement strand
AATCTTCGTTAATAACCTCTTCATATTGATCCGCATTTAGCAATTCATCCAGCTCGCTGCTGTCAGCCGGCTCAACGATAATCATCCAAGCTTTCTCATACGGAGATTCATTTACGAATTCAGGGCTGTCACTTAAACTTTCATTAATAGCGACAACTTTCCCGCTGATTGGCGCATAAAGCTCAGAGACTGTTTTAACGGATTCTACGCTTCCAAACGGTTCATCTTTCTTAATCTCGTCATCTACTTCAGGAAGCTCAACAAATACGATATCGCCTAGCTCTGCTTGGGCGAAATCAGTGATGCCGATACGAACTGTACCATCCTCTTGCTTTACCCACTCATGCTCTTTTGTGTATTTTAAATCCTTTAGTATACTCATTTTTGCTCTACCCCCATGTTAATGTAGTTTCTTCCTCACTATCATGACATCAAACGGAATTTTTGACAATTCATTCAAGCCCATACTGATTTATAATGATCTTCCTTAAAGCCGACAGTCACTTTTTCCCCATCATAGGCAATGGGACGCTTAATTAACATTCCGTCAGAGGACAGTAAGGATAGCTTTTCATCCTCAGACATGTCCTTCAGCTTATCCTTCAGCCCGAGCTCACGATATTTCATTCCGCTAGTGTTAAAGAACTTCGTTAAAGGGAGTCCGCTTTTTTCATAGATGGCTTTTAGCTCTTCCTGAGTTGGCGGAGCTTCAGCGATATGAACCGCTTCATAGGAAATGCCTTGATCATCTAACCACTTTTTTGCTTTCCTGCAAGTTCCGCATTTGGGGTACCAATAAAACGTCATCATCTCTTTTCACCTCACTTGAAGCATACCATATCCCGAAGAAAAAAGCCCAGCAGATGCCAGGCTTCAAAACGACTTACAATTATAGAACAAAGCGCTCTGCTTCAACGATTTTCACAGCTGCTTCACGTTTAAGCGCAATCACATTTACTGGTGTGAATCGCGTGAATTTACGAAGAGCAGAAGTCATCATGCGGAGTGTATCTCCTGTTTCAGTGGCAACAAGTGTTTCTTTTGCATGCTTCTCAATTTCACCAAAGGCTTCTTGGCAGAAGATTTGTGTGTAAAGTAGCTTTTGTTTGTTTTTCTCAAGGCCAGTTGCACGAACCGCCTTTTCAGTACGAAGGACAACGGATTCCATTGCATAGACGAGTGATGCAATATCAGCGATATTCACAAGAATCTCTTGTTCTTTGTCAAGCTCTGTGCCAAATTTTTGGGCAGCAAGGCCTGCAATCATGATGCCAATTTTCTTCGCATTTTTCACTAATAGTTTTTCTTGATCTAATGGCTCCTCACCAGCTTCTTCGGGCATCATCATCATAAGGCCTTCAGATAGCTCTTGTGCCTTTTGAAGCAATGGAAGCTCACCCTTAAGCGCCTTTTTCAAGAATGTGCCAGGCACGAGTAAACGGTTAATTTCATTTGTTCCTTCGAAAATACGGTTGATACGGGAATCACGGTACATTCTCTCAATCTCATATTCAGCCATGAAACCATATCCGCCGTGAATTTGAACACCTTCATCGACCACATAGTCTAATACTTCAGAAGCAAAGAATTTATTGAGAGAGCATTCAATGGCATATTCCGCGATGGATTGCGCCACTGCTTTACCATCTTTTACTTCTTCGTCGCTCAAGCGGCTCATTCTTTCTTCAAATAAACCGACTGTTCTGTAAACGGAGCTTTCTGAAGCATAGATTTTGGAAGCCATTGTCGCAAGCTTCTCCCTTGTTAAGTTAAAGGATGAAATAGGCGTTTTGAACTGCTGGCGCTGATTCGCATAGCTGGATGCGAGCTCAAGGCCGCGTTTTGCCGCTCCGACTGCACCTACTCCTAATTTATAGCGGCCAATATTCAAGATATTAAAGGCGATGACATGACCGCGCCCTGCTTCACCCAATAAGTTCTCAACAGGCACCTCTGCATCTTCTAGAATAAGTGTACGAGTTGAAGAGCTTTTGATTCCCATTTTCTTTTCTTCTGCGCCTGTAGAAACACCTGGGTATTCTCTTTCTACGATAAAGGCAGAGAATTTATCGCCATCAATTTTTGCATAGACAACGAATACATCAGCAAATCCAGCATTCGTGATCCATTGTTTTTCCCCATTAAGGATGTAATGGGTGCCAGCTTCATTTAATTTGGCTGTTGTTTTTGCGCCAAGGGCATCAGAACCGGAGCTTGGCTCTGTCAATGCGTAGGCGGCCAATTTCTCGCCAGTAGCAAGAAGCGGCAGATACTTTTGCTTTTGCTCTTCATTACCAAATAGCACGATTGGAAGAGAGCCGATTCCAACATGGGCTCCATGTGTAATGGAGAAGCCGCCTGCACGGGACATTTTCTCTGAAATGAGTGCAGAGCTGACTTTATCTAAACCAAGTCCGCCATACTCTTCTGGGACGTCAGCGCCGAGCAGTCCAAGCTCTCCAGCTTGTTTTAATAGTTTGACAGAGCGATCAAATTCGTGCTCTTCCAAATATTCCACTTGCGGAAGCACTTCATTGGCCACATATTCATCTGTTGTTTTCGCAATCATCTTATGCTCATCTGAGTAATCTTCTGGTGTGAACATTCTCTCGGCATCGATATCTTCAATTAAGAATGCCCCGCCTTTTAACACTTCTTCTGTATGATTTGCCATTTTTCTTTCCTCCTTATGTTTTAAGCCCCGGCAATGAAGAGGCTATCTCCTTTTGCCGGCAGATAAGTTTCTGTTTATCTATTAAGCAAGTAATTCGAATACGCCAGCAGCACCCATTCCGCCGCCAATACACATTGTAACCACGCCGAACTGCTCATTGCGTCGTTTCATTTCATGCAGAAGGCTGAGCGTCAATTTTGTTCCAGAGCAGCCTAACGGATGCCCTAAGGCGATTGCTCCGCCATTTACGTTAACCTTCTCTTCATCCAAGCCCAAATGACGAATAACTTGGATGGACTGAGAAGCAAATGCTTCATTCAATTCGAACAAGCCGATATCAGACAAGCTTAATCCAGCGAGCTTTAACGCCTTTGGTATAGCTTCAACTGGCCCGATTCCCATGATCTCAGGCGGGACACCTGCAACCGCGAAGGAATGGAATTTCAAAAGCGGCTTTAGCCCTTCTGCCTCAGCCTTCTCCTTATCCATTAGCAGGACAGCAGCAGCGCCGTCACTTGTTTGCGATGCATTCCCTGCTGTAACCGTCCCCGTAATGGAGAATGCAGGGCGAAGCTTGCCAAGCACTTCAATGGTCGTTCCCGGACGAACACCTTCGTCCGTATCAAACTGAACTTGCTTTTCAACCAACTTATTATCAGCACCAACCTGACGCATAGTTACATCAACCGGTACGATTTCATCCTTGAACTTCCCTTCGGCAATCGCTTTTGCAGCCCTCTCATGGCTTCGTACTGCAAATGCATCCTGGTCTTCACGGGAAATATTGAATTTCTTCGCTACCTCTTCAGCTGTATGCCCCATCCCCATATAATATTCGGGAGCTGTTTCAGCTAATGTGGCATTAGGACGGACGACATGCCCCATCATAGGAACCATACTCATTGATTCGACGCCCCCAGCCAGGACAGTATCTGAATGGCCGAGCATAATGCGTTCTGCCCCATAGGCGATCGATTGTAGTCCAGAGGAACAATAGCGATTGATTGTAATCGCCGGTACATTGTATGGCAGGCCGGCTAATGCGCCAATATTACGGGCGACATTCAAGCCTTGTTCTGCCTCAGGCATCGCACAGCCAAATACCATATCATCAATCGGGCCGTCATAATTATTGGCGCGCTTTAACGTTTCTTTTACAACCAGAGCACCTAAATCATCTGGTCTAACACTTGCCAGAGTTCCTTTTTTGGCTCTGCCGACCGGCGTTCTTGCTCCGGCTACTATTACTGCTTCTCTCATGCCAATCCCCCTCATTTATTGATTTATTCTTAGTTACGTAATGGTTTTCCTTTAACAAGCATGTGCTGCATGCGGGCCTGTGATTTTGCTTCCTGTACAAGGCTGATGAAGGCTTCGCGCTCAAGGTCAAGCAAATATTGCTCATCGACCTCAGTGCCATATGGAACCTTGCCTCCTGCAAGTACATAGGCAATCTTTTGGGCAATCTTTAAATCATGCTCAGAAATATAGCCGGAGTAAAGCATCGTTTGTGCTCCAAGCAGCAGGGCTGCATATCCAGGTTCACCGGATACAGGGATTTTCTTACGAACTGGCGCCTTATAGCCTGTGTTGGCTAACGCAAGGACAGCCTGCTTCGCATCATATAATTGATGATCCGGGTTAACACTTATTCCATCTGCCGCGCCTAGGAAGTTATTGTCTCGTGCTTCCTCCCCAGAAGTAGATACCTTAGCAGTTGCAATTGTTTCAAAGACTTTAATCGCGATTTGCGTTAAATCAAAATCAACGCCATTAGGCAGATTATCTAAGTGTTTGATATACAATTCCTTATTACCGCCGCCTCCCGGAAGAAGGCCAACTCCTGTTTCAACAAGTCCCATATATGTTTCTGTGGAAGCTTGGATACGGGCAGCAGGCAAACAAATCTCTGCTCCTCCGCCAAGCGTCATATTGTGCGGTGCAGCAACTACCGGCTTGCGGCTGTATTTGATTTTCATCATAGCCTGCTGGAATTGACGGATAATCATATCCACGTCGAAAATATTGTCATCCTGCACTTCCATCAAAATCATGGCCAAGTTCGCGCCAACGCAAAAGTTCTTGCCTTGGTTTCCGATAACCAAGCCTTTATAATTCTTCTCAACTTCCTCTACCGCGTAATTAATCATTTGGATAATATCAAAGCCAATTGCGTTATTTGGTGAATGGAATTCAAGCAGGGCGACTCCATCTCCAAGATCAATCAAGCTTGCGCCGCTATTTTTCTTGATGACGCCTTTTTGCTTTTTAAGCTGCTTCAAATTAATGGCCTTCTCATTTACGGCTGCTTCCTTGTAGTCCCCATTCGTATAGAAGAGCGTGCCATTTCCGCCTTCTTTATAGAAGGATGTTTGGCCATTCTCAATCATTTCCTTCACCCAAACAGGAACAGAGACTCCCTCTTCTTCCATTTTTGCAACGGATTTCTCCACGCCAATGGCATCCCAGATTTCAAAAGGTCCGAGCTGCCAGCCGAAGCCCCATTTCATGGCCTGGTCAATCGCCATGATGTCATCCGCAATCTCGCCAAGTAATTCAGCCGAATAGACGAGCGTTGGGCTGATGACATTCCACAGTAATTCGCCAACCCGATCATCTGCGTAAATGAGTGCTTTCAATTTACGGGCAGCCCCTTTTTCTTGCTTAGCCGTCTCCAGTGATGGCGCTTTCAATTTCTTACGCTCTGTATATTCAAGCGTGGATGGGTCCAGCTCAAGGATTTCCTTGCCCTTCTTCAGGTAGAAGCCTTGGCCTGATTTACTTCCGAGCCAGCCGTTTTCAAGCATTTTCGTCATAAATTCAGGTACTTCAAATACTTTTTTCTCTTTCTCATTGCTGACATTGTCATAGACATTCTTCGCCACATGCGCAAATGTGTCTAATCCAACCACATCAAGAGTCCGGAAGGTTGCACTCTTAGGACGGCCAATTAATGGGCCTGTTACAGAATCAACTTCGCCAACACTGTAACCCCTTTCAATCATTTCACGAACAGTCACGAGTAAACCGTATGTTCCTACCCGGTTGCCAATGAAGTTTGGAGTGTCTTTCGCCTCAACAACACCCTTTCCAAGAACATCCTCCCCAAATAATTTCATCGCTTGCAGAACCTCTGGGTCAGTATCCTTGGTCGGAATGATCTCCAATAATTTCAGATAGCGCGGAGGATTGAAGAAATGAGTTCCAAGGAAGTGTTTCCGGAAATCCTCTGAGCGCCCTTCAGCCATTGCTTCAATAGAGATACCTGATGTATTGGAGCTGACGATAGTGCCGGTCTTTCTATATTCATCAATTTGCGCAAATACGCTTTGCTTAATATCAAGTCTTTCAACAACAACCTCTATGATCCAATCACAATCACCGATTTTCGGCAGATCATCTTCGAAATTCCCCGCTTCAATTAACGATAAATTTTTCTTGGATGTCAGTGGTGCAGGTTTTTGCTTTAATAATTTTTGAATCGCAGTTTGGGCCAATCGATTACGGACTTGCTTGTCTTCAATAGTCAGCCCTTTCTTTTGTTCGTCTCCGGTAAGTTCTCTAGGAACGATATCTAATAGCTTAACCGGAATCCCGATGTTAGCTAAATGCGCCGCTATGCCAGATCCCATTACTCCGGAGCCTAATACGGCTACTTTTTTAATTTGAAGGTTCAACATTAATCCCCCTTTAATTTGAATGAATGCTCATTCATTTTTGATCCAAAAAAATTTGAAACAAATATCCTATATTTATAAATATAAGAGATTTCTGTAAATTCTGCAACGAAAAAACCATAAATAGGGTATTTTTGTTTTATACATTTGGTGAAAGCTATAAACGGAGGTGATTCATCAATGGCCAGATTAAAGAAAGATCCATCAAAGGCAGGAGTAAGTGCAGCAAGCGTGAAGGGCAATGCAGGTCCTCATGTTGAAAAGCACCATGGAAAGGTAAACAGCCAGAATAATCAATTCAAAAAATAAGGACCCCATACCGGCATGGTATAGGGCCCTTTAGCTGAACTTGCCTTATCAGACAGAGTACATTTTATTATATTCCATAGATACCCTTGTGCCTGCTTTTCCTTCAAGGGCTTCTACTACCTGATCAAGGGAGGTAATGATTGTTGTTCTGCCTTCCCTTGATTCAGCGAATTGAATGGCCGCTTCAACCTTAGGAAGCATGCTTCCCGGTGCAAATTGCCCTTCCTCCGCATATCCTTTCAAATCACTTGTACCAACCTTATCAAGCAATTGCTGGTTTGGCTTGTTGTAATTGATGTAGATATTATCAACAGCTGTAAGGATAAGAAGGATATCTGCATCAACGAGTTCAGCAAGCTTCTCTGAGGCAAAATCCTTATCGATTACAGCCTCTACACCTACTAACTCTCCATCCTTGACGACAACCGGGATTCCGCCGCCGCCTGTTGAAATGACGATTTTGCCATCTTCAACAAGTGTATTGATGCTTCTATGTTCTTGAATGCTGATTGGTTTTGGTGAAGGAACTACTTTTCTCCATCCGCGTCCTGCGTCCTCTTTAACAGAAGCGCCTGTCTCAGAAATCATTTTTTCGGCTTCTTCTTTTGTATAGAAAGGACCAATCGGTTTTGTCGGATTGATGAAGGCCGGGTCATTTTCATCCACGACTACGCGTGTCACAATGCCGACAACCTCTTTCTCAATCTTTCTTTTGGCCAATGCTTTATCCATTGCATTTTCAAGCCAATAACCAATCATTCCTTGAGACATTGCTCCGCATGTATCAAGAGGCATTGCTGGATTTTTCTCGCAGTCAGCAGCCTTTTGCTGAAGAAGAATATTACCGACTTGCGGACCGTTTCCGTGTGAAATGATAATATCATTTCCGGCTTCAACTAGGCCGACAAGCTGCTCAGCTGTTTTCTCAAGCGCCATTTGCTGAGCTTTGGCACTCGCATCTCCTGATTGGATGGCGTTTCCCCCAAGAGCAATGACAATCTTTTGCCTTTTCATCAAAGTATTCCTCCTACCATGTCAAGTGTTTAAGCAACTAAAATCAAATAGTGATGCCTCCAGTGACCAAACCATAGATGGCCGCAACCGCAAAGACGATAAGTGCGGCAGAAATCGCCAAGTCTGTTTTCGTGAATACTTGTTTCACATTGGCTTCTTTTTGAACGAGATAATAAATAGCGATGCCTGGTGCATATAGCAGCATAGTTAATAATAAGTAACCAACACCGGCTGCATAAACCATCCAGATAGCATATACGCTCGCAACAATCCCAACGATGAGATTTTTTGTGCGATCGGCTGCTTTGTCTTGAATGGAGTATTTCAATTGATAAAATGCTGTAAAGGCATATGGAATTAAAATAGCTGATGACGCTAAAGAGAATGCAAAGTTATATGCTTGTTCAGAAACAAGGAATGTTAATAAGAACAATTGAATTAATCCATTTGTTAACCATAATGAGTTTGCTGGTGCTCCATTTTTATTTACTTTAGCAAACCAAGAAGGGAATAGCTTTTCTTTACCAGCTAGATATGGAATCTCAGAGGCTAGCAAAGTCCAGCCAAGCCATGCACCAAGTACAGAGATGATTAAACCAAGGTTAATGAATGTTGCTCCCCATGGTCCGACAATCTCTTCGAAAATATACGCCATTGACGGGTTAGCTAGTCCAGCCACATCTGCTCTATGCATAACACCCATAGACATGAAAGAAATTAACACATAGATGGCAAGTGTTCCGATCAAACCAATGACAGTCGCTTTACCAACGTCTTTTTTGTCTTTAGCACGAGAGGATAGGACAACCGCACCCTCAATACCAATGAATACCCAAAGAGTTACAAGCATTGTGCTTTTCGTTTGAGCCATGACATCAGAGAACTGGAAGCCTGCTCCTGTACCCCAGAAGTCATTAATGAAGATATCAACATTGAATGCAAAAATCCCGATAATAATGAATAAGAAAATCGGAACAAGCTTAGCAATAGTTGTCACGATATTAACAAGTGCAGCTGAATGTACGCCTCTTAATACGAGACCGTGAACAACCCATAATAGGACACTGGCACCAATGATGGCCGCAATATTTTGCCCGCCCTCAAAGACTGGGAAAAAGTAACCGATGGATGAGAATACGAGTGTCGCATAGGCTACGTTTCCGAGCCAAGCAGAAATCCAATATCCCCAAGCACTGTTGAATCCTAAAAATTTACCGAATCCGGCAGTGGCATAACTGAATACGCCGCCCTCAAGATCTGGTCTCTTTTCATTTAAGTTTTGGAATGAGAAAGCTAAGGCAATCATACCGATACCTGTGATAACCCAACCGATAATGCTTGCACCCGGGGAAGCAGCACCAGCCATATCGGAGGCTAAGTTAAATGCTCCTCCGCCAATCATGGACCCTACAACAATCGCGATTAGCGAAACCAGTCCAAGCTTTTTATTTCCTTCCATCAAAAATCACCTCTTAAGTAAATGTGGAGGCAGGGAAGGCCCTGCCCCATTTTAGTTATTCTTCAATATTTCCTAGTGTTAAAGCCATTACCGCTTTGATTGTGTGCATACGGTTTTCTGCTTGGTCAAACACTCTGGAATGTTTGCTGCGGAATACCTCATCTGTCACTTCCATTTCGCTCAATCCGTGTTTTTCAAACACGCTGCGGCCATAGGAAGTTTCAAGATCATGGAACGCTGGCAAGCAGTGCAAGAAGATGACATTCTCATTGCCTGTTTTGCTGATCATGTCCATGTTAACTTGATATGGAGAAAGCAAGGCAATACGCTCTGCGAATTTATCTTCTTCACCCATGGAAACCCAAACATCTGTATAAATAACATCTGCGCCTTTTACCGCTTCATCGACATCAGATGTGATAGTTACGCGTCCGCCAGATTTCTGAGCCATTTCCTTAGCCATTTCAACGATAGAGCTTTCAGGGAATAAGGATTCAGGTGAGCAAATTCTCACATCCATACCGACAAGGGCTCCGCCAATGAGCAAGCTGTTTGCAACATTATTACGGCCATCGCCAACATAAACGAATTTCACGCCTTCTAAATGTCCGAAGTTTTCTTGAACAGTCAAGAAGTCTGCTAATGTTTGTGTCGGATGCCACATATCTGTTAATCCGTTCCATACTGGAACACCAGAGTGTTCAGCAAGCATTTCTACTTTGGAATGCTCGAAGCCGCGGAATTCAATTCCATCAAACATTCTGCCAAGTACCTTAGCAGTATCTTCAATAGACTCTTTTTTGCCAAGCTGGATATCATCTTTACCCAAGTATTCAGGGTGTGCACCTAAATCAGTGCAAGCCACTGTGAAGGCACAGCGAGTTCTTGTTGATGGTTTTTCAAAAAGAAGCGCAATGTTTTTGCCAGCCATATAACGGTGCGGAATGCCTTGTTTTTTCATATCCTTCAATTTAGCAGCAAATTCTATCATATACACAAACTCTTCTTTTGAGAAATCCTTTTCACACAAGAAACTTTTTCCTCTGAAATCTGGTTTAGTAACAAGCATTTAGATAATTCCCCTTCCATTAATGATCAATATTTTTAGATATCTTCACGGACAAGCGGCATGCTCATGCAGCGTGGGCCCCCACGACCGCGAGATAATTCCGAGCTTTTAATTTCGATAACCTTAATGCCATGCTCGCGCAAGCATTGGTTAGATACATAGTTACGATCATAAGTAACAACAACACCAGGAGCGATTGCCAGCGTGTTTGAACCATCATTCCATTGTTCACGTGCAGCTGCAATTTCATCTCCATTACCGCAAAGGATTAAATCTAATTCAGTTAGGTTCAACACTTCTTTCAACGCTTCTTGAATATCTGTACGGTAAGAGATTGTTACATGCTCTTCATCTTGTCCTTTTTCAAGGATGTAGATGTTCATTTTACCGCCAGGGCCTTGAATCATCGGGTGAATCGTAAAGCTATTGCGATCTACCATTGTGAAGACCGTGTCTAAGTGCATGAATGCACGGCAGCTTGGAATTTCAATAGCTACGACTTTCTTCACCTTGTCTTGTTTCTTGAATAGATTGATAGCCAATTTCTCAATTGCTTTCGCAGATGTACGTGCTGATACACCAATTGCAACGACTTCTTCACTCAAGACAAGCTCATCGCCGCCCTCGATTGGGTTATGGTAATTACGGTCAAGCCAAACAGGAATATCATGTCCAGCAAATCGAGGGTGATGTTTAATGACATACTCCATGAACATGGATTCACGGCGACGTGCCGGTTCTCTCATATTATTGATTGATAGACCATTGCCAATCGCAGCTGCCGGGTCACGAGTGAAGTACAGGTTCGGCATTGGATCTGTGTAGAATGGATAGTGGTCTTCCATCAATTCATACAGATGTTTTCTTTTTTCAATATCAAGCTCATTTTTACGAATACCTGCCATGATTTTATTAACCATGTCTAGGTTAGAGAATGATAATAAGTATTCTTTTAGATTTTCATATGTACGAGGGCTCGTCATATTACTTTCTTGCAGCATCCGGCTGACAAATTCATCTTTGACTTCCGGATTGGTTAATGATTCAGCTACAAGGTTTTCAAGATATAAAACCTCTACTCCCTCATCCTGCAAAGTTTTTGCAAAATAATCATGCTCTTCTTGGATTATCGGTAAATACGGGATATCATCGAAAAGCAATCTTTCTAGATATTCCGGAGTTAGGTTTTCAACTTCATATCCTGGACGTTTCAGCATTACAGTTTTTAACTTTCCAATTTCAGAAGTTACGTGAATAGGCTTACTCAAATTACTTACCTCCTGCATCTGATTTATCTTACAGGTTAATTATAGGAAAGCGTTTATTTATACATCGTGAAAACTTTCACATAAAAAGTGTTAAATTTTACGCAAAATTCTTCATATTTAGTGAGGTAATCGTATGTTTATTATCGTCTTTTTGTGGAAAGTGCTTGCTGAAATCGGAAAAATGCATAAAAATATGTATAATACACAGCATCTATTCAAAATATTTTATTAGCTGCTTAATGCTCTCAGCCGCTGTTCAACTACTTTAGCCTGCTCCTTCGTTTTACAAATGATCAAGGAAGTATCATTTCCGCAAATCGTTCCTGCTTTTTCTTCCCAATCCAGCTCATCTAAGACAGCTCCAATGGTTTGGGCATGACCAGGCAATGTCTTTAAGATAATGAAATACTCAATTCTCTCCATGCTAACAAGGGCATCTTCAAGCTTTTTGCGCAGCTTGATCGTATCTAAATACTTATATTCTGCCACGAACCCATATCGTGTCCCTCCTGATTTAGCAGGGTATTTCGCCAGGTTTAACTCGCGAATATCGCGTGAGATTGTTGCCTGTGTTATTTCAAGCCCGTTCTTTGCTAATTCTTCTACAAGCTGTTCTTGTGTTTTAATTTCATTTTGCGTGATCACTTTCTTAATTAAAGCATGTCTCTCTTTCTTATTCATAACCTTCATCATTCTCCTCCAATCATCGTTCAGACTACAGAAAAGGCCTATCCCCACTTAACTGGGTATAGGCCTTTTGATTAGCTTTCTATTTGAAAATTTGGAATATCATCTTGATACTTCAGCTCTTCAGGTGAGAAGGATACCTTTATAACTCTCTTTTCACGCTGTTGCAAATAGGCTGTTGTAACCTTTTCTTTATGCAAGCCTTCTGTCTCTGGGAATACTAGCTTAATCTGCTGTGAATGATGCTGGAAGTTCCTGAGAACAATCGAGCACTCCACCGTTTCCCCATCGGTCCTTTCCGCACAAGAGCTTTCATCTTGAAGATATAACACCGCATCCGCTCCGGACTGACCAGAGTATGCGTACACATCTTCACCCATTTTAAACAGATTGTTAACAGCAATAGATGGAATAACGACAGCTGCAATCAGGAAAAACGGCTCCAAATACCGAAATTTCTTCCGATGGGTTGGATATTCATCTGTGAACCATTTGACCAGCAGCAATACGCCAATAAATTGGATGCCCGCAGCCAGAAGCCATACATTAGAGAGGCCGAACAGACCCACTTGCGTCCACGAGAACTCCTCGAACAACTGATTCCCGACCATTGAATCCTGACCTGGAAATTTAAGCACTAAGGCCAATCCAGCTAGATACACCGCAGTTCCCAATACATTATAGGACACTTTAATCATTGTAGCACTTCCATTCCATCCAAATGTTATTAGTCCTATAATACTGGTTCAATATGTCTATTTTCAAATATATTGCATTTAAAGACCTATATAACTAATTTTTCGAAGTATTGGGGTTCATGAATGTACATCATTTTCCCTTTAATCGTCAATTTCTTCTCCCGTTTTAATTTATTTATAACCATGCTAGCTGTTTCTCTTGAGGTTCCTGAAATAGAGGATATTTTTGCTGTAGTAAGAGGAATATCAATTCGAATGTAATTCGGATACTCCACTCCTACGTCCATCATTAAATAGGAAATAGAGTTCATTACTCTTTCCTGCGCATTCGGAATAATACCGTGCTGGATTCGCCTTTCTTGGCCTTCAAGTATTTTGCCGTACTCTTTAATCAATCTTTGGAGCAGCCGGCTATGCTTAGCCACAAACCCTTCAAACACATCTATTGATAAGTACACAACATGGACATCTGTTTCTGCAATAGCCGAATGGCAATACTCGTCCGTATCTGCAAACAGTCCATTATAGGGAAATAATGAATCTTTCTTTATGTATTGGTGGTACTGCAGGCTGCCCTGCTTATTGGATTTCTCAAGGGTGACATACCCATCTAGTAAATAATACATTCGCTGCTTAGGATCTCCCTGCCAGAAAAGATATTGTCCTTTTTTGAGCTTTCTTTCATATAGAAATGGCTCCAATACACTTAAATCTTGTTTAGTCAAGCAGGAGAACAGCTCCTTCTCCTTTAAAACATCAATTATAGTACTCATACTTGTACACCCGTTTCATCCTATTTGTGCTTGCTTCCTTGTTTCAATTTTTACATCTAACATTTCTGCAATGCCCATCAATTGCTGACAGACGGAGTAGTACTGCTTTTTTGTCTTAATGCATCCTGCATAGACAATCAATTCACCGTTCCATATTATTATATCAAAATAAAAAAAGAGTATATAGAAAATTTACTAAATACTGATTTTAAGATGATACTATTCACTTTATATATCATTTGACATGACTGGAATCTGTTCAAATTAATCTTCACATTTTCATCTGAAGTCCATTTATATTCCCTATCAGTTAGTTAAGTTCTCCTAATCTATTCACAGTTCCTTATTAAAGCCCTTACATTTTTTTTATAGAAAAAAAGAAGGGATATTTCCCTCCTTTTTCATTACGTCGAAAACATGTATTTCCTATGGTGATATCGTATGCTAAAAATAAGCCCCATCGCCATCATATTGCCAAGGAGTGAGCTCCCCCCATAACTAAGGAATGGCAGCGGAATCCCCGTGATTGGCAAGAGGCCAATCGTCATCCCAATATTTTCGAACACATGGAATGTCAGCATGCAAATAACACCAACACAAATATACGTGTTATATTCATTTTTTGTCTCAAGCCCGATCTTTGTCATATTATAGATGAGCATGAAAAAGAGAATGATCACGGCGCTTGCACCAAAGAAACCATATTCCTCGCCAATGACCGCAAAAATAAAGTCCGTATGTCCCTCAGGCAAATATACTTCCTTGTTTCCAAATCCTTTCCCTGAGGTTGTTCCAGAACCAATAGCCAGCAAGGATTTGATTAATTGGTATCCCTCTGATGAGGTGTAATTATACGGATCAAGCCAGGCATATATTCGCCCAAATTGGTATTGTTTCACGTGGAAGTATTTTTCCATAATATCTGGATGCCAGACGACTAAATAGAAAATGGTTCCCACCAGCAGAAATCCGCCGCCGAACATCGGAAGCAAGATTCTCCATGTTATCCCGGAAACAAAAATCATGCCAATCATGATGGCAATCATGACAAGTGAAGTCCCAAGGTCAGGCTGCTGCATAACAAGCATTAATGGCGCACCCGTTGTTAAGCCTATTTTCATCAACAGGATGAAATCTGTTTGCATGGTTCTGATTCGATGCTTCGCATGGTGATTTTGGATAAGGGCAGACAAGGCCATAATCAAGAAGACCTTCATCATCTCTGAAGGCTGTATAGAACCCAGCCCCGGCAGTTTATACCAGCTTTTAGCACCATTTATAACCGGAGCCAAACCTTCTGGCGCAACAATCAAACCAAGCAAGAGAAGAAGACCGAGGCCATATAAATACCATGACATTTTCTTTAGCTGGTCGGCATCCAATGTCATGATTAAAAAGGCGATTGTCAATCCAACCGCATACCACATAATTTGTTTAACGACAAAATTCTCCCCATATTGTCCCGTTGTCTGGGCGCTATATATAGCCAGGCAGCTCATAACAAATAGAAGGAAAATAATGAACAGCAGACCGTAATCGATCTTGGATGTGAAATTCCGATTATTGTTAGACATGTAAACTCACCATATTCTTCCTAAATTAAAGGTAAAGCCATACCCTTTATTATACTTGAACATGCTAAAAGCACAACTTAAAGAATAAGCAATTTTATAACCTAAAGTTAATATTATACCTCATAAAAATCATATCAGCCTAATTTGGCCAGAACCATTTTATACCTGTTTTGAAATTCCAGTTAGTAAGAAAATAAAGAGGGTAAATAAAAATAAGTGATAATAGAAGGAGGAGTATGCCATGGAAGAAAAATCAAAGCAAACATTCCAGCATACATATATTCCTTTAACCTCCATGACGAGCGGAATGGGGATAGAGGTCAAGGAAGATATTTATGTATTAAACACCCAGATTGTGAATGTTACGTTAGTCGGACTGCCAAATCAGGAGGATTTCGTATTAGTTGACGCAGGGATGCCTAAGGCCGATGATGAAATCATCGAAGCAGTTGAGAAGAGATTCGGAAAGGGACGCAAACCAAGAGCCATTATACTGACACATGGGCATTTCGACCATGTCGGGGCACTTGAAGCCCTGTTAGAAAAATGGGATATTCCAGTCTACGCCCACGAACTTGAACTACCCTATTTAACTGGACAAAGAAACTATCCAGAGCCCAACACAAAAGCTGCAGGCGGTTTAGTTCCGGATATCGCCCGCTTCTTCCCAAATCACGGCATCGATGTTGGCAGCAAGGTTCACCCTTTACCCGCAGATGGAACCGTCCCGGAGATGCCAGACTGGCAATGGATTCATACACCGGGCCATACGCCAGGCCATATCTCCCTTTTCCGCGAGGAAGACCGCTTCCTGATTGCCGGGGATGCCTTCGTCGGAGTTAAACAAGAGTCTTTGTACAAAGTACTCACCCAAAAGCAGGAGATTAGCGGGCCGCCAGCTTACTTCACGACCGATTGGGATGCTGCCCGTGAATCTGTCAGAATACTGAACGCCTTAAAGCCGCAATATGCCGTCACTGGCCATGGTCTTCCGCTGCTTGAAGAATACTTAACGCACAAACTGGATGAGCTATCTGTTCATTTCGATGAAATCGCTAAGCCTGATGAACATATTAATGGATAGAAGTGAATACAAAAAGGAGCCACCCGCTAATTTAAATCGCTGGATGGTTCCTTTTCTTTGAGCTGTATCAGAATCAGGCTCTCTTTATAACATATTGTTTTTTAGCGTTCCCACGGACGATTAGTAGTAAAGAATTCCGCCAGCTCTTTGCTTTGCTTGCGATTTTCCTTGCGCTTATCCGCTCTAAAGCCTGCCGTCTCGTTTAATTTCTTTTCTTCCGCTGTTTCTGGAATAACTTTAGGTACACGCGTCGGCTTACCGCTCTTATCCATGGCAACGAATGTTAAGAAAGCCGTTGCCGCTATCTTGCGTTCTCCGGTCATCAAATTCTCTGCCGTTACCTTAACGAATACTTCCATCGAACTATTCCCTGTCCAGCTTACATACGACTCCAAGCAGACAGAATCCTCCGGAGAAATAGGAGCTAAGAAATCAACCGAGTCTGTAGAGGCCGTTACAACTGCTTTTCGGCAGTGGCGTGTCGCTGAGATGGAAGCTGTCATGTCAATATCACTCATAAGCTTCCCTCCAAACAACGTATTATGATCATTTACATCACTTGGGAATATTCGGCTTGTTTTTACGACCCTGGATTCATTGCATGTTTTTGTTTCCATATCTTCTTACCTTCTTTCTAGAAAACCAGATGCCAGTCACTGGCTGGATGAATAACCCTAATCTAATGGTATAATTAGGATAACAATATTTAATGTAACAAACTATCATTTGAGTATCAAATAACAGCTACTATCTGGAGTAAATCCGGTCAACATTTAGACTATAGGTGGTGTTAAGGAGTAGTGCTGATTTTCTAAATACGTTAATTACAAAAGAAGATGGCGGGGTTTCCGCTTGATGTACCTGCAATGAAAAATCAGCACCTGTGTTTAACAAAACCTAATTATAATTTCCTGGAGGGTTCACATATGAATAACTCTGAATCCAATGAACTACGAGCAGAAAAAGACAGATTAGCTGAAATCATCTCCTTGATTGAGAAAAGGTTTGTCAGCGTAAAGGAATCACAAGGCGGGGTCAGACAGGATGTGACCGAGATAAGACAAACCTTCTGGGATGATGTCACGGTGAATATCGACAACACAGAGGATGCAGTAGAGACATTAGCAAGCATCCGTCAGCAGGCTGAGCTATTATCTGAACGTGAGCGGGCACACGGACATATGAACAGGCAGCTCAAAACGCTAAGTCTGTTGAAGGATTCCCCCTACTTCGGCCGCGTTGACTTCCATGAAGACGGAGAACACAACCCTGATATCATCTATCTTGGCATCTCTTCCCTTATGGATGATGCCCAGGAGAATTTTCTCATCTATGATTGGCGGGCACCGATTTCAAGCATCTATTATGACTATTCTCCGGGTCCGGCTCAATATGAAACACCAGGCGGCGTCATCACTGGAGAGATGGAACGAAAAAGGCAGTACATTATTCAGAGCGGACAATTGAAAAGCATGTTCGATACTGGAATCACAATTGGTGATGAGATCCTTAAGGAAGTGCTTGGCCAAAACGCTGACAACCAAATGAAGAATATTGTCGCCACTATTCAAAAGGAGCAGAACACCCTTATCCGCAATGACAGAAACCGGTACTTAGTCGTTCAAGGAGCAGCCGGAAGCGGCAAGACTTCCGCCGCCCTGCAGCGCGTTGCCTATCTCCTATACCGGCATGTTCATGAAATCAAGGCAGACAATATCCTGCTCTTTTCTCCCAATCCGTTATTCAGCAGCTATACAGCCACGGTTCTTCCCTCACTTGGAGAAGACAATATGCAGCAAGTCACCTTCTTTGACTACCTGGCTAAACTGATTGGAGAGGACTATGAGGTGAGCGATCCATTTGAGCAAATGGAGTATGTCCTTCGAGGAAAAGAGGATGGGCTATACGAGGCCAGAATGGAAGCCATTCGTTTTAAAAATTCCTTAGATTTTAAGGTATTGATTGACCGCTATATCCAATCTCTCAGCAAAGAAGGACTCCAATTCAAAAATATTGTCCTTCGTAATAAGACCTTGATTTCGTCTGCTGATATGGCTGACTATTTTTATTCTCTTGACCCCGCTCTATCCATTCAAAGCCGCCTTCAATCTGTGAAGGAATGGCTGCTAAAGGAGCTATATAGAATAGAGAAAATAGAGCGCAAAGCCGAATGGGTAGAGGAAGAAATAGAGCTTCTTGATACAAGGGACTATATAGGCACATATCGATCCATGCGTAAAAGGAAATCCTACACAGAAGATACATTTGATGATTTTGACCGGGAAAAAAATGAGCTTGCCAAAAAGGTCACCCATAAATATTTCAAGCCGATTCGGATTGCCATCAAGCAACACCGTTTCCTCCATGTCAAAAAGATGTACAAAGACTTGTTCCAAAACCATATCACTGACCAATTAGGAATGGACGCTGACACTCTCCCAAAACGGTGGGAGGAGATAGGAAAACTGACCAAGAGGGAAATTAGCCAAAATCGTCTTCCATATGAAGATGCAGCCCCTTATCTGTATTTCAAGGAAGAGCTTGAAGGCATGCGATCAAATCGAACGATTCGCCACCTATTCATCGATGAGGCGCAGGATTACTCAGCCTTTCATCTAGAAGTCATCCAGCATCTCTTCCCAAACTGCCGGATGACAATACTGGGAGATATGAATCAAGCAATCTACGCCCATTCTTACGGAGCGCCAACCCTGCTCTCTGAGGAGCTTTATCCAGCGGATGAGACAGAAAAAATCATCTTATTAAAGAGCTATCGTTCCACTCGCCAAATAATCGACTTCAGCAGCAAGATCTTAAGCCATGTTCAAATTGATCCTTTTAACAGAAACGGGGCTCTCCCTATTCTGTATAAGCAAGAAGACAAGTATGCTTCCTTTAGATTGATTAACCAGCTGCTAGAACGCTTGCAGAATGCAGGACATCAAACCATCGCTATCATTTGCAAGACACAAAATGAAGCTGATGCAGCATACGAACAGCTGAAGGATAAAGATGATGTACAGTTGATGGATAAATCCATCTATCGTTTTACGAAAGGAATCCTTATCCTTCCTGCATACTTAGCAAAAGGAATTGAATTCGACGCAGTCATACTCTTTGATGCATCAAAGGAAAAATACGGCCATGAGCATGAGCGGAATCTGTTATATACCGCCTGCACCCGAGCTATGCATGAGCTCCATATTCTCTCCTGTGGAGAAGTAAGCCCTTTTATTAAGACAATACCAACAGATTTATATGAGATTAAGTAAGCTTACAAAGAAATCCCCTCGCGCTGTTATTCACGCAGGGGATTTCTATTGTTCTGGATGGCCTGGCAAGTATATAGTAAACGTTGTACCTTCTTGGAGCTTACTCTTGACGCGAATGGAACCGTTCATAGATTTAACAATCCGATAAACGGCAACCATCCCCAAGCCCGTGCCTTTCACACCTTTTGTAGAAAAGTATGGTTCCCCCAGCCTGCCTAGCTGTTCATCATCCATACCTATGCCTGTATCAGAAATCGTGATATTAATGCCTTTTCCATTCTTGACTAGCTGCCCCTTCACAATCAAAACACCGCCATTGTGCATCGATTCAATCGCGTTCTTCACAAGATTGACAAAGCATTGCTGGAATAAGTGTTTCTCACCATTCACATAAAATATGGGAACATGACATTGTATAAAGACAGCATTCATGTTCGCAAGCGGTTTCACTATCTCAATCACCTTAAGAACCTCAGACTGGATTTCAATGGTTTCTTGCAACTCCATGGAAGGCTTCGCAAAGGCGAGGTAGTCGTTTATTATATTCTCTGCCCGATTTAATTCAGAAATGGCAATATCGATGAATTGCTGCTTCTTCTCTTTCGACAAATTATCATCACTCTTCAATAATTGCAAAAATCCCTTTGTAGCAGTTAAAGGGTTGCGTACTTCATGGGAAATGGATGCAGCCAAGTGACTGACGGCCTGGAGCTTCTCTGTATTAATAATTTCCCGTTTCAGTATCCTGCTCCTTTTTAAATTTTCTATATAATATACGAGTCCAAGCAATCCTCCCACATAAACAAGCATGTACAGCAGGCTATCAATCCATATCCACTCATCAGAGAAAAAAACATTCGCTAAAAACAAACTAATAATAGAAGAAATCAGCGAAATCAGGACTGCCTGTGTATATTTCTTTTTAATTGGGATTTTCACATAGATTTTCCGTAAATAAAGGGTTATTAACAGCGGCGGAAAACTGGCTAAAAATGCATAAAGACCTTGCAGCGGATGAATAACTGCCGATATGGCCACTAAAAGAATAAACAGCATGGTACCTATCCATGCACGACCATACAGTATTCCGATAATAATAACTAAATCCCCAACATGTAATGAAAGGGATGAATTAATTTCAGAGACAAAAAGTAGCCTATTGATGGAGAGGCTGAATGCAAGCGTGATAAATACGGCCAAATAATTGTTGTTTTCTACCGCTTCTCTTTTAACGTGCCAAAAATGGTTAATTTGTACACAGATCAAGATGATAAACAAGTTGATAATACAACTTTCAACAAGGTCATTGATCATATTTTTCTCCCTCTTGAAAAAGGTTGGCTTATAATGAAGTTTAGTGGAAAATATATGCAATGTAAATGTAAAATGACATTTTTTTCTAAATATTCTTACAGCAATATATTACGTTTTGCTCTATATTCGAGTTCATTTTTCTTATTTCTACATTTTACCATATATTCTATAGTATTTTTTTGACACAACTGCCCTTTTTTCTATCTTTGCTCATCTAAAGCTCCTTCTCCCCCTTTATCATATCCGCGCTTGCCTTCCTGAACTATCCATCATCATACAACAAGCTTTCAATATAATTTAAGACATAGGTTTCTAGCTGTCCATCTAACTGGCAATCCCTCTCCCTCAATCATTTCAGGCCCACTTTATCTGCCATTTACCGAAAACTCTTAGATGCTTGAATTTTGGTAGTCTCCCCTTCTACCCTCAAGCTTTTGTTTCCCTTAAGAGCAAAAGGATTCTATTGGTTACAGATAGAAATAAGAATAGGGAGCTTTAAATAAAAATAAAGTGCAAAGCTGTGGAATCACTGCTTTTATATATTACCCTACTAGTATTAGCAGCATGTCTACTATCCTGCCAAAAAGACGAGG
>X410_Impala__coassemble_63_pt1 | contig 21645 bp, 25 predicted proteins | sample X410_Impala__metabat2_high_PE_006 | metagenome-assembled genome bin X410_Impala | reverse complement strand
AGGAGAAATCATCTATAATAGGGACAGGAGGGAAACACCTTGAAAAATATTTTATTTGTATGCACAGGGAATACGTGCCGAAGTCCGATGGCTGAAGCCATTCTGAGAAATTATCAAATCGAGGGAATCAGTGTTAAATCGGCCGGTGTCTATGCGTTTCCGGGAGACTCGGCTTCTGTCAATGCGAAGCTCGTGCTCGAGGATAATCAAATCAGCCATAATCATTCGGCCAGCACATTTAGCGAGAAGGATGTAGAGTGGGCGGATTATATCTTTACCATGACAGAGGGGCATAAGCAGCTAATCGCCTCTCGCTACCCGCAAGCAATCGAGCGCACCTTTACACTTAAGGAGTTTGTTCTTGGTGACCCGTATGACCGAGATGTATCGGATCCGTATGGGGGAAGCAAGCAGATGTATGAACGGACATTTATTGAATTGAAGCAATTAATTAACGGCCTAGTGGAAAAAATAAACGACTAGTACTACTATAAAGGTGACTAAACTTTTGTACGCTGAAGGGAGAACATGATTATGAAAGTAGCTCTTGCATCAGATCACGGCGGAATCCATATTAAAAATGAAATCGCTGACTTAATGAAAGAAATGGGTATTGAATATGAGGACTTTGGGTGTGATTGTGCAACATCTGTTGATTATCCTGATTACGCCCAGCCTGTTGCTGAGAAAGTGGCGGCCGGCGAATTTGACCGAGGCATCCTCATCTGCGGGACAGGGATTGGCATGAGCATCGCTGCCAACAAGGTGAAGGGCATTCGCGCAGCACTTGTGCATGATGTGTTCAGTGCGGAAGCAACAAGAGCTCATAATAACAGCAATGTGCTCACAATGGGCGAGCGCGTCGTCGGACCAGGGCTTGCCCGTATGATTGCGAAGGTATGGCTTACGACTGAGTTTGAAGGTGGACGCCATGAAAACCGCATCAATAAAATTGCTAATCTAGAACAATAAAAACCGGGGGAATGCACTATGGCAAAAAGGCATCTTGAAGAAATTCAAACTGAAACAGCAAGCCTTCTTGAAGAATTACACAATGTATTCCCGTTAAATGAAAATCGTCTTCTTGTGATTGGGTGCAGCACGAGTGAAGTGATTGGCGAGCGTATTGGCACTTCTGGAACACTTGATACGGCGGGAGCGATTTATCAGGCTATAGCCAAATTTGCAGAACGTACGAAGGTTCAGGTGGCATTTCAGGGCTGTGAGCATATCAATCGCGCTCTTGTCGTCGAGCGTGAGACGGCCGTTCGCTATTCACTTGAAGAGGTAACCGTCGTTCCGGTGCGAAGCGCAGGAGGAGCGATGGCGACTTATGCCTTTAATCACTTCAAAGACCCAGTCATTGTTGAGCATATTAAGGCAGATGCCGGAATCGATATTGGCGATACAATGATTGGCATGCATCTGAAGCATGTGGCCGTTCCGGTCCGAACATCAGTTAAGAATATCGGCCAGGCGCATGTCACGAGCGCCATGACAAGACCGAAGCTGATTGGCGGTGCGCGTGCTTGTTATGAGCGGACTTAGGAAAGAATGACGATGCGCATGTTTCGTGCTAAAATGAGTAGGAATTCTTAAAAGTAAGTGTGCTTTTGATAAAGGGAGGATGCAAAGAGATGAGCTATTTGCAAGAGCAGGATTCACAAGTATTTAAGGCGATCCAGCAAGAATTAGGAAGACAAAGGGGAAAAATCGAACTAATTGCTTCTGAGAACTTTGTCAGTGAAGCTGTTATGGAAGCCCAAGGCTCTGTGCTGACAAATAAATATGCAGAAGGATATCCAGCGAAACGCTATTATGGCGGCTGTGAATATGTTGATATTGTCGAGGATTTGGCTCGCGACCGTGCTAAAGAAATTTTTGGGGCGGAGCATGCCAATGTCCAGCCTCACTCTGGTGCTCAAGCAAATATGGCCGTTTATTTCACAATCTTGAATCCGGGAGATACCGTTCTTGGCATGAACCTTTCGCATGGCGGTCACTTAACACATGGCAGCCCGGTCAATTTCAGCGGGGTTCTTTATAACTTCGTGGAATACGGTGTAGATGAAAAGACTCATCTCATTAATTACGAAGATGTCCGCCAAAAGGCATTGGAGGCCAAGCCTAAATTGATCGTTGCGGGCGCAAGTGCATACCCGCGCGAAATTGATTTCAAGAAATTCCGTGAAATCGCTGATGAAGTCGGCGCATACTTAATGGTCGACATGGCGCATATCGCCGGCCTTGTGGCTGCAGGTCTTCACCCAAGCCCGGTCCCTTATGCGGACTTTGTCACCACGACGACACACAAAACCTTGCGCGGACCGCGCGGAGGCATGATTCTCTGCCGTGAAGAGTTCGCAAAGAAAATTGATAAATCCATCTTCCCAGGCATCCAAGGCGGCCCGCTTATGCATGTGATCGCTGCTAAAGCCGTCGCTTTTGGTGAAACACTCCAAGAAAGCTTCAAAGGCTATGCGAAAAACATCATCGAAAATGCGAAGCGCCTCGGCGAAAGCCTGGAAAAGGAAGGGTTGACACTCGTATCAGGCGGCACGGATAACCACTTACTTTTAATTGACGTACGTTCAGCAGGTTTGACAGGAAAAACAGCCGAAAAGGTTCTTGATGACATCGGCATCACGGTCAATAAGAACACGATTCCGTTTGATCCGGAAAGTCCATTTGTTACAAGCGGTATCCGTATCGGAACAGCTGCAGTCACATCCCGCGGCTTTGGACTTGAGGATATGGATGAGATCGGAGCGATTATTGGACTAGCACTTAAAAATCCAGAAGACGAAGTGAAATTGAAAGAGGCGGCAGAACGTGTTGCTGCGCTTTCCGGAAAATACGAGTTGTATCCTTCTCTATAAGAAATTAGGCCGCAGGTTTAGCATAACTTGCGGCTTTTTTCGGGTGAAAAAGGGACATACTACAAAGAGTAAAATAGAAGTCTTAGTTAGAGAAAATTCACGATTGAAGAAATAATTGTTTTTCTGTAAAATGAAGCGAGTGCTTAAATATTGGATCATAACAGTAAGGAGAGATCAGAATGGGAAAAGTATACGTTTTTGACCATCCATTAATTCAACATAAGCTTACGTACATACGTGACAAGAATACGGGTACTAAAGAATTCAGAGAGCTGGTTGATGAGGTCGCAACACTTATGGCCTTTGAAATCACGCGTGATCTCCCGCTTGAAGAAGTAGAAATTGAAACTCCTGTCGGCAAAGCAACATCCAAAACAATCGCCGGTAAAAAAGTTGCCCTTGTGCCAATCCTGCGCGCAGGACTCGGCATGGTGGACGGCATGCTCAAAATCATCCCAGCTGCAAAGGTTGGACATGTTGGTTTATACAGAGACCCAGAAACCTTGAAGCCGGTTGAGTACTACGTGAAGCTTCCAGCTGACGTAGAAGAAAGAGAATTCATTGTTGTTGACCCGATGCTTGCAACAGGCGGATCTGCTGTTGATGCCATCAGTGCCATCAAAAAACGCGGTGCGAAAAACATCAAGTTTATGTGCCTAGTCGCAGCTCCAGAAGGCGTGAAAGCCGTTGAAGAAGCTCACCCGGATGTGGACATCTTCATCGCAGCCCTTGATGAGAAGCTAAATGACCACGGATACATCGTGCCAGGTCTTGGTGACGCTGGAGACAGATTGTTCGGAACTAAATAATTTTAGAAGATATAGCTGAAACCACCCTGAATTTCTTTAGGGTGGTTTTTCTCTGCTTATATTTCATCCCTCATATAGACGTGGCTTATCTTCATTTATCCCTGCTGAGACTTCGCTTCCTCATGAAAATAGGATTTTACTTCTATTGTACAGAAGCTTCGTGCATAACCCGGGGCAGTTAATCCATCATAAAGGCAAGGATGTGATGGAGGAATGTTGACGAGTTTTCAAAGGATAGCAGCTATTTTGCTGTTGATGCTCTTTATTTTGCCTATAGCCGTTCATGCTTCCGGCCGTTCAAGTCCGGGGGAGACAGTCATTATTGAAACGAAGGAGGAGGTGCCTGTTAAGAAAGCGATACAGTCACTAACTCGAAAGTATCCATCTCTTGTTCCGCGCTACCAATTCTCAACCGTGCTGCATGGTTTTTCGGCTAATGTCTCTGAAGCTCTCATTGGCGAGCTTGAGCGAGAGGAGGAGGTGTGGTCCATTCACCGCAGTGCAGCGATTCAGGCAAAGGTTCAGGAATCCCCTCTAGTTTCTTTTCGTCCTAAATCTTCTTTTCATACAGAAAAATTTACGGGCAAGGGAGTCAAGGTGGGGGTTATTGATACAGGTGTCGATTATACCCACCCGGATCTAAGGAAGAATTATAAGGGTGGATATGATGTTGTCGACCAAGATAGAGACCCGATGGAAACAAGAGGTAACCCGAAAAAAGCGACAATTCATGGGACACATGTGTCTGGAATTATTGCAGCGAACGGTCGCACCAAAGGCGTCGCTCCAGATGCAGATTTATATGTATACCGTGCACTTGGACCTGGAGGAACAGGGACAACTGACCAAGTCATTGCCGCGATTGAACAGGCGGTGAAGGATGGGATGGATATTATCAATCTTTCGCTAGGGGACACAGTGAATGGGCCAGACCTCCCGACGTCTGTGGCGCTTGATGAAGCGGTAAAAAAAGGTGTTGTGTCTGTTGTTGCGAATGGAAATGATGGACCGCAGGCGTGGACGATTGGCTCCCCTGGCACGAGCAGCCGCGCTATTAGTGTTGGGGCAAGCTCGGAGGCTGCGCGGACTATAACGATCGGCCTTGGCGCAGGAAAGGACATGAAGATTATGCCTGTCGCTGGTTCAGAACCATGGGAGTTTCAGCATTCCATGCGAATAGTGGATGGCGGGAGAGGAACCCATCTTCGTGAGAAGCAATATGGCAGAATTGTGATAATGCAAAGGGGAGAAATCACCTTTAAGGAAAAAGTGAAGCGGGCGATTCGGCAGCAAGCAGCGGGGGTGATTATCTTTAATAATGAAGCAGGTGAATTAAACGCATCCATAGGCATGACCTCAAGCATTCCGGTTGTGACGATGACGAAAAAGGATGGAGAGCGCATCCGTAAGGCTCTAAAGACTGGAGAACCGATAGCCATAGATACGAAAGAGCGGATCGAAGAAAGAAAGCTTGCTTCATTCAGCTCACGCGGGCCGGTGATTGATAACTTTGGCATCAAGCCTGATGTCGTTGCACCAGGAGTGCAGATAGACAGCACGGTACCTGGCGGGAAATATCTGGCCTTGCAGGGAACCAGTATGGCGGCCCCTTATGTCGCCGGGGTATGCGCGTTGCTGAAAGAGGCACATCCGGACTGGACGCCGCAGGAAATTAAATCTGCCTTGATGACAACGGCCGAGCCGCTCAAGCGGTATCATGCATTTGAGCAAGGGGCTGGAAGGGTCAATTCCGAAAAGGCTGTCAAAGAAGAGACGTTTCTTTCACCATCCGCTCTAACCTTCGGCTTAATGGAAAACGGGGCAGTGCATAGGAAGACCATTATTATCCATAATAAGAGCAAAAGAAGGAAGCGCTATGCTTTTGAAGTCCCAGGGAAGGAACGATTCATTTCCTGGCAGATGCCACGTATGTTCTCATTAGAAGGCGGTGAGAAGAAAATTGTCGATATTACCATTGAACTTGACGATTGGATGGATAAGGTAGCCCTAAAAGATGGATACTTAAAGATATACGAGGATGGAGAAGAAATACGTATTCCCTATTTATTTGCCATGAAGGAGCCTGATTACCCAATTGGCCGCGGCCTTGAGGCGGATTACATCGAGGATTTGAATGCGATTGAAGTAAATCTTTATTTGCCTTTTGGGGCGGATGAGGTCGAATATTCCTTGTATGAATATGATTCCTTGATCTTTGCCGATCAGTTAGGAGTGTATAAAGGGGTAAAGAAGGGACTTTTCAAGCGAAAAATGAAAATATCGAAGGATTTCTCGTCAAATTTTTACGAATTTGTGACGAAATTAAAAAAAGGTGACAAAGAATTAGTGATGAGAGTCCCCATTTACATTGGGGATGTTGTAAAATAGAAAGTATGTCAATTAATAACTCTGAATGTTTACTTTCTTCAAGATGTGGGAAAGAGTTTTATTTTCGTCACAATTGACAATCATATATCCCTATTGTATTCTAACATGGGGTATAATTGGTAGGGTTTTCAAATTGGCATATCTGTATAACTATTTTGCAAATGTCAGACTCGATTTGCCTTAAATACATACGCCCATGGGAGATTGGATGCAGAAGAAGAAAAATCATCAAAGCTTTCGTGCGATTGGTTTGTATTCTGCGGTCTTGTCACAACTGACAGGTTCCGTGCTGATAGGGATTTTTAGTGGTAGATGGCTTGATGAACATTATCAAATGGAACCTCTCTTTTTAATCCTTTGTCTCCTGGCTGGACTGTCCGCAGGCGTTTTCGCGGTAGTTCGTACTATTAACTATTACTTTGATGGAGAATCCTAATGCAAGAAATCCACTTCGTATTTAAACGATATTTAAAGCATACGCTTACCCTTCTCTCCATTTATTGTATCCTTTGGGGTTTTACGCCGTATAAGGCAGAAAGTTTAGGGCTAATCCTTGGCAGCGTCATTGGCATTTATAATATTTGGCTGCTATCTCGGAAAACCAATCAATTGGGTGAAGCCGTTCTTCATGGGAGAGGGCTGAAGTCAATAGGGACGATATCAAGAATGGCCGCCGCTGTATTGGCAGTCGCCATCGCGATGGAGTTCCCAGAACTATTCAATATTTACTTTGTGATATTGGGATTAATGGCAGGTTATCTTGTCGTTATGATAGATTTACTAATCCATAACACTTGGCGGGGGGAAAAGAGGTGAATATAGATTGAATCATGGAGCACCAACACTAGAACTTTTTGGTCTTACCTTCAACCTAGGTAATGTTCTGATGATCACGGTAGCGAGTGTCATTGTCTTTCTCATTGCAGTCCTGTCCACCCGGAAATTAGCAGTGAAGCCTACCGGAATGCAGAACTTCATGGAATGGGTAATCGACTTCGTAAGGAATATCATCAACAGCAACATGGACTGGAACACAGGCGGACGCTTCCTGATCCTAGGGACAACCCTAATCATGTACATATTCGTATCGAATATGCTAGGTCTTCCGTTCTCAGTCACGTATAATGGAGATCTGTGGTGGAAATCACCAACAGCTGATCCAGTAATTGCCCTTACGCTCGCTGTCATGGTTGTCGTATTAACCAACTTCTACGGCATCAAGATGCGCGGACTTAAAGGTTACAGCAAGAACTTTGTGGCACCAATGCCTTTCTTATTTCCCTTAAAGGTTATTGAAGAGTTTGCGAACACCCTTACATTGGGCTTGCGTCTATTCGGTAATATTTATGCGGGTGAGATCTTGCTCAGTCTTTTGGCAGGCTCACTGGCAACAGGCTTCTGGGGACACATTGTCGCTTTTGCGCCAACAATGGTTTGGCAGGCATTCAGTATTTTCATTGGAGCAATCCAAGCGTTTATCTTTACGATGTTAACGATGGTTTACATGGCCCACAAGGTCAGCGAAGACCATTAATAATATAAACAAATCCAAAATACTAGTTATACAATTTAAAGGAGGAACTTCATAATGAGTTTGGGAGTTATCGCAGCAGCAATCGCAATTGGTTTAGCCGCTCTTGGAGCAGGTATTGGTAATGGTATGATCGTATCTCGTACAGTAGAGGGTATCGCACGTCAGCCTGAAGCGCGTGGAATGCTTCAAACAACAATGTTCATCGGGGTAGCACTAGTTGAGGCGATTCCGATCATCGCGGTTGTTATCGCGTTCATGGTATTGAACAGATAATTGACAATTTTGATGGCGGAGAATCTTAAATCAGGTATCTTCGCCATTCCTTTATGACCTTGAATATTAGCCGTTTGCTATAAACGGCTCGATTATAATGCATGTAAAGACTTCTGAAGGGAGTGAAATAGGGGTGTTATTTACTAATTTTGTACTCGGAGCAACAGCGCACGCTGGATTGAATACGGGTGACATCTTGTTCCAATTGGCGGCATTCATCGTATTGATGCTTTTACTCAAGAAATTTGCTTTCGGTCCGCTTATGGGAATCATGAAAGAACGTGAATCTCATGTAGCGAGCGAAATTGAATCTGCAGAGAAAAGCCGCGCAGAAGCAGCTGCCTTGCTTGAAGAACAACGCACAATGCTGAAAGAAGCTCGTCAGGAATCATTAGCTCTTATTGAAGAGGCTAAGAAGCATGGCGAAACTCAGCGTGAAGAAATCATTGCAATGGCACGCCAGGAAGCTGAACGAGTGAAAGAATCAGCAACCCGCGAGATCGAACAGCAAAAAGAACAAGCTGTTGCTGCCCTTCGTGAACAAGTTGCATCCTTGTCTGTTTTAATTGCGTCTAAAGTGATTGAAAAAGAACTTAGTGCAAAAGATCAGGAAAAATTGATCAATGAATACATTCAAGAGGCAGGAGAAGAGCGATGAGTAATACACTTGCAGCGAAACGCTATGCAAATGCTCTTTTCCAAATTGCCAAGGAAGAAAACCAAATCGACCGCTTGGAAACGGAAATCAGAACGGTTAAAGAAGTTTTTGAAACGAATGGCCAGTTTATCGAGTTCCTTGAACATCCAAAGGTCTCTATGGAAAACAAGAAACAAGCGATCGCAACTGCTTTCGCAACTGCTTCTCCTTCCATCCAAAACCTGTTGATGCTTCTTGTTGAACGCCACAGGGAAACAATCGTGCCGGACCTTGCTGATGAGTTCATCATGCTGGTGAATGAGCAAACAGGGATCGTTGACGCGAAAGTGTACTCTGTACGGCCGTTATCCAACGCGGAGCAAGAAGGAATTTCAAAGGTTTTTGCCCGTAAAATTGGAAAACAAGCATTGCGCATTGAAAATATCGTAGACAGCAGTCTTTTAGGCGGCATTAAAATCCGTATCGGAAACCGTATTTTTGATGGTACGGTCCAAGGGAAACTCGATCGCTTAGAGCGCAGTCTGCTCGGTTAATAATAGAAGTTAGGGGTGAAATTCATGAGCATCAGAGCTGAAGAAATCAGCGCGCTGATTAAGAAACAAATTGAAGGCTATCAATCTGAGATAGAAGTAAGCGAAGTCGGCACGGTTATCACAGTCGGTGACGGGATCGCGCGTGTTCATGGATTGGACAACGCCATGTCCGGAGAGCTTCTTGAGTTCTCTAACGGTGTAGTAGGTATGGCGCAAAACTTGGAAGAGAATAACGTCGGTGTTATTATCCTCGGTCCTTTCCGCGATATTAAAGAAGGTGACGAAGTACGCCGCACAGGACGCATCATGGAGGTACCGGTGGGTGACGCGCTTATTGGCCGCGTAGTTAACTCCCTAGGTCAACCGCTTGATGGCATGGGTCCAATCGCGACAACTGACACACTTCCAATCGAAAACAACGCACCAGGCGTTATGGACCGTAAATCTGTTCATGAGCCGCTTCAAACTGGTATCAAGGCAATCGATGCCCTTGTTCCAATCGGACGCGGACAACGTGAATTGATTATCGGAGACCGTCAAACTGGTAAAACATCCGTAGCAGTAGATACAATCCTTAACCAAAAGGATGAAAACATGATTTGTATCTATGTAGCTATCGGTCAAAAAGAATCAACCGTTCGTGGAACAGTTGAAACATTCCGTAAGTACGGTGCGCTTGATTACACAATCGTTGTATCTGCATCTGCTTCTCAGCCGGCACCGCTATTATACTTAGCTCCTTACTCCGGCGTAACAATGGGTGAGTATTTCATGCGTCAAGGCAAGCACGTTCTTGTCGTGTACGATGATTTGTCCAAGCAAGCTGCGGCTTACCGTGAGCTTTCCTTGCTCCTTCGTCGTCCTCCAGGCCGTGAAGCCTTCCCAGGGGATGTATTCTACTTGCACTCCCGCTTGCTCGAGCGTGCAGCTAAATTAAATGATACTTTAGGTGCTGGTTCCATCACAGCATTACCGTTCGTTGAAACACAAGCAGGCGATATCTCTGCTTACATTCCAACAAACGTTATCTCCATCACGGATGGACAAATCTTCTTGCAATCTGACTTATTCTTCTCTGGCGTACGTCCTGCCATCAACGCAGGTCTTTCCGTATCCCGTGTAGGCGGATCTGCTCAAATTAAAGCAATGAAGAGCGTTGCCGGTACACTTCGTCTGGACTTGGCATCCTTCCGTGAGCTTGAAGCTTTCTCCCAATTCGGTTCTGACTTGGATAAAGCAACACAAGCAAAATTGAACCGTGGTCAACGTACGGTTGAGGTATTGAAACAAGACCTTCACAAACCGCTTCGTGTAGAACAGCAAGTATTAATCCTATACTGCTTGACTCGCGGATTCTTAGATGATATTCCACTCGCTGATATCAGACGCTTCGAAGCAGAAATCATCGAATGGACTGGCCGCAACCACAATGAACTTTATGAACATATCAAATCAACTGGAAAACTTCCGGAAGAAAGCGATATGAACGCGGCAATTACTGAATTCAAAAAACAATTTGTTGTATCGGAATAACAGGATAGGCATTAATAGAAGGATGGTGAGAATGAATGGCATCATTACGTGATATAGACGCGCGTATAAAATCAACAAAGAAAACGAGCCAGATCACAAAAGCCATGCAAATGGTCTCCGCCTCCAAATTGAATCGTGCCGAAACAAACGCGAAAGCTTTTGTACCGTACATGGAGAAAATCCAAGAGGTCGTATCAAGCATCGCGAACGGAAGCAAGGATGCATCCCATCCGATGCTCGTCTCTCGTCCTGTGAAAAGAACTGGATACGTAGTTATCACTTCCGATCGCGGATTGGCTGGACCATATAACAGCAGTGTCTTGAGAAAGGTGTATCAGACGATCAGTGAGCGCCATAAGTCTCCGGATGAGTATGGCATTATCGTACTTGGACGTATTGGCAGTGAATTCTTCCGCATGCGCGGAATGAACGTCATCCAAGAGCTTACTGGGATCTCTGATCAGCCAACTTTTGATGATATTAAAGGAATCACATCCAGTACGGTGAAATTATTCGCAGATGAAGCAGTGGATGAAATCTATATGTATTACAACCACTTTATCAGTGCTATTTCTCAAGAGGTAACAGAGAAGAAATTGTTGCCTCTTGGAAGTGTTGATTCAGACAAAGCCTCAACGCTTTACGAGTTTGAACCGAATCAAGAGGAAATTCTTAAAGTGTTGCTCCCACAATATGCGGAAAGCCTTATGTACGGCGCGCTATTGGACGGCAAGGCAAGCGAGCACGCATCCCGTATGACAGCGATGAAGAGTGCAACAGATAACGCTTCTGAGCTTATCGGCTCACTCACGCTCACATACAACCGTGCCCGTCAAGCTGCGATCACACAAGAGATTACCGAGATTGTCGGCGGAGCTGCCGCACTCGAATAGATAAATGGATAAACAATAGATTGAAGCACTCACTCGGCATTAGAGTAAATAGGAGGGAATGGAATGAACATAGGACGCGTTACTCAAGTCATGGGTCCGGTTGTCGACGTTCGTTTTGAAAACGGCAAACTGCCTGAGATCTATAACGCTCTGAAGATTAATATTTCCAAAGGGGCTCCAGCTGATGAAGCGGAATACCTCACTTTGGAAGTTGCTCTTCATTTAGGCGATGATACGGTTCGTACAATTGCGATGGCTTCCACAGACGGTTTAGTCCGTCACGCGGAAGTAATCGATACAGGAGCGCCAATTTCAGTACCAGTTGGAGACGTAACACTTGGTCGCGTATTCAACGTATTGGGAGAGAAAATTGACCTTGATCCTGCTTTGGAAGGGGATTATCAAAAAGACCCTATCCACAGGGAAGCTCCAAAATTTGAAGAATTATCTACTCAAGTTGAGATCCTTGAAACAGGTATCAAAGTAGTAGACTTGCTTGCTCCTTACATCAAGGGCGGTAAGATTGGATTGTTCGGTGGTGCCGGTGTAGGTAAAACCGTCTTAATCCAAGAATTGATCAACAACATCGCTCAAGAGCACGGCGGTATCTCTGTATTCGCTGGTGTTGGTGAGCGTACACGTGAAGGTAATGACCTTTACCACGAAATGACGGATTCTGGCGTTATCAAGAAAACAGCGATGGTATTCGGACAAATGAACGAGCCGCCTGGAGCACGTATGCGTGTTGCCTTGACTGGTTTGACAATGGCTGAATACTTCCGTGATGTTCAAGGCCAGGACGTATTGTTCTTTATCGACAACATCTTCCGTTTCACACAAGCCGGTTCTGAAGTATCCGCCCTTCTTGGACGTATGCCTTCTGCCGTTGGTTACCAGCCAACATTGGCGACTGAAATGGGTCAATTACAAGAGCGTATCACATCTACTAACGTAGGTTCTGTTACATCTATCCAAGCAATCTATGTACCAGCCGATGACTACACTGACCCGGCTCCGGCTACAACATTCGCCCACTTAGATGCTACAACAAACCTTGAGCGTAGACTATCCGAGATGGGTATCTACCCAGCGGTGGATCCGCTAGCTTCCACTTCTCGCGCCCTCTCTCCAGATATCGTTGGAGAAGAGCACTATGAAGTAGCTCGTGCGGTTCAATCTACGCTGCAACGTTACAGAGAATTGCAAGATATCATTGCCATCCTAGGTATGGATGAATTGGGCGAGGAAGACAAACAGACGGTTGCACGTGCACGCCGTATCCAAAACTTCCTATCTCAAAACTTCCACGTGGCAGAGCAGTTCACTGGTCAAAAAGGTTCTTACGTACCTGTTAAAGAAACTGTTAAAGGATTCAAAGAAATCCTTGACGGTAAGCATGACCACCTTCCTGAGGATGCATTCCGCTTAGTCGGCCGCATTGAAGACGTGGTTGAAAAAGCTAAGCAAATGGGCGTAGAGGCTTAAACCAAACGGATCCTATAGGAGGGTACTTATATGAGAACGATTAAAGTTTCTGTAGTTACTCCTGGCGGTCCTGTATTGGAAGAAGAAGTGGAAATGGTCAGCACAAAAGCTAAAACTGGGGAACTAGGTATCCTTGCCGGACATATTCCAATGGTCGCGCCGCTTGATATTGGCGCTGTCCGTTTGAAAACTGGCAATCATACTGAATGGGTTGCCGTCTCCGGCGGATTCGTCGAAGTTAACGGCCAGGAAGTAACGATTCTTGCCCAATCAGCTGAACGTGCAGAGAACATTGACATTGCTCGCGCCAAACAGGCCAAAGCGCGCGCAGAAAAACGTCTTACAGACAGACAAGCTGCGATCGATGCACATCGCGCCGAAATGGCACTCAAGCGTGCTTTAAACCGTCTAGATATTGCTGAACATCAACGTTAATCTTATGAAAAAACCTTCAAGCTGAGCGCGTAAATCGCACCTCTTGAAGGTTTTTTGTTTTGAGGTGGGACTTACCTTAGCGCGATTCGCCCCACCCTAAGCCTGAAAGATTGATTCAAAAATCTCTTGAATTGCGCTTTTTAATATTGCTCCAGTTTCATGGGTGCTCCTGGCAATCCCTTCTTTCAGTTCAATTCTTCGTCGCCCGTCTCGACAGTATTCAGCCGAATACATATCCTTAACTTTGCATCTTCAATATTACTCATAACTTTCTCCATCCGTAATATACATACTAGTACTCGGGGGAAGGCTGTATCCTCCGACCAAAAGGTCTGTACGACATATCGACAGCCTTGCTAGGCAATGTTATAATGTATACGCTTACATATATTGCATAATCAGAGAATCCTTGCCTAAAAAATACGAGAAATCGGAGGGGTAAAGATGGCATCGCTATATTGGTATCAGAACAATTACATAATCGTTCTGATTTTTTTGTGCCTAGGTATCCTGCTTCCGATCGTCGCGCTCACCATGGGGAGAATTCTTAGACCAAATAAGCCGACGGAGGCAAAGCGCGCCACCTACGAAAGCGGATTGGAGCCATTTCATGATTCAAGGGTCCAATTCAATGTGCGTTATTACATATTTGCGCTTTTGTTTGTTTTATTTGATGTAGAAACGGTATTCCTCTATCCATGGGCCGTAGCCTATGAGAAATTAGGCGTCTTTGCGCTTATTGAGATGTTGATATTTGTCTTCATGCTCATTCTTGGACTGGCATACGCCTGGAGAAAGAAGGTGCTCAAATGGAATTGAAACTTGATCAGCTTTCCGCACACGAAAAGGCCGAGCTTGAGCGAAACATTTTCTTTGCTACCTTGGAGCAAGTCAAGGGATGGGCAAGAGGGAACTCGCTATGGCCATTAACTTTTGGACTTGCCTGCTGTGCAATTGAAATGATGGCTGTCGGCTCTTCACATTATGATGTTGACCGTTTCGGCTCCTTTTTCCGTACATCTCCGCGTCAATCAGACGTGATGATTGTATCCGGAACCGTCACGAAGAAAATGGCACCGATCCTCCGCCGCCTATACGACCAAATGCCTGAACCAAAATGGGTAATCGCAATGGGATCATGCGCGACTGCTGGTGGTCCGTACGTGAAATCATACAGCGTAGTGAAAGGGGTCGACCAAATTGTCCCGGTCGATGTTTACATACCTGGCTGCCCGCCAAATCCTGCAGCATTGATTTATGGCATTAATAAATTGAAAGAGAAAATCGCTTATGAGGCAAAGACGGGGAAGAAGGTGATGTAGATGGGCCGACGTGATATCGAAGTGCTGAAAAGAATGGCGGAGGAGAATGCGAGGAAACGAGCAAAGAATAAACCCTCCACCGAGCTAAAAGACCCCCCGAGTGAAGGAAAGACTGCATCCATAGAGAGCCAAAAGGAACCCGCTGCTGAGCCAAACGCCAATCCCGAAGATCTAGTGAAGAAAAAAGCTGCCGCAGCCGCCAAGGTAAAGGCCGCCGCTCTTGCAAAGCAAAAGAGAATGGGCGAAGAGACTGAGGATGAACCTTCAGATGACCTAGTGAAGAAAAAGGCTGCCGCAGCTGCTAAGGCAAAGGCTGCTGCGCTCGCGAAGCAAAAGCGAATGACTGAAGAGGGAGGGGAGAGCCCCTCAGACGACCTGGCGAAGAAAAAAGCCGCCGCAGCTGCTAAGGCGAAGGCCGCCGCTCTCGCGAAACAAAAACGAATGACTGAAGAGGGAGGGGAGAACTCCGCAGATGACCTGGCGAAGAAAAAAGCCGCCGCAGCTGCTAAGGCAAAGGCCGCCGCTCTCGCAAAGCAAAAGCGAATGACTGAAGGGGATGGAGAGAGCTCCGCAGATGACCTGGCGAAGAAAAAAGCCGCCGCAGCTGCAAAAGCGAAGGCAGCAGCTCTAGCCAAACAAAAGCATGATTCCGACGGACCGGCAGATTCAGATAATGAAAAGGCAAAAGCCATTGCCGCTGCGAAAGCTAAGGCGGCTGCGGCAGCTAAGGCTAAACAAAAGGGAGCAGACACTAAAGCGGCAGCGCCGGCTGCGGAAGTATCCTTTCCATCCCCAAACCAGCCGATACTGGATGCTTACAAGGCTATCATAGAAAGTGAGCTTGGAAATGATAGCTTAGAAGACTCGTATATTAATAAGCTTTCCAAGGATGTGCCAACCCTAATCGTGAAAAGAGACTCCTATTTGCCGCTTGTGACATGCCTGCGTAATCACCCTAAGCTGCGGTTTGATTATTTAAGTGAAATTCACGGAACAGACTTTTTGGGGCATTTTGAAGTATATTTATATTTACAATCGTTGTTATTTAAACGGGATGTCGTCGTGAAGGTGAAGATTGACCGAACGCACCCGGAGATTGAATCTGTGACACCGCTTTGGCCAGGTGCGAACTGGGCGGAATCGGAGGCGTATGACCTTCTTGGCATCCGTTTCATCGGTCATCCGGATTTGAAACGCATTTTATTGGGCGAAGAGTGGCAGGGCTATCCGCTCCGCAAAGATTATGTCCAATATGATGATGTGGAGGTGTAGGGGATGATTCGCACAGAGGAAATGCTTCTAAATGTCGGACCTCAGCATCCGAGCACACATGGAGTGCTGCGCATTGTCGTTAAGATTGACGGAGAGATCATCACGGAGGCAACACCTGTTATTGGCTACTTACATAGAGGGACGGAAAAGCTTGCGGAGGACCTGCAATATACGCAAATCATCCCGTATACAGACCGGATGGATTATCTATCCGCGATGACGAATAATTATGTGCTTTGTCATGCGGTTGAGACCATGATGAACCTCGAGGTGCCGGAGCGGGCAGAGTATTTGCGTGTGATGGCAATGGAGCTTGGCCGTATCGCAAGCCATCTCGTAGCTTGGGGCACGTTCGTCCTCGACCTTGGGGCGACAAGTCCCTTCATCTATGCCTTCAGGGAAAGGGAGATGATCTTAAATTTCCTCAACGAGCTCTCAGGAGCACGTCTTACCTTCAACTACATGCGCATTGGCGGGGTCAAGTGGGATGCCCCGGATGGATGGATTGAGAAGGTAGCTGCCTTCATCCCGTATATGCGGGAGCAAATAGCGGGCTATCGTGACCTGGTCAGCGGTAATGAGATATTTCAGACGCGTGTAAAAGGAATAGGCATTTATTCAGCGGATGAAGCTATTGCTTATTCACTCAGCGGTCCTAACTTGAGATGCACAGGCATTGACCAGGATATCCGAAAGACAGCGCCATATTCCATCTATGAACGTTTTCGTTTTAAAAGTGTTACACGTGAAACAGGGGATGTCCTATCCCGATATGAAATTCGCTTGGATGAGATAGAGGAATCCTTGAAAATTTTGGAGCAGGCTATTGAGCAGTTTCCTGAGAGCGGACCAGTACTTGCCAAGGTACCAAAGATTGTGAAGCCTCCAAAGGGTGAGGGCTTCGTGCGAATTGAATCACCGCGCGGCGAAATTGGCTGCTATATCGCAAGTGAGGGGAAGAAAGAACCGTATCGTCTGAAATTCAGGCGTCCTTCCTTCTATAATCTTCAAATTCTGCCGAAATTATTAAAGGGGGAAAACATTGCGAATCTCGTGGCCATTTTAGGGGCCATTGATATTGTGCTCGGGGAGGTTGATGGATGATGGTACAGGATTTACTAACATCTGCTCCAAGCCTGGGGACGTTTGCTTTCTTTTTCATCGCGGCGGTTGCGCTTATGTTCGTTATTTTGGGCTTTGTCACATTCGCAATCTTGGCGGAGCGGAAGGTGATGGGCTATATGCAGCTCCGCCATGGGCCCAATCAGCTTGGGGGACACTTTGGATTGCTGCAAACGGTGGCCGATGTACTGAAGCTCTTGATTAAGGAGGATACAGTACCGGCCATGGCTGACAAGCCGCTATTCAAGCTTGCGCCTATGATTGCCTTTGCACCGGCGATGATGGTCGTCGCAGTTGTGCCATTTACGGATAAGCTCCAATTCGCGGACCTTGGCATTGGGCTCCTTTATTACATCGCGGTCTCGAGTTTGTCGACGGTCGGCGTGCTTGCGGCCGGCTGGGCCTCGAACAATAAATACTCTCTCCTTGGGGGGATGCGGGCAGGGGCGCAGATGATATCCTATGAGGTGCCGCTCGTGATGTCTGTTATCGGGGTTGTTCTCTTGAGCGGGAGTCTTAATTTAAATGAGATTGTTGCAGGGCAAGAGGGGCTTTGGAATATTATCAAGCAGCCAGTCGCCTTCGTTATCTTCTTTATTGCCGCTGTCGCAGAGCTGAATCGGGTTCCTTTTGACCTGTCAGAGGCCGAATCAGAGCTCGTCGCTGGCTTTCATGTGGAGTACTCCGGGTTCCGTTGGGCGTTCTTCATGCTGTCGGAGTATGTGTATATGTTCGCGATGGCGGCGCTCACGGTCGTTTTATTCCTTGGCGGATGGCATGCACTTCCGTTTCTTGACGTGATTCCCGGTGCGATTTGGTTCGCGCTGAAATGGTTTGCCGTAACCTTCTTCCTCATCTGGGTGCGAGTCACCTTGCCGCGTTTAAGAGCAGATCACTTAATGGAGTTTGGCTGGAAGGTGCTTCTGCCGCTTGCCCTCGTGAATATATTCGTGACGGCCCTATTGTTGAAAATCATGTAAGGGAGGCTATCCAATGCTCGGTTTAGTCAAAGGCTTGAAATATACGCTCAAAAACTTATCAAAGGATAAAGTGACCTATGATTATCCAAATGAGCCGATTATGCTTCCGGACCGGTTCCGCGGCATCCAGAAATTCTACCCGGAAAAATGCATCGTCTGCAATCAATGCGTGAATATCTGCCCGACAGATTGCATCCATCTCACTGGCAAGAAGCATCCAGACGCCACAAAGAAGGGGAAGAAGATTATCGACACGTATGATATCAATTTTGAGATTTGTATTTTATGCGATTTATGCACGGAGGTTTGCCCGACTGAGGCTATCGTGATGACCAATAATTTTGAGCTCGCTGAGTACAGCAGGGATGATTTGTTTAAAAATCTCCAGTGGCTCGACGAAAATGATGAGAATATTCGAAAGGTGAATCAGCAATGAGCGGGGAAGTCATCGCATTTATGATTTTAGGGTTTATGGCCGTCGCAGGGGCGGTGATGATGATCAATTTAACGAAGGTCATGCATATGATGATCGCCCTTGTGCTGACCTTCGTCAGTGTGGCTGGCATTTTCCTGCTCTTGTCAGCAGAATTTGCCGCTGTCGTCCAGATTATGATTTACTCAGGTGCGATTACGATTATTATGCTTTTTGGAATCATGCTGACCAATCACCAGGATGAAAGCCCATCAAAGGTTCGCCCGCTCGGCAAGGCAATGATTCTATTGGGGATTCTCGGCTTTGCTGCAGTAGTGTATGCCGGAATCTATAATCTTGACTTTGGGACTGAGGCGGGAAGACTGCATGCAGATAATACGGAGAAGATTGGCATCTCGATATTCAGTGAGTATGTAATTCCATTTGAACTCTTATCTGTGCTGCTGCTTGTCGGGCTCGTCGGTGCCATCGTTCTGGCCAAAAAGGATAAAAAGGAGGAGGGGGATTCATGAGTACGGTACCACTTCCAGCCTATTTGACACTGGCCTTGGTTTTATTTTGTATCGGATTGTATGGAGCATTGACGAAGCGGAACATGATCATGGTCCTCGTCTCGATTGAATTGATGCTGAATGCCGTCAATATCAATCTTATCGCTTTCAGTAAGCTCGGACCTGCCCCGGCCATCGAAGGCCAGGTCTTTGCCTTGTTTGTGATTGCGGTGGCAGCGATTGAGGCGGCCGTCGGTCTTGCCATCTTGTTTGCCTTATACCGGAACCGCAAGACCGTCAATATCGACGAGATGAATAAGCTGAACCATTCTAGTTAGAAGGGGAAATGTATACATGATGGAGTTTGTGTGGGTCATACCGCTAGTTCCCCTGCTGTCGTTTATATTGTTAATGCTCTTTGGCCAGAAGATGAGGCATTTGAGCCCCTATATTGGAACCGGACTGTTGGCCCTGACCTTTATAGGATCGGCACTCATCATGGCTGAGCGTATCGATTCCCCGACATACCGTGCCACTTTTGAATGGCTGAAGGTTGGGGACTTTCGCCTGACAGCAGGTGTTGAGGTCAATCAATTGAATGCATTGATGCTTGTGATTGTGTCACTTGTCAGTGTGCTTGTACATATGTATTCCATCGGTTATATGAAGGGGGACGGGCGCATCGCGACCTTTTATGCCTATTTGGGCTTATTCACATTCGCGATGATTGGTCTCGTTCTTTCGCCGAACCTAATCCAGTTATATATGTTTTGGGAGCTTGTCGGCTTAGGGTCCTTCCTCCTGATAGGGTTTTATTTCTATAAGGAATCTGCTCGTGATGCGGCAAAGAAGGCGTTCATCATGACGCGTATCGGGGATGTCGGGTTATTGATCGGAATCATTCTCTTATTCTGGCAGACTGGCACTTTTGAGATAAACGATATATTTGCAGAAGTGACCTCTGGCACTGTATCAGAAGGGATGATCACCTTAATCGCCATTCTCATCTTTATTGGCGCCATGGGCAAATCAGGACAATTCCCGCTTCACACATGGCTTCCAGATGCGATGGAGGGACCGACACCGGTGTCGGCACTCATCCATGCGGCGACGATGGTGGCAGCAGGGGTTTATCTGGTTGCCGCGATGTTTCCGCTATTTCTCGCAAGTGAAGCGGCCTTATTGACGATTGCGGTCATCGGTGCTTTTACGGCCATCTTTGCAGCGCTGATTGCGATTGGCCAAAATGATATTAAGCGCATCTTAGCGTATTCAACGGTCAGCCAGCTAGGCTATATGATGCTTGCCCTCGGCTCTGCCGGTTATGTCGCAGGGGTCTTTCATCTGACGACACATGCCTTCTTTAAGGCGCTTTTATTCTTGGCAGCCGGAAGCGTCATTCATGCCATAAAGACGCAGAACATCCTTGAGATGGGCGGTTTATTTTCAAAGCTGCGCCTGACAGGTTCACTCTTTTTGATTGGGACACTGGCATTGACAGGATTTCCGCTCCTTTCCGGTTTTTTCAGCAAGGATGAGATATTAGCTTCTGCCTGGAATGCCGGTCATCCTGTCCTGTTTGCTTTGGCGCTGATTACGGCTGTCTTGACGGCCTTCTATATGTTCAGGCTCTTCTTCTTAGTTTTTACAGGGCCATCTAAAACAGACGCCAAGATTAAGGAATCCCCGCGAAATATGACCATTCCGATGATGGTACTTAGCGTACTGGCGCTTTTTTCCGGCTATCTCAATACACCATGGTTCGGTGAGTTCCTGGGCGAGTGGCTTTTAGAAGGGAATCCATATGTGGATGCAGCTCATGCGGGGGCGCCTGGCTGGATTGCCCTCGTTGCGATTCTGGCCTTTTTGGCCGGAAGCTTTGGGGCTTACTGGTTCTTTGGCAGAAAGGGGAACACAGAACACGATATGCCGGGTCTGCTCGTGAATAAATTTTATGTGGATGAAATTTATGCAAGGACAGCTGTACCATTTGTTCAAGGAATCGGACATATGCTTTCATGGTTCGACCGCTATATCATAAAAGGAATCGGCTCACTCATCAGCGGCCTCGTTTACCGGCTGAGCGCAAAGGGAGCCGATGCCGGGAATGGACAGATGCAGCTGTACGGAGCGGTCGCCTTTATTGGACTAACAGTCATTCTGGTCGTCTATGCACTGACAGGGGGGTATGTGCGATGATAGTGGTTTTGCTTGTTTTCTCGCCGCTCCTGTTCTTGTTAGCTTTATGGCTTCTGCCAAAGGGGAATAGCCGATTGCTTAAGCTAGTTGGTGTGCTTGGAACGCTGCCTCCGCTTTTGTTCTCGCTCCTTATCGCCTTATCCGGAGAGAAATGGAGCAGCTTTACAGCCTATGCGGATTGGTTCCAGCTTGGCAATACGGGCAATGAATTCAGCCAGATGTATGCCGTGCCGTTTGAACTTGGCATTGATGGGTTTTCATTGGTGATGATCCTGTTGACGGCAATGTTGAGCATGCTCGCGGCCATTGCCTCCACTTGGCAAATCGAAAAGGAGTGGAGGGGATATTTCAGTCTCTTCTTGCTGCTGGAAATAGGGATGCTTGGCGTATTCGCAGCTGAGAACTT
>X410_Impala__coassemble_62_pt1 | contig 22365 bp, 23 predicted proteins | sample X410_Impala__metabat2_high_PE_006 | metagenome-assembled genome bin X410_Impala | reverse complement strand
TGTCCTTGCTGCATTTGCCCTTGTTCCATTTGTCCATGACCATATGGTGAGTACTCCATAGATTCATGGTCAAAATGAAAACTTTCTGCCGTATAATCGACGCAATGCGTATTCATCATTGGTGTATACATTGGCATGGGACTGATTGGCTGCGCCATATATGGCATCTGATATGGATAGCATGGATTATAGCACGGATACCAGCATGGATTATAATAAGAAACCACTGGCTGGCAATACTCATACTGAGGCGCCGGCATTGGTTTTGGCATTGGCATTGGCTTAGGCATTGGCATTGGCTCTGGTGACTCTACTTTCGGCATTTCTTTGATTGGCTGTTCCTTCAGAATAACCGGCTCCTCTTTCTTTGGCTTTTCCTTATAGATTGGCATCGGGGGCGGCACTTCCATCTTTGTCATATTCATTAGGTAATAGTTATTAATATCAATTTCCGGTATGACAGGCTTCACTGTCTCCTTCGGTGCAACATACGGCATTTTTGGCATTTCCTTGACGGCTTCCTTCTTCTCTTTATATTGGATCGGCATTTCTTTTGCGGCTGGCTGCTTCAACGGTTGAGGCTTAGCTTGTGTCATCTGTTGAACAGGGGCTTCCTTTACACCGAAATTCACCTTTGTATCCATTTCTTTCTTAGGAGAAGAACTCGTTTCAGGTATTTTAATTTTCATTCCGGGCATAAGCATATCTGGATTGCTAAGCTGTGAGTTTGTTTTCTTTAACAGTTCGAAATTGACTCCGTACTTCTTAGCAATCTTCCATAATGAGTCGCCTTTTTGGACGATATGAATCTTCACGCCTAATCCCTCCTTACACAATGTCCGTATATACTATGATTGATTGGGCAGATTGCTATTATGTTTCAAGAAAATTTATGCGTCACCCTTTCTATTTATGAGAAAAAACCCCTATGTTACAATGAGGACAATCCAGGAAAATAAATTTCCAAAAGAAAATAAGGAGGAGTGGACTTTTGGAGAAAAAGTACAGCGCGGAAGAACGAAGAGACTATCTTGTGAGTGTTTTGAAGGAAGAAACGAAACCAATAAAGGGAGGCGAGCTTGCCAAGCTTTGCTCCGTTAGCCGCCAGATTATCGTAGGGGATATTACCCTCCTTAAAGCTAGAAATCATCCGATTATCGCTACGCCAAACGGCTATTTATATCTTCAGAACGAAGAGAGCAGGACCAAGTCCAAGAGCATCATTATCGCAAGCGAGCATTTACCGGAAGACACCGAGAAAGAGCTGCAGCTCATCGTCGATTGCGGGGTGACTGTCAAGGATGTAAGGGTTGAGCATCCGCTTTATGGCGACCTCACCGCATCCATCATGGTCTCCAATCGCAGCGATGTCCGGCAATTCATCATGAAGCTAAAGACAACGAATGCTGCCCTTTTGTCACAGCTGACAAATGGCATCCATTTACATACACTCGAAGCACAAAAGGAAGAACAATTACAGCATGCGATCGACTCCTTGCGTGATGCCGGCTTTTTAATTGAATAGATGACCAATATCACCCCATCACATAATTAGAGCACAAAAAGCCGCCTGAAGAACCCTAGAATAACTAGGCTCCTAAAGGCAGCTTTTTTAATAACTATAATAGCTTCCCATCACATTTACTTTGCAGCCAAGCGCTTCCATCTCGGCAATCGCACCAGGGAGAAGGATATCATCCATGAGCTGGTCGATATCAATGATGAAGAAATAATTCCCCAAGCCCGTCTTGAGCGGTCTTGACTCAATCTTTGATAGGTTGAGCTTTCTCCATGAGAACGCTGAAAGGACTTGGTGCAGGGCTCCGGCATGGTCAGCCGGCAGCAAGACCATCACCGTCGTTTTTTCCCCCTTGCGAACCAGTCCATCGAGCCGCTCGCCTATCGGGTTATGACTGAGCACGACAAAGCGTGTATGATTATGGGCATAATCATGAATATCTGGCTTCACAATAGTAAGCCCATATTCCTGTGCAGCCATCTCATTAGCGATTGCCGCTGTCACTTCCTCAGGATGCTTACTCACATATTGAGCGGCAAAGGCAGTGGATGTCGTGTTTTCACACCTCACTCCCTTCAGCTCACCGTGCAAGTATTTATGACATTGTGCAATAGCATGGCTATGTGAATAAATGCGTTCAATTTCCCCTATTTTCCCCGCATTGTCAGGATGCATCATTAAATGCTGGCGAATCGGCGAAGAGAACTCTGCAACAATCGGCACCCGTACCTCATGAATTAAATAGTCCATCGTGATATTAACAGAGCCTTCAAGCGCGTTCTCAAGCGGCACAACCGCAAAATCCACTTCGTTCTTTCCTGCCGCATCAATGCATTCAGGAATCGTCCCATAGGCAACTCTTTCTGAATTATCAAATAATTTAGTCGCTGCCAAATCACAGAATGTTGCCTTTGGACCTAGAAATGCTACCTTCTCCACTAATCCTTCCCCCTAGTCTTCTAGCTGATCTCTCTTATGAACAAGAAAAAGGCCTGGTTCTTTCAAACATCAGGCCCCCGAGCCAAGTATTTCTACCTTATCTACAAACTCCAAGCTCTTTAACCGATGGATAAATTCATTCATATCGATTTGCATATCCCCCGTATTCAAGGAAAGGGTCACATTTGCCTTTCCTTGAAGAGGGATAGTTTGGTGAATGGTCAGAACATTGCACCCTGATGAGGCAACGATCTGCAGGAGCTCTGACAGCGTGCCAGAGCGGTCCTCGAGATGAAAAAAGAGCGTAATAATTTTCTCCTTCACGACATTATGGAAAGGAAAGACTGTGTCACGGTATTTATAGAAGGCACTTCTGCTTAGACCGACCTTATTGACCGCATCCCATACAGATAGAACCTTCCCCCGTTCAATCATTTCTTTTGCCTGCAATGTCTTTTGCATCGCCTCAGGCAAAACATCCTCTCTCACAAGAAAAAATCGTTTATCAAGCTTATTCTGCATCAAAACGCCCCCCAATCACCATTCAGCCAAATCTAGTCTACAAATTCGAACTCATATTCCATCAGTCGGACGATATCCCCATCTTCCGCACCGCGTTGACGAAGGGCTTCATCCACACCCATTGCACGAAGCTGGCGGGCAAAACGCTTAACGGACTCATCACGGCTGAAGTCAGTCATCTTAAAGAGTTTTTCGAGCTTTTCTCCGGTAACGACAAATGTTCCATCAGATTCACGGCTAATCATGAACTCTTCTTTTTCTGCTTCATGCTTATAAAGAACACGATGGATGCCCGCTTCTTCCTCACCATGCTCAAGCGGGAATTCCGGTGTTTCTTCAATCTTGTCAGCTACCGCATACAGAAGCTCGCGCAAGCCTTCACGTGTAACGGAAGAGATTGGGAATATTTGAACATCCTCTCCCAATTTTTCTTTAAAGGCCTGTAAGTTCTCCTCGGAATCCGGCATATCCATTTTGCTTGCGGCAATGATTTGCGGCCTTTCAGTCAGGCGCAAATTGTACTCTTCAAGCTCTTTATTAATCGTCACATAATCCTCATATGGGTCGCGCCCTTCTTGACCGGACATATCAATCACATGGACAATGACACGCGTACGTTCAATATGGCGCAGGAATTGATGGCCTAATCCGACCCCTTCATGGGCTCCTTCAATCAAGCCAGGAAGATCGGCCATAACAAAGCTGCGTCCATCTTCTGTCTCAACCACGCCTAAATTCGGCACAATCGTCGTGAAATGATATTCGGCAATCTTCGGACGCGCGGCTGAAACAGATGCGAGCAAGGTTGATTTTCCGACACTTGGGAATCCTACAAGCCCAACATCAGCAAGCAATTTCAATTCCATGATGATATTGCGCTCAACCCCTGGTTCACCTTTTTCTGATAATTCAGGAGCTGGGTTTGCCGGCGTAGCAAAACGTGTATTGCCTCGGCCTCCTCGTCCGCCTTTAGCAATGATAGCACGCTGTCCATGCTCGGTTAAATCAGCAATGATTTCTCCTGTATCCGCATCAGAAACGACTGTTCCCGGCGGCACTTTCACAATCATGTCAGCTGAATTTTTGCCGTGCTGGTTTTTAGACATTCCATGTTCTCCGCGGGGAGCCTTAAAATGTCTCTTATAGCGGAAATCCATTAATGTACGAAGCCCTTCTTCCACTTCAAACACAACATTTGCACCATGGCCGCCATCACCGCCGGCCGGGCCCCCTTTTGGTACATACTTCTCTCGGCGGAAGGCTACCATACCGTTACCGCCGTCACCGCCTTTTACATAAATCTTGACTTGATCCACAAACATGGCGTTTGACACCTACTTTCTTTCACCTGGTTCTCTTTGTTGTTATCTTACCGTTATTTCAAAGAAAAAAGAATTTATATCACCTGAAGGAGCAGACATTTCAATAGAATCCGGCACCGACAAGCCATCGAATAGATGCTCGACACTGTTCACACAGCCTTGAAAATCAAAACCGATTCTCAAAGAAGCTTCCTCAGACCCGCTGAGCATGACAAATAGGGTATGTACAGAACTGCCTGTCACCTGCTGGTTGAGTGCTTCAAAAAATTCAAGCATGAAACCCGTCAAGCTCCTGTCTTGTTCAGCAAACCCGGCTATATCGTCAATAATCTCATATCCGAGCTCGAATATATAATGACGCCAATTGCCAGTCAGCAAGAGTTCTGCCAAGCATGGCATGTCCAAATTCGACACTTTTGCTTCCTGCTTTGCATCTATTATGATTTCCTCAATGAGCCCAGACACGCGGTCCATCTTCCCTAACGCCAGATTTCCCTTAATCAGCTGAATCTTATTCAGCCAATCATGGCGTGAGTGCCTCAATAAATCGATTGTGGTCCATTTAGTCTCCATCTCAATACATTCTCCTGTCGGATAAATAAAATGAGGTAATGATTAATTCAACATATGTTTATATTAGTATAGCATAGCTGTTTCCTTAATTCTTCAGGAGAGGAATACATCGTCAGCAGCAATAATACTTGGGGTCTATATGGAAGTGTAGCATAAAGCTGATTGAGCATAGGAGGCTATAAAAAGAAAACTCCAACCGATGAGGTCAGAGCTTCATTGTTTGTTTTTATTATGCTTCTTGTGCTACAGGGTATACGCTCACTTGTTTCTTGTCGCGGCCTAAGCGCTCGAATTTAACAACGCCGTCTACCTTAGCAAAAAGTGTATCGTCTCCACCACGGCCAACGTTCAAACCTGGATAGATTTTTGTACCACGTTGACGGTAAAGAATAGAACCACCACTTACAAATTGGCCATCAGCACGTTTAGCGCCAAGACGTTTGGAAATGGAGTCACGTCCGTTCTTTGTGGAACCTACTCCCTTTTTGGAAGCGAAGAATTGAAGATCCAATCTTAACATTTATTCCACCTCCTGTTAGCTATTTATAATTTTCATGTATTTGCCATAGTCACGTTCAATTGTCTGCAGGGACACAAGCATGGCTTGAATGAGAAGCTGAACCTTTTCGTCCTCCTCCGTTACCGGAAAAGTGACTTCAAGATAGCCGCCTTCTTTGCCTGCCTGGTCAATCTTAGGCTTCACATTCGTCAAGCTAAGAATCGCATTGACAGAGCCAAAGGCTACTGCCGATACGCCAGCACAAACAATATCCTGACCTTTTCTTGCAAAATCGGCGTGTCCTGAAAGGCTGAACGATTGAACTCGTTCTCCTTCTCGAACGACCTTTACTTTAATCATGCTCGTCGCCTTAGAAGCTGATCTTTTCGATCGTTACTTTAGTGTAAGGCTGACGGTGACCTTGTTTCTTACGGTTGTTCTTTTTCGCTTTGTATTTGAAAACGATGATTTTCTTGTCTTTACCTTGTTTTTCAACTTTACCTGTTACAGTAGCGCCTTCAACAACAGGGCTTCCAACTTTCACATCGTCTCCACCAACGAATAAAACTTTGTCGAAAGTAACAGATCCACCTTCTTCAACGTTCAATTTTTCAACGTAGATAGTTTGACCTTCTTCGACTTTAACTTGTTTACCACCAGTTTCGATAATTGCGTACATACTTGCACCTCCTTGAATGATCTAAGACTCGCCAACGGCAGGCGCCACAGATGCGGACTTGTAACCTGACATGAGCGGTTGTAGCATGGGTGCTACAAACATAACAATCAAATACTATCATACCGGGACATTCATTGTCAATCGTGTTTTGCCATTAATCGCAATAAGCCACCTTCCCCTTCAGCAGCTGATGATCGGCCAATTCTCTCCTCGAGCTCTTCTGCCGTCCCTGTTGCACGAATGACGAAGCGCCGGCTCCCCTCCACAGCAGCCCTCCTGATTATCACTTTCTTCCCATGCGTTTCAATGGCCTTTTCTCGTCCCTTCAAAAAGGCATAGAACTGGGCATCTGCATCAACCCATAGACACTCATCCATTAAATAGCGCATCGCTTCCAACTGTCTTGAGAGCTCAAACCATTCTGCCTTATTCCCTTGAATTAGCCCGGTTCCATGACAGCTCGGACAATCATCGAGCAGGACTTCATAAACGTCTGGCCCTTCTTTCTTGCGCGTTATCTGCAAGAGGCCAAGCTCAGTGAAGCCGACGACGACTGAGCGAGTCAAATCGGTGCTGAGTGCGGCTTCCACCTCTGCCGCTACCTTTTGGCGGTCAGATGCCGAGGTCATGTTGATGAAATCGGCGATAATGATGCCTGACAGATTGCGGAGGATAATCTGGCGGCCAATCTCCTTTGCCGCAAGAAGATTGGTCTCAAGCATCGTCTTTCGCTGTTCATGCTTCCCAGTGAATTTCCCTGTATTCACATCTATCACATGCATGGCCTCGGTACGCTCAAATAATAGGTATGCCCCGTTAGAAAGCCAGACCACTCTTTTGACCATTTTCTCAATCTCTGCTTCTGCCTCGTGCTCCTCAAATAAAGGGATTTTACTCTTAGAACGCATAATCGGCCAATCATCTGAAGAGACGGCCTCCTCTAACAATCTCACTCCCTCAGATGAGTTCGTGTAACACTCTCCCGTTGTTCCTTCTGTCCATTTCTGCACGATTTGCGTAAAACGGTTATGCCCGCTCACAAGCGCCGGTGCCTTCACGCTCTTCGCACGCACAATAAGCGCCTCGTATCTTGCGCGCAGCTTATCAAGTGCTGCCGCAAATTCCTCTGCCGAAGCGTCCAAAAGCTGCGTGCGAATGATAACCCCTTCATCCTCCTTCAAATGGTTTGCGGCAATGCTATTCCACTTGCCCGCCGTTTGACGGCTCGCATTCTTGGAGGTCCGCACAAAATGCTCTCCCTTAATTAGTACAAGTTCCGGGGAGGAAACCTCTATCAGCGCGCTTACCTTTGCTCCCTTTGTCCCTTGCGGATCACGGATTACGCGGACAAGAAGCTTTTCCCCTTGCCTTACATAGGCCATGCCTGGCTTTCCGTCAGACAGCTGGTAGCGCGGTGTATCCTCAAAGGATAAATACGCATTCTTCATAAGACCAATATCTACAAATGCCGCATTCATGCCAGGAACAACCTCGCGCACGATCCCTGCATATAAATTGCCAGCATAAGGACCTTCCCCATCCCGTTCAACATGAAATATATGGAGCCTGCCATCCTTCCAGATGCCAAGCCTTTTTTCCTCGTTCTGATAATCCAATATAATTTTATCCATAAAAAAATATCCTCCAACTGGCACTTACTCTAACTTTAGCGAGTCCGAGGTTGCCAGTCAATAAGGATACAGCAGCTCTCCGATTGGACGGTAGGCGAGTTTCGATGTAAAACAGGCATGAAGAACCTCTGACTCATCCAGCTTTCCAATCTCTTTCATCTCATTCTTAATGATGATGATATGTTTATTATCCCTGCGAAAATGTTCAAGTATTTCAAATATCGGCGTTTCCCTTTCCGCCTCAAGCTTCGAGATTGCGCGAATATCGTGCTGATGTCCATAATGCCGCTCAAGCAAAAAGCGCATAAATACAAACTGCCGATGCTTCCATTCCTTCCATAGCGAATAACCAAGGAACCCGCCAATAACCCACCAGTTAAAGTTCAGCGGATTCACGAGCAAAAGACAGACCAGAAAAACAGCAAGAGAGACGATGGAATACTGAATAATTAAGCGGTGTGCCTGTACAAATGGATAACGGAGGCTAAGGAGGACAAACAAAATCTTCCCGCCATCAAGCGGCCAGATTGGCAGAAGGTTTACGGCCATAATCACCGTATTATAGAGGAGAAATTCCTGATAAAGATGGGTTCCCATCCACCCGTTTGCATGTATCAAGAATCCCAATGCGAAAAGCCAGAGATGCTGCAGCGGACCAGCAAAAAGCACAGCCATCTCTTCCTTCCAAGGCCTATTACCATGCTCCTCTGTTTCCAGCTCCCCGCCGAATGGGAGGAGCGTTACCGCCTTTATGCGCCATCCGCATGTTTGAGCCGCTGCCGCGTGACCAAGCTCATGTATAAGCACGATGGAAAATAACATTAATAACTCCGCAAATTGTGCCGTCATGGCTCCAAGCGCCATAACCGCCCAGGTCAATGGATGAATTCGAATTTTCGTGAAGACAGGCAGAATCTTATTCAAAGGATATCACCTCACCGGGATCAATGAATCTCCCTTCCGATTTCAGTGCAAAGTAAAATTCCCCTTTCCCCTCCTCTTCCTCTGAGGCCTGTACCCTGCCAAGCTTTGCTCCCTTCTTTACCTGTTCATAAAGGCTGACGTCTATAGATTCTAAGTTCCCATACCAAGACTCGCTTTTGTCAGCATGCTGGATAATGACTGTTTTCCCGTATTCTTCTTTTTCTCCCGCATAAATCACGACACCTTCTTTGACTGTTCCGACAGAGGCAGCGGCCGCTGTTTTCACGATAACGCCCTGACCATTATGTTCAAAGCTTTCCATGATGGTTCCGCTCGCCGGCATTGAGAAATCGCTCCCCGTATCTTTGCCAGCATTCTCTGGCAGAAAGGCAAAAGGCTGGCCGATCGTTTCGTCGAACCAATTCACCACACTGGCAAATTGAAATTCCTGTTCATACACTCCGCTGATGACACCCCTTGCCTCATTTGTCCATGGTGCGGATGTGCGATAAATGATGGCCATTACAAGCACTAGGCAAACAGAAGCCAAAAGCTGAAACAGCATCCATTCCTTTTTGATGAACACTTTAGTTGGAGGAGTTTTGATACCCTCATCATAAACAACCATATTTTCTGTTCCCCAATCAAGCTCCTTATCCGCAAGAATCGAATCCCGCTTCCTCTCTTCCGGAATATATTTTCCGTAATTCCGCTCTCTATTCTTCCGACGCTTAGCAATGCTTCTCCGAACATCCGAGCTGCTTTTATATGCCATCCCCTTCACCCCTTAAGAAATTCCTCGTTTATAAAAAGTATGACTTCCTCGTCCAAGCTATGACTAGAAGGGAGAATACAAAAAAGCCTGCTGCAGCCATTATGATGGCTGCAGCAGGCTTGATATCATCAGCTCTTGACGCCGAATAATTTTTTAATGCGGGTAAAGACCCCTGTCTTCGCTTCCTCTAAAGGCTTAAGCGGAATGGATTCGCCTAAAATACGGCGAGCGATATCACGGTAAGCAATCGACGCGATGTTGTTTGGGTCAAACACAATGGGTTCCCCTTGGTTGGATCCTTTGATAACATCGTCATCATCTGCGACAATTCCAATTAGATCAATGGAAAGATGGTTTGTGATCTCGTCAATATCGAGCACGTCTCCATTCTTCAGCATATGACTGCGAATCCGGTTGATGACAAGCTTCGGCGCTTCCACATCCGGCTCTTTCTCCAGCAGGCCGATAATACGGTCTGCATCTCGCACAGCTGTTGTTTCTGGAGTCGTCACAACGATAGCCTTATCCGCTCCCGCAACAGCATTACGGTATCCTTGTTCGATTCCCGCAGGACAGTCAATAATAATATAATCGAAATCCTGCTTCAAGCTTTCAATTAATTTCTTCACTTGCTTCGGGGTAACCGAAGACTTGTCCGCCGTTTGAGCGGCTGGCATTAAATACAGCCTGTCTTCGAAACGCTTGTCCTTAACAAGCGCCTGATGAACCTTGCATCTTTCCTCGATGACATCGACCAAATCGTAGATGATTCGGTTCTCAAGCCCCATCACAACATCCAAATTTCTTAATCCGATATCTGTATCGACCAAACAGACTTTTTTACCCATTAATGCCAAGGCTGTTCCGACATTGGCGCTTGTTGTCGTTTTACCGACACCGCCTTTGCCGGAAGTAATTAAGATGGCCTCTCCCATGGCTATACGCCCTCCTCAAATAAGGATATATTCGGTCTCACTTTACTCAAAACTTGCAATCTATCAAAAATAATTTCATTCGATTGATCCACATAAGCACATGCCATCATTTGGTCATCCTGCTCATGATGATCAAAGGAGTTATACAATATATCCCCGATCGTGATCAGCGCCGGCTTAAAAACAGAAGCTGATACCACGCAATCCTTATTGCCGTATATCCCCGCTTCGGCCCGGCCACGCAAGGTGCCCATCACAAAAATATTGCCTCCTGCCTTAACGGTACCCCCTGGATTGACATCACCAACAAGAAGAAGATCTCCCTTTGCCTCAAGCACTTGGCCTGAACGGACAATCTTCATCTCCTTTGTAACTGCAACTTCCTCTGCCATTCGCTTTGATTCTTCTAAAAGAATGACATTGGATTCGACATTCTTTACAGTCATATAACCTTTTTTCTCGACTAGCTCGACGAGACGAGCTGCTTGCTCATCCGCTAAATATCGATTACCCGTATGTATAGTGACATGAATACTGGATGCCGGCTCATTATTCGCCAGGTGCTGATTATGTATAGACAGCTTTTCATCCAAGTCTCTCAACGCTTCAGAAAAAGAGGCCGTGTCATCAATGACAATCGTTAAGCCTTGTTTACTTCCTTTAATCATAACATGCTGTACAGTTTTTTTCCCCATGACGCTGTGCTCACCTCAATGCAATTTAATTCGACATGAGCGCTGGCAATCCCTCTTTTAGCGGTGCTCCGCCGCTTAAAAGTCTTCCTCAACTGTCCATTTCTTAATCCATTTCGCAAATAGATACCCAAATAAAATCAGGAAAACTAAATTTAATATTAGAGAAGGCAGCAATCTCATTTTTGCAAAATCAATGAAACTTAATGAAGCAAAACCAATCAGGCTGTTCAACTCAAACACAATGATTTCTAAGACAGAAATAGCAAGCAAACTGACCGTGGATACAATGCCTAAATTCACTTGCAAAACCTTCATCAGCTGTGATGAAAGGTAGACCATCAAAGGCAGCGTGAACGTATAAATGCCCAGTATTTCTGTATAAACAACATCGTAAAAGATTCCAAGCCCAAACCCATACCATATGGCCATTTCCTTTTTGCCGTATACGGTCAGGAACACCAAAAAGATCATGATAAATCTTGGCACGAGGATATAATCAGTTTTGTAGAGAGGGCCTGAGAATACCTCTACAAAAATACCCTCTGAAATAAAGACAAGTACTGCAAGAAGGAATACCCTAATTTTCATTATAGGTCATCCCCCTCTGTACTGTCTGTATTAACTTCAGTAGTTGAACGTTTAACAATCATGACATCATTGACATCATCAAAGTTGGCTGCAGGCTTAATATAAGCAGTCTGTGTCAGACCATATTGGTCAATGATAACCTCTTCTACTGTACCAACAACCAGCCCTTCAGGGAATACACCTCCAAGGCCGGAAGTCACAACATTAGAGCCTTCCTTGATATCCGCATCATATAACAGTCCTGTCAGCATAAGCGCTTGTTTATCCTCGTCAAACCCTTGAATAAAGCCATACGCCGGCTTTTTCCCTTGCACTACGGCAGAGATCCGATTTTGCGGATCAAGTGCTGTCAATAGCTGAACGCTGGAGGTGAATTGGGATACACTCTTCACCTTTCCAATCAATCCTTGTGCGGTAATAACAGCCATATTCTTCTCAATTCCGTTTACACTCCCCTTGCTGACCGTTAACGTTTCGTGCCAGCGTTCAGGGCTTCTTCCGATGACGGTCGCTTGAGTGACGGTATAATCATTGAGCGACTCTTTCTTTTCAACCATCGCTCGCAATTCTTTGTTTTCTTTTTCTAGATCGTAGATTTCTGTTTCAAGCTTCACATACTCTTCCAGGCGCGCTTTAAGATTTTTATTTTCCTCATATGTATTTCTTAAATCGGAAAGATTCTCAAAAAAGCCCGCTATTGCAGAAGCGGGCTTATGGAAAATAGTTTGTACGAAGCCGGCAGAATCCTTCATAAACTGTTCAGGCCAGCTTAGTTCATCTCTTTCCCTAAGTGAGAACCCTATTAAAGACACCAGAAAGATGATGCTAATCAGCAAGATAATCAATTTTTTGTTTAAGAAAAATTGCGGCATATTCTTGCTCCTTCATCGTTATTATCCTCTTCCGGGATTTTTAGGCTTTTATTCGGTTTTTATTTCGTTACTTTCGTTTTGAATAAGTGAATATGATCGAGCGCTTTGCCTGTTCCGATTGCTACGCAGTCAAGCGGATTTTCCGCGATCAATACTGGCATTTTAGTTTCTTCAGAGATAACTTTGTCAAGGTTACGGAGCAATGCGCCGCCGCCTGTCAAGACAATCCCGCGATCCATAATATCTGCTGCAAGCTCTGGCGGAGTCTTCTCAAGCGTGTTTTTCACAGCATCGACAATTGCATATACAGTGTCATGCAAAGCTTTGGCAATCTCATCAGGTGTGATTTCGATTGTTTTTGGCAATCCTGTCAACAAGTCGCGTCCGCGGATTTCCATGTTTTCTACACCTTCAGGATCCCCTGCAGAACCGATTTCCAGTTTAATCGCTTCAGAAGTACGGTCACCAATCATAAGATTGTAATTCTTGCGGATGTAGTTGATGATTGCTTCGTCCATTTCATCACCTGCAATGCGAATGGATTGGCTTGTTACAATACCGCCTAAAGAAATGATTGCCACTTCTGTCGTACCGCCGCCGATGTCAACGACCATGCTTCCAGTCGGCTCCCAAACAGGCAAGTTAGCTCCGATTGCAGCCGCAAATGGTTCTTCAATTGTATAAGCGTCACGTGCACCAGCTTGTCTTGTTGCGTCAACGACCGCTCTTTCTTCAACAGCAGTGATGCCAGATGGCACACAAATCATGACGTATGGCTTACGGGCAAACAAGCCTTGGTTTTTCAACGCTTGTTTCATATAATATTTCATCATCGTCGCAGTTGTATCATAATCTGCAATTACTCCATCTTTCATCGGACGGAGAGCAACAACATTTCCTGGCGTACGTCCAATCATGTTTTTCGCATCATTTCCGACAGCTACAATTGATTTTGTATCAGTTTGAAAAGCTACAACAGAAGGCTCACGCACAACAATGCCTTTTCCTTTTACATATACAAGCGTATTCGCAGTACCTAAATCAATTCCTAAATCTCTATTTCCAAGCATTTTTTAATATCTCCCTTTCTGAAACGTATTCCATATTAGGCATGAATTTGTTCGTCATATCTTTCTATATAAGTAAAACAGCGTATCTTCATGACTTTGTTAATTATATTGTCGATATCTGCATAAATCCATACTCGTATCTGAAAGAACTTTCGTGGATTTTCGCCATATTTCCGCCATAATAACGAATAACAGAGCTTTTTCCCCGTTAAAAACTGAAAACAAACCCAGTTTAAAAATCATACGTTATATTATAGCTCATCCTTTTTTGAATTCATAGTATTATAAATATCCTTTTTCCTTCAGACTGACATATTTCTTCTCTCCAATAACCAAATGATCCAGCACTTCAATTCCCATGATTCTTCCGCACTCAACGAGGCGTTTCGTCACTTCAATATCTTCACGGCTCGGTGTTGGGTCACCTGAGGGGTGATTGTGCAGGCAAATGATTGATGCTGCAGACCTGCGGAGAGCTTCTTTGAAGACTTCCCGGGGATGGACAATGGAGGCGTTTAAGCTGCCGATGAAGATTGTTTGTTTGTGCAGTATTTGGTTTTTTGTATTCAAGTAAATGCAGACAAAATGTTCCTGTGATAAAAAACGCATATCATTCATGCAATAATTAGCGCAATCCTCTGGAGAACGGATGACATACCGCTCTTCGTTTGTCAGATTGCTGATTCTGCGGCCAAGCTCCATTGCGGCAGCAAGCTGGACTGCTTTTGCTTCCCCAATTCCCTTGATCGCCGTCATTTCTTCAATCGTGGAATCCTTCAATAGCCTTAAGCCGCCGCACTTAGTCAAAAGCTGACCGGCTAATGCCATGACGGAATCCTCTTTTGTACCCGTTCTGAGCAGAAGGGCTAATAATTCTTGATTGGAGAGGCTTCCTCCACCGTATTGCAGGAATCGCTCACGCGGTCTCTCATCCTTCGGGTAATCCCGAATCATAATCTGCGTATCCATATCATCCTCCATTCCATTGACGGAGCGGGGTATTCTATGTATGCATGATTTTCTTAAGCTCCCGATTCAGCCTTGAAACGGGCAATCCTACAACCGTGAAATAATCTCCTTCTATTCTCTTGACCAGTAAGGAACCATATCCCTGAATGCCATAGGAACCCGCCTTATCAAACGGCTCTCCTGTCAACACGTATTGTTCAATTTCCTTCTCTTCTAGTGGCCAAAACTCTACGTCGGTCTTCTCATAAAAAAGGTGGGTATGACCGTCTTTTAAGAGGGATACACCGGTATATACCTGGTGGACCTTCCCGGATAACTGCTTAAGCGTGGAGATAGCTTCTTTCTTATCCGCCGGCTTTCCCAATACTTTTCCGTCAGAAACGACAATCGTATCTGCACCTATCACAATGGATTTCTTGTTAGTCTCAGCGATTGGTGTTGCTTTTATCCGTGCCAATTCCATCACGATTTCATGGGGCTGCAATCCATCCTGATAGGTTTCCTCCACATCACTTACCTTTATTTGAAAGGGGATGCCGAGAAGTTCTAGCAATTCTTTTCTTCTTGGGGAAGATGAAGCTAATATTAAATCCATTTCGTCACCTGCTATGAAAAGTTTAGATAGGGAGATACATATTAATCCTAACAGAATGCGACACCTTTCTCAATTCCCTATTGCTTCCACGCAAAAGAAAAAAGAGCGGCATCATCCACTCTCAGCTTAATCAGGATTCACTTTACTCTTTTTGAATCATTATTTCCCGAGAAATGCTTTATAATTTATTCCATTCAGCCTTGAATTGAAGGGAGCATTGCTGGATTTGCATCAATAATTCCGGCTTTGATTCCTTCTGGTATTGTGACCATAGCTTCTTCATGCTCTCGCTCAAATTATACATATTCTTTAATTTTTCCGGAACCTTTCCTAAAGACACTTCCTCAGGCTTCGGTGCGATCGTTTTATCCCCCATTAAATGCTTTGCTGTGACAAGATCGTACTGCTTCACATTATGAAGCATAGCCTTTATTGCCTTTTGCTCTGCTTCGGTATAGACTTGACTGCTTTTGCCGCTGAAATTGACTTCCTTCCAATAGGTTTCTGTGCCCTTTTTATTAAAGGATACAGCCAATTGCTTGGCATCTTCAAGGTTTCCCGCTGCCCCAATATATATATACCATTGCCCGGATTGCTTTAGGATGATCGGAGCATATTCCTCATCTAGCAGAGCAGCCCGTTCCTCTGCGGCTTCCTGTGAGGAATATACACCGGCTTGAACCATGAACGCTGTCCATTCCTTGCTGACTGGATTTCCCTCAGCTCCTGAAATAGACGCCCCGAGTGCAGGCAGTCCCCCCTGCTGCATATCAGCCTTCTCTCCTGGACCGCTGAAAAGGACTATCTTAAGCATAATGATTCCGAACACCGTTCCTGTGACAAGGGCAACGAGAACAGGCAGCCCAATACCAAACAAACGCATTTTATCCAGCTTAACCTTACCAAAGGCCAATTTTTTCTTTGCTTTCTTCTCTCCCTCAATTGCCGCTTTCTTATCCTCAGCATCCGGAATAATCCACAACGGGGACTTTGATTCTTCTTCAACACTGCTGGCCACTTGCTCAAGTGACTCCTGTACCCCAGGATCCTCGCTTGCAGTCCACTTATATACCCTTTTCTCTCCATTCATATTAACAATGATGGTTCTCTCCCGAGTTGGCTTGTCCATTGCATGGCCTCCGCGTTTTAGTTCATCTTATCACCCGTCGCCAAAAAAAAGACAAGACTCTTGTCGCATTGTTCAAAAAGCTTTCGTCAAATTTCTGAAATTCCTCTGTCAAGTTACTTCTAAAACATCGAATAATGCCAAATGGAATTATTCTTCTCTTTAGGATAATCACAAAAGCTTCCAATACCAATCAAGCACCTCTCGTCCGAAGAAATACGCAGCCAGGGCACCCATTGCAATAAACGGGCCAAATGGGATGGGCTCCCCTTTTTTCACTAGCCCCGCCGCTAACCCAATTACCCCAAAGACCGCACCCAGGAGTGTAGAGAACATGATGGAAAGGAGCAAGCCCTTTACCCCCATCACAAGGCCGATTAAGGAAAAGAGTTTAATATCCCCTCCGCCTATGCCCCCCTTACTGATGATTGCGATAAAGAACGGAATCACAAACCCTGCCGCAGCCCCGGCAAACATATCCCACCAAGGGTCGAGAGGGATAAATATACGAAGCAAGAACATGAAAACAGCAAAAAATAGCAGGATTTTATTGGGTATGAGCATATATACGAAATCAGACACAAAAATGATGACCAAAAGTGAAATAAGTGCCCAGGCAACAAGAAGGTCCAACCTCCACCCCAGCAGCATAGGCGCTGACACAAACAATATTCCTGTCACAAGCTCCATAATCGGATAAAGAGGAGATATGCCCGATTGGCACGTGCCGCATTTGCCCTTCAAAGCAAGATACGATAGTACCGGCACCATCTCAAAGGGGGACAATGGCTGACCGCAGGATGGACAAGCCGATCGCGGCACTATGATAGATTCCTTCTCTGGGATTCTTAATCCAACGACATTATAGAAGGAGCCAAGGATAAGACCGATAAGGAAAATGAAAATATAGAGACTAGTCATCGGCATGCTCCTCCAAATTTCGTTTTGCCAGTTTTGCCAGATAGATCATAGCGAGCTGGATAGATTGATCCTGTACTATAAAGCTCTGAACCTCGAAAATTATGCTTGCATTTTATAATGACTACATCCTCATCCTTCCGAGTCCCCTTTGTTTTTTCTCTATTAATGTAACTCCCCTCCCTATCAATCTCATGGTCTCGGCTGACCGTATTATGTTACCAGTATGTGTATCCTTCTTATCATTCTAGCTTGCATGCATTTCCTGGCACGTTTCTCAAAAGTCACTGACGCCTCTTCATCCGCATTCCTTTACCGGAACATTTGAATGGCTTATTTAAAATCTGACACCGAGAAAAAGTTGCACTAAAATAGGTAAATATAACCAGATATACAACGTATTTTATCAAATATTCTGATTAATGTCACATACAGATAAAAAAAAGAGGTCCAATGTCGGATACCTGCCAACAAGGACCAGTAAATATTATCGGCCATTAATGATGAAGGGGCGCGCTTCAGCCAAAAAGTATAGAGAACCTGTAATAATTAGAACATCTTCTCCTCTGATTCGCCCGCAAGTTCTTTTAATTGCCTCTTGCCAATTCACTTCTATATATTTCTGTTCATGTTCACTCATCTTATATAATTCCTCAGCTTCATTCATCCGGTTCATCGCTGTCTGCGTGAACGTAATGCTCGCAGCCTTTTGCTCAATGGCTCTTATCATCTGAGGATAATCCTTGTCCTTCAAGGCGGCAAAGATAAAATGTACGTTCTTATCCGCATATCGCTCCTCTATCGTTTGAAGCAATGCGTGAATGCCGGATAGATTATGCGCGCCATCTAATATGATGACTGGGTCGGTGGACATTTGTTCAAACCGTCCCTTCCATTTTGCATTCACTAGACCCGTACGAATACTTTCCTCCTTAACGGCGAAACCGTATTTCCGCTCAAGTAAAGCACAAGCCTGTATGGCTAATGAGGCATTGCTTAACTGATGCCTGCCAAGCATATTGATTCTAAGTCCCAAGCATCTAAATGCTTTCGATTGGAAATCAAAGCATTCCCCGCTTGTCTCCAAAATCCTGTTCTCCGGCCAGAAATCCTTGCCCATTTGAAATAATTCAGCATGAGTCTGGGCTGCTTTATCCATGATGGGCTGCAGCGCTTCTAGTGATTCAACGGCCGTAATGACAGAAATGCCTTCTTTTATAATCCCTGCTTTTTCTGCTGCTATCTCTGCAAGCGTATCCCCGAGAAATTGCGTATGCTCCATGGAAATACTCGTAATAATAGCAAGCAAAGGATGGATGACATTCGTTGAGTCGAGCCTGCCCCCAAGCCCTGTTTCAATCAAAGCGATAGAAGGGCGTTTTTTCTCAAAGTACATGAAGGCAAGAACGGTATAGACTTCAAAGGAGGTCAAAAAGTTTCTGTCACTTTCAAACTCTGTTAAAACAGGAATAAGCTCATTCAATAGATCAACAAGCTCTTCATTCGTAATCATCTCATGGCCGATTTGTATCTGCTCATTCGGATTCTCAAGATAGGGAGAGGTAAAGGAAGCAACCTTATATCCTTGCGCCATCAAAATTTCCTTCAAAAAGGCGAGGGTCGACCCCTTCCCATTAGAGCCAGCGATATGAACCATCGGAATCTTTTTCTCAGGATTCCCGAGTCTTCCAAGCACCAGCTCCATTCGTTCGAGACCGAAGTCCATGCCGAGCTTTACCGTGCGTTCATTAAAAAATTCAAGTGCCTCTTCATAGCTGTGGATCAATCCAATCACTCCATTCCCTATAACAACACCCTGTTCAAATTGAACAGGGTGTTATCGTTAACCATATATTAAGCTAATTCTTCTAAGTCTTTCAAACGATTTTGGACTGCTTCACGTTTTTCGAGGTAATCAGCCAATTTCGCTCTTTCTTCTTCAATGACTTTCTCAGGCGCTTTCTTCATGAAGCCTTCATTGCCGAGCTTCTTCTCAATGCGCTCAACTTCCTTCTGCCACTTATCAAGCTCTTTTTGAAGACGCTTGAGCTCTTCTTCAATATTAAGAAGCCCTTGGAGCGGAAGAATTAATTCAACGCCTGTCACGATTGCAGTCATTGCTTTATCATCGGCCGGGATATCCGTTCCAATGGTCAGCTCCTCTGGGTTACAGAAGCGTTCAATATAGCTGCGGTTCTTCTCTAGTACAGCCATTGTTTCCGCGTCCTTCGCTTTCAAGGAAAGCTTGATTTTCTTGCTGAGTGGTGTGTTCACCTCTGCACGGATGTTACGAACAGTGCGGATGATCTCAACAAGCAATTTCATTTCGTCAGAGGCTTTTTCATCTGTCAATTCATCCTTAACAACTGGCCATGAAGCCGTTGTGATGGACTCACCTTCATGCGGAAGGTTCTGCCAGATTTCTTCTGTGATGAATGGCATGAATGGATGCAAGAGACGCATCGTTTGGTCAAGCACATAAGCCAGGATTGAACGAGTCGTTTTCTTAGCCGCTTCGTCCTCGCCATATAGCGGAAGCTTCGCCATTTCAATATACCAGTCACAGAAGTCATCCCAGATGAAGTTATAAAGAGCACGGCCTACTTCACCGAACTCATATTTATCGGCAAGTCTTGTAACCGTCTCAATCGTTTCATTCAAGCGTGTCAGGATCCACTTATCTGCTACGGATTTCTCGCCGCTCAAATCGATTTCCTCATAAGTCATGCCGTCCATATTCATCAAGGCAAATCGGGATGCGTTCCAAATCTTATTCGCGAAGTTCCAAACAGATTCTACTTTCTCATAACTGAAGCGCAAGTCCTGTCCAGGAGAGCTTCCAGTCGTTAAGAAGTAACGAAGGGAATCGGCTCCGTACTTATCGATAACCTCCATTGGGTCAACACCGTTTCCTAAGGACTTACTCATCTTGCGTCCTTGCTCATCACGTACTAGACCGTGGATGAGTACATCCTTAAATGGACGTTCGCCCGTGAATTCAAGACCTTGGAAGATCATGCGGGATACCCAGAAGAAGATGATATCATAGCCAGTTACGAGTGCTGCAGTTGGATAGTAACGTTTGAAATCCTCTGCATCCTTCTCAGGCCAGCCCATAGTGGAGAATGGCCATAACGCGGAACTGAACCAAGTATCAAGAACATCGTTATCCTGTGTCCAGTTCTCAATGTCAGCCGGCTCCTCGCGCCCTACATACACTTCACCGGTTTCTTTATGGTACCAAGCAGGAATTCTATGTCCCCACCAAAGCTGTCTGGAGATACACCAGTCATGGATATTATCCATCCAGTTCAAGTATGTTTTTTCAAAGCGTTCAGGAACAAAATGAACTTTCTCTTCTGTCTCTTGAAGAGAAACAGCTCTCTCAGCCAAAGGACCCATTTTAACGAACCATTGGGTTGAAAGATATGGTTCAACCACGGCACCGCTGCGCTCGGAGTGTCCGACTTGGTGGATATGCTCCTCAATCTTGAAGAGAACGCCTGCCTCTTGAAGGTCCTTTACGATTTGCTTGCGGCATTCGAAGCGGTCCATGCCTTCGTATTTGCCAGCTTTCGCATTCATCGTTCCATCCTCATTCATGACAAGAACACGCTCAAGATTGTGGCGGTTACCTACCTCAAAGTCATTCGGGTCATGCGCCGGCGTGATCTTAACCGCACCAGAACCAAAGTCCATCTCAACATACTCATCACCAACGATTGGAATCTCGCGTCCAACGATTGGAAGGAGTAATGTTTTGCCGATTAAGTGCTTGTAGCGCTCATCTTCCGGATGTACCGCAACAGCTGTATCACCAAGCATTGTTTCTGGGCGTGTTGTCGCTACTTCAATATGACCGCTGCCGTCTGCAAGCGGATAATTCATATGATAGAATGCGCCTTTTACTTCTTTATGAATAACCTCAATATCCGAGATAGCCGTTTTTGTGGAAGGATCCCAGTTAATGATGTATTCTCCTCGGTAGATCAAGCCTTTTTCATATAGGGTTACGAACACCTCACGAACAGCCTTAGATAACCCTTCATCAAGGGTGAAACGCTCGCGGGAATAATCGAGTCCAAGTCCCAGCTTTGCCCATTGCTCACGGATATGGCCAGCATATTCCTCTTTCCAATTCCATGTTTCTTCAACGAATTTCTCCCGTCCAAGATCGTAGCGGGAAGTGCCTTGTCCGCGAAGCTTTTCTTCTACCTTCGCTTGGGTTGCGATGCCGGCATGGTCCATTCCTGGAAGCCATAGTACATCATAGCCCTGCATTCTTTTCATTCTTGTCAAAATATCTTGAAGCGCTGTATCCCACGCATGACCTAAGTGCAATTTGCCCGTAACGTTTGGCGGCGGGATGACGATTGTATAAGGTTCTTTCTCTGAATCTTGGCCAGCCTCGAAGAACTTGCCTTCAAGCCACCAATCATAGCGGCCTTTTTCAATTGACTGCGGGTCGTATTTCGTTGGCATGCCAATCTCTTTTTGCTGTTCGCTCATGTTTATTCTCCTTCTTTCGTTTATTTGGGGTCCTGGAAAAATAAAAAAACCGCTCCATCCCTCTGTCATCAACAAAAGGACGAAACGGTTAGTCTCGCGGTACCACCTTCATTCCGGAACAGACTGAAATAATATCAGACACTCCGGCTCTTCATTCATCATAACGGCTCTTCACCGGTTCTCGCTACTTGCAAATGGTTCACGAAAACAGCTCCTGGGCGACCTTCTGCGGATTTTGTTACTGAAGGAATCTTTCAGCCGGTGGATTCCTCTCTCTTACAGCCTTCTGCCGCGTACTCTTCCCATTCAAAGCTTTTTATTGGATTTTTTTAATACTGTTATCATACATAAGTATGTAGCCTGACGTCAACATTCTTTCCCAATTTTATATAATTTATTCAATTGGGTAAAGGCACACTACCCTAGCCATATGAATAAACTATTGGCAAAGGGGGAATTATCGCATGAGACGAAGGATGAATAGATACAACTTGCCTCCTTGGATGCATAATGGGCTTAATGTGACACGTCAATTCGCTGTCCCTATCACCGTCTTTCAAGGAATACGAACCTTCTTTCTTCCAAGCATCGTTGATTTGCTCCTGCTCTTCTTCTTGATTGGCCTCGTACTTGCCTTTTATTTTGAAATCATTTGAAGACCTGATTCACTGCCGAGCAGAGGCTCGGCTTTTTGTTTGCAAAGAA
>X410_Impala__coassemble_61_pt1 | contig 22487 bp, 20 predicted proteins | sample X410_Impala__metabat2_high_PE_006 | metagenome-assembled genome bin X410_Impala | reverse complement strand
AATGCGGTGTTTATCGCGATTGGCTCTGACGCTTATTCTGCAATCCTTATCACGAAGAAGGTGAAGGAGCGGAAAGCCAAGAAAATTATTGCCAAGGCCAACAATCGTGAAATCGGTGAAATCCTGCAAAGCTTAGGCGCTGACCGGGTCATCCTCCCGGAAGAGGAAGCAGGAAGAAAAGTTGCCCGCCAAGAATTGTTGACAGGCGTTATTGAATATATTGAAATTACAAAGGATATTTCAGCCATTGAAATGGAAGTGCCCGAAATGATGCATGGGAAGTCATTGAATGAAATGAACTTCTCAAGAAAATTCGATATCACGGTTTCGTTGGTGCTCCGCAATGGGGAACCAATCCTTTCTCATTTTGCTGATTTGAAGCTGCAGCCTGGAGATGATTTCTTGCTCATCGGGTCCAATACAAATATCGATAAATTTAAGAAGAAATATAAATAGGGGTGAGAGCCTTGTTGGTCGGGCATGTAAAAGAACTAATCCGCCATCCTGTCAAATCATTCACCGGTGAACATGTCAATGAAACATCCATCATGTCTTATGGTTTATATGGAGACAGAAGTCATGCCTACTTAGATCAGACAAGGCCAGGCAAATTTCTAACGATTACCCAGGCCCCGCAAATGGCTGCATTCAAGGCTTCGTTTACAGGTCCTGATAAGCTTGATGCCTATCCCGACATTTCTGTCCTCTCCCCCGATGGAAGGCAAATGAAATGGGATGATTCGGGCCTTCTGAGAGAACTTGAATCCATTTCCGGACGCCAAATCAGTCCTATTCACTATACACCGGAATGTGTGCCAATTGGGCCGCTTGAGGAGGATCATCTTCTCATTGTCACAGATGCATCCATCCAATCCTTATCAGACGAATGGGGACATCCAGTTGATTATAGAAGGTTCCGTCCCAATCTCGTACTGGAATTGCTAGATAATGAGGGCTATGCGGAGGAAACTTGGATAGACAAACGCTTGCTAATCGGCGATACGATTGAATTATCGATTAACAATCCCTGTGAACGCTGCATGATTATTACGGTCGATCCCTCAACAGGTACAGCGGATGCCTCTTTGTTAAAATTAATTGCCAAGACAAGGCAAAATCATTTTGGTGTATACGGTTCAGTGATGAAAACCGGTCTGATCAGAGTGGGAGATCCTGTCCGGGTAGTCACGTAATGGTTACATAGATACAGGGAAACGAGTTCAATAGGAGCTCGTTTTTTTTGCAAATATCAAGCGAAAAGGCTGGGGGAAACTTATAAAGGAATCCTCGAACAAAATATAAATAAATCATCAAAGACTTTGTATCTTATTAAGGGTGAAAAACAAGTTCTTGAAAATAAATAAAAATCCAGACTATTAGTCGTAATATTAATTAAAATATCACTTAATAGTCTGGATTTATCATGAATGGAATCCTTATATCCCAGCTCCTTTATATGCTAAGATTGCTTTCCCTGGTTCCTCATTTTTAATTTTTCCTGCGTCAAGAGCTGAAACTCTTTTTCCAGCTCTTCATAGGATGCGTCATCACGGCTGAGACTGCTAAGCTTCCCTAGAACCTCTGTTAATTTCAGCTCATTTACCATCCAATCTTCTTCATTAGTATGCCTCTCCTGCTTCGCACGATTATTATTACCTTTTATCCCTTCAACCCGCCTGATTCGATGATTTTCAATATGCAGCTCCTTGGTGCATAGCTTCTCCGTAAAGTATCGGTCATGTGATACAACCAATAGCGAGCCTGGATAAGCGGATAAGGTTTTCTCCAGCTGTTCCCTGCTTGCAAGATCTAAGTGATTCGTCGGCTCATCCAGAATGAGCAGATCATATCCTTCGAGAAGCAAGCCAGTGAGCTTGACTTTCATTCGCTGCCCCAGCGATAAAGAACTGACTGGCACGTCTAAATGTTCTCTGTCAAATCCAAGGTTCACCAGTATCGTCTTTGCCTTATTAATCTCATCTCGACTATACAAGCCGATGGCATCGACCGGTTTCATCTCCAATGGCAGATCGCCTGCATCCTGGCTCAAATAGCCAACCTTTAAGCTGGGACTGACCCATAGTTCCCCTGAGGTAAGGCATTCCTCCTTCAGGATAATCTTGATAAGTGTCGTCTTACCTGTCCCATTGGCTCCTGTAAGGGTGATTTTCTCGCCATGCTTCATATAGAAATGGCTGCTCTCAAAGAGAACTCGCTCCCCGTATTTCTTCTTTAAATCTCTAGCCTCAAGGATGCGTTTTCCATGTTTGCCCCCGCCAAGGAAACCAAATTCGATTTTGGCTTCTTCAGCCGGTTTTGCTGCCTGATTCTTATTCAGCTCTGCTTCTAGCCGTTTCTTCTTGGACTTCACTTGAATATCCATTTTTTTCGCTTTTGCCCGGTAATACTCCTTATATCCCTCCTGCTTCGTCGACTGGTTATGGGCCTTCTCAGACCAATTGGTGAGCTGGGCAATTTGTTGCTGGACTCTGCGGATGTCCTTTTGCTGTGTTTCATATTGATGTTGCTGAATCCTTTTCCTTTCTTCTTTCTGGGCTTGATAAGACGTATAATTTCCTTGATATTCGTACGCTACTCCCTCTTCTATTTCATAAATTCTCGTAACTGTCTGATCAAGAAAATAACGGTCATGAGAAATGATGATAGCAGCTCCATCAAAACTCGCCAATTCCCCAATAAGCCACTTCATTCCGGCCTGATCTAAGTGATTGGTCGGCTCATCTAATATAAGCATATCTGGCTTAGAGGACCACACATAGGCCAATGCTAGCTTGATTCGCTCTCCTCCGCTCAAATGCTCAAAACGCTTTTCCTCCCATGCCGGCAATTTTTCCATTCCCAGGCGGCTCGTGAACGTAAACAATCCTTCCTCTGTCCTCGACTCCACCATGGCTTGCATCGTCCTTGATGTATACTCAACGGATTGGCGCAAATAGCCTATTTTAATAAATTCATGCCTAAATTCAAGGGTTCCCTCATCACATTCCATGTCTTTTGCAAGAATATTGGCGACAGTTGTCTTTCCGGCGCCATTTTCTCCAATCAGGCCAATTCGTTCATTTGGTTTAACCGTCAATGTCACATTGGTAAGCAACTGCCGATCCCCATAGGATTTCTTTATTCCTCTTAGACTAATCATGTTCATCCCGTTCACCTCTTCAAATTTAGGCATAATAAAATCCCTGAACAGAAACCTGCTTCAGGGATGCATGAGCCATTATCCGCAAAAATACCGAACAAGCTCCTCCTGTGTGATAAGGGGAACGCTTGTCTGTCATCTGCTATGAAAGAAGGGAGAATGGGCGCACTAATCCAATTTTTCAGGTTTCTGTTTTTTATTCAAAAACGGCCTGTAAAATCAGATTAGAATTTCATTGTCCCATATCAGTCCTTTGCTTAAGTTTCATTAAGTATATGCATTCACCGTTGACGATGTCAATAAACGAACGAAGAAGCCCACTCATTGATCATATCGGTTCTTAATTCCTTCTTTTCACGGGTCATCTTTTGAAGCAAACCTACTAAATAAAACTATTTCCTATCTTGATATTAATTTGCCCCTATATACCTTCGTTCTATAATACCGTCAAAAAAAATAAGAGCGTTACAAAAGGGAAAATAATAAAGAGCACATTCATCATCTGCATGACTGATAAGAAATTTGTTTTCCTTTTGGCTGTTTTGTTGATATACAAAAAAGACAGTCCACCTATTAAACATGGAATCATCCCGGTAATTGAAAATCTTTGAGGAGTTGAATACATAGTATTTATCAAGGCAATTGCACAAAGGGCAACACTAGCAGCACAAAATAATAATGGAAGCCAAATACTTTGTTTTGCTGTCATTTTTCCCCTCCTATATATTTTGAAAAATCAGTCAATTCAAGTGTATCATATTGATTTTGCATTTAGAACTACCCATTTTCCGCCTTTATACCCATTAGTTATCTATAAAGGAAATCATTTTGCCAATCTGGGTATTTTTTCTGATTTTTTCCCTTTAAATGAATTCTTTCAAGCAAATGGGTTACTATATGAGCTAATCTCGTGTATAATCCACATATAAAGTACAATTGTACACCTAAGGAGGACAACATGAAACGATTTGGTATTTTACCCAAAATTATTGCAGCTATTTTCCTCGGAATAGGTATTGGCATGATTGCCCCAGTATGGCTGGTTCGCCTATTTGCTACATTTAACAGTTTGTTTAGCAGTTTTCTTGAATTTATTATCCCATTCATCATTATCGGCTTTATTGCTTCAGGGATTGGCACAATGGGCAGAGGCGCCGGAAAAATGCTTGGAATTACGACTGGCTTAGCCTATGCTTCAACTATTCTAGCTGGTCTAATGGCCTTTTTTGCCGCAAAGACTCTCTATCCTGCATTGCTTCAAAATCAGACAAGCCAAAGCTTTGCCAGCCCTGAGGAAGCCTTGCTTTCTCCGTACTTTACGATTGACATGCCAGCGGTCATGGGCGTTATGACCGCCTTGCTGGTAGCTTTCACAATTGGCTTAGGGATGGCATCCATTAAAGGCGATGCCTTGCTAAAGGTAATGGATGAATTTAAAGAGATTGTTGTCAAGGTCATTAACTCGATCATCATTCCTTTATTGCCTATCCATATCTTTGGTTTATTTGCAAATATGACACAGGGCGGCCAGATTGCCTCCATTATGAGCGTATTTGCTAAAGTTTTTGTCATGATTATCCTCCTGCATTTAGTGATGATAGTATTGCAATATACAGTAGCTGGAACGATCTCAAGGAAAAATCCATATCGGATGTTAAAGAATATGATGCCAGCATACTTTACAGCGCTTGGAACTCAATCCTCTGCTTCGACGATTCCTGTGACGGTAGCGCATACGAAGAAAATGGGCGTGAAAGAAAAAGTCGCTGATTTCACCGTACCGCTCTTAGCTACGATTCATTTATCTGGAAGCACGATTACATTGGTCAGCTGTTCGATTGCTGTCATGATGCTGCAAGGAATGGAAGCCGGTTTTGTCCAAATGTTCCCCTTCATTCTCATGCTCGGCGTCACAATGATTGCTGCTCCCGGTGTACCTGGAGGCGCTGTTATGGCCGCATTAGGATTGCTGGAGTCCATGCTCGGATTCTCTGACAATATGCTTTCTCTCATGATTGCCCTATACCTGGCACAGGACAGCTTTGGAACTGCCTGCAATGTAACAGGAGATGGAGCCATCTCAGCCATTGCTGAGCGTTTCCTCCCAAAAGACGGCAAGTCAGCCGTTAAATCAGACTCAGTGGAACAGACCATCTAAATGGATACAAGAATGCCCCGTAACGGACAGTATACGGGGCATTCTTTTTTGTATGATGTTGAACAGTATGGATAATTAGCATTATAGATGCTTGAGGAGTGGCGGACATTCGAGAAAATAAGCATTGCAGTTTGCGAACAGGCTGCATGATATTTTCCGGCACATTAAGGATATGCTCGCTGATTTGATATAAAGCTGCGATACGTAAAAGCCTAAGCAGGATTTTCGTTCATGCAGAGAGAATAACTTGTTGGAAGGCTTAGCAGCAGATATTGGAGGTTGTTGCATGTTTTTTGTCATCCCCTTTCTTTTGGCCAGTGTCATTATTGTTATTGCTTTACTATTTTCCTTAATTCTTAAACAGTTCTTCCATCCTCCCATCGCTAAAATCCCAATCTATATAGCTATAGCTGCAGGAGCTGCCATCATTTATTACGGATATAAGATGATTAGAGGGTTTGAAGGTGCTATGTTTAGTTTAGTGGGAATCTTTACAATCATGGAGGGTTGGATAATCCTAAGCTTCCTGAAAGGCATATTTCATAAGAACTTCTTTACAAATGAAAGATAAATAGTCTTTGATGCTTCTTAAGAGGATGTCTGTTTCTCATTTCAACAGAGCATCTAGAATAGAGAGGGAATGCTTTTATTGAAACTTACAAAAGGAGATATAGTTTGTCTAATAGCAGTCGTGATATTTTCGATGGCATTCTATTGGTTTACCGAAGAAACAATACCCGATTTTTACCGAATAACAATCATAATGACCGTCGCATTTACTGTAGGGATTATAAGAAAACGTTTGTCTAATCACTAATCTTACGGATAAATAGAGCCATGCTTCTAGCTTGTGACCCGGAAAGATAGATTAATAAGCTTATCTACCTATATGGGAGGAAACCCTTTAAGAAACAGACAGGCAGTATTTTACTCGGAACAATCATGGTCTATATCCTGGTTTGTATTGGCAGCTATTATATTTTTTCTGAGGTTAATAATTTTGCTGTAAGCAGGGCAGTTTCAGGCGTTATGGGCGTTGTCAGCTGGGCCATCGCTATGTTTGTCGTGAAGAAAATCACTAAAGTTCCTGCATAACGATTGTTTTAAAACGAATGGATAACAAAGAAACTCGCCTTATTTTTAAAGGCGAGTTTTCTTTGTTTATTTTGCTTATTTATCTTCTTCCATCCACTCTGTGTGGAAGATGCCTTCTTTGTCTACACGTTCATATGTGTGGGCGCCGAAATAATCGCGTTGAGCCTGCAATAGATTAGCCGGCAATGTTTCAGCACGATAGCTGTCATAGTATGATAAGGCTGCGCTGAAGCATGGTACCGGGATTCCAGCTTGGATGGCTGTGCCGATTACTTCACGCAGAGCATCCTGGTAGCTTGTGACGATTTCCTTGAAGTATTCATCAAGCAGAAGGTTCTTAAGCTCTGGATTGCGGTCATATGCATCCTTGATTTTTTGCAGGAATTGGGCGCGAATGATGCAGCCTCCACGGAAGATCATCGCGATGTCTCCATATTGAAGATCCCAGTTGAATTCATCGGATGCAGCCTTCATTTGGGCAAAACCTTGGGCATAAGAGCAGATTTTGCTCATGTAAAGCGCCTTGCGAATGGACTCAATGAATGCTTGTTTATCACCAGCGAATTCTTTGCGTGCAGGGCCGGACAATACCTTAGAGGCTGCAACACGCTCTTCCTTCAAAGCTGATAAGAAGCGAGCGAATACGGATTCCGTGATAATCGGAAGCGGCACACCGAGGTCAAGCGCGCTTTGGCTTGTCCATTTTCCAGTACCCTTTTGGCCTGCTTTATCAAGGATGATGTCCACCATTGGCTTTCCTGTTTCCTCATCCATTTTCGTGAAGATATCAGCTGTGATTTCAATCAAATAGCTATCCAGCTCACCCTTATTCCATTCAGCGAATACCTCATGCAGCTCTTGGGCATTTAGTCCAAGGATATGACGGAGAAGAGCATAGGATTCAGAAATCAATTGCATGTCACCGTATTCGATGCCGTTATGGACCATTTTCACGTAATGACCCGCTCCATCCGGACCGATGTAAGTGCAGCAATCATCTTCGCCAACTTTTGCAGAGATGGCCTTCAGGATTGGGGCAACAAGCTCATAAGCCTCTTTTTGTCCTCCTGGCATGATAGAAGGTCCTTTTAATGCGCCTTCTTCACCGCCTGATACACCTGTACCGATAAAGTAGAAGCCTTGTTTGCTGAGCTCTTCATTGCGGCGCTGGGTATCTTTGAAGAAAGTGTTGCCTCCATCAATAATAATGTCACCCTTATCAAGATGCGGTGTCAATTGAGCGATTGTCGCATCTGTTGCAGCACCCGCTTTGACCATAATCAAGATTTTGCGAGGTTTCTCAAGGGAATTGACAAACTCCTCAATTGAATATGTAGGAAGCACATTTTTGCCTTCCGCCTCTTTCATCATTGCTTCTGTCTTATCGGAAGAACGATTGTAAACGGAAATCGAATAACCGCGACTCTCTATATTAAATGCTAGGTTTTTGCCCATGACGGCTAAACCAATGACACCAATTTGTTGTTTTCCCATTGCTAACATTCCTTTCAATCATGGATTCACTTATATAAACCGTATTAACCTTAGCAATTTTACACCATTTGTGCAAGTTCTGAAACCTATTTTCCATGAGGATCATCACCCTTTGGCCGGTGCAAAAAATCTTTGCTGAAGCTCGTATTGCTCGCAGCATCCTTATCATGGATCTTAATGCCCTTTTTAATGATTTGACTTCCAAATTTCCTTGTAATCGCATCAACAGCACTTTCTAGCTTTACTTCCTTCACATCCTGTGTGTAGGAGAATAAATCAAGCTGCTTCATGGCCTCGTGCGCCTCAATGACCTCATTGGCGGTAACGCCGAGCAAACGGACAGGATCGCCATTCCAATTCTTTACGAATAGCTCCTTCGCATGCATGTATAAATCCTCACCCTTTATAATAGGGTTTACCAATGTTTTACCCCGAGTGACCGTCCTTCTATCCTTATAGCGTATCATAATTTGAACTTTTGATGCTAATAACTCTTTTTTCTTTAGCCTGGCACTTACTTTTTCACTCAAGCGTTTCAGCACGGCGAATAATTCTTGCTGATTGGTAATATCTCGCGGAAGAGTCGTAGAATTCCCGACACTCTTGTAATCAAAAATCGATTCAGGGTCGACCTCACGGCGGTCTATGCCGTTGGCCCGTTCCTTTAGGCGGAGTCCGTTAATTCCCAACAGCTTTTCAAGTGCACCTTCATAGCCATTCGCTAAATCCCCGATTGTCTTGATTTGAATGGTAGCAAGCTTTTGGGCCGTTTTCTCCCCAACGCCATGCATCTCTCCCACTGGAAGCGGCCAGAGCTTATCCTTCACTTCCCGCTTGCGCAGGATGGTGATGCCCATTGGCTTTTTCATATCAGAGGCTGTTTTGGCCAAGAATTTATTCGGAGCAATTCCAATACTGCATGGAAGCCCCATCGTATCCATGATACGCTCCTGGATTGTATGAGCAATCTGGATGGGCGACCTACCTTCACAATAGTCGGTGATGTCAAGATAGCCCTCATCAATAGAGACAGGCTCTACGATAGGCGTAAACGTGCGCAGCAGCTCAAAGATTCCTTGGGAGGCCGCTCGGTACCGGTCAAAATTAGGCTCCATCACAATCAGCTTCGGGCAAAGCTTTTGCGCTTGCCAGATAGGCATGGTTGTCTTCACCCCAAATTTCCGCGCTTCATAGCTGCATGTCACAATAATGCCTCTGCGTTCCTTCGCATTGCCGGCAATAGCTAAGGGCTTTCCCTTGAGCGATGGGTCAAATGCGATTTCCACTGATGCATAGAAGCTATTCATATCCACGTGAAGGATGATGCGCCCGCCTTTTTTTGCCTTCCCTTCTGCTGTCATGTCGTCTATAGACCTCCCCCTATACTGCTCCTTGAAAAAAGCATGATGGCAAAGAAGCCACCGGTGATGCCGGTGGCTCATTGCTTTCATTGTTACTTTGTTGGAGCAGCTACTTCTTCAATAATAGCCAATACCATTTCGCCCAATTTATATAGTTCAGCAATTGGCATTTTTTCATTCGTTGTGTGAATATCTTCGTAGCCTACAGCCAGGTTGACCGTCGGTATGCCGTGACCAGCGATTACGTTTGCGTCGGACCCGCCTCCGCTATGCTTCAATTCAGGTTCCCTGCCGATTTTTCTGGCAGCCTTCTTCGCTACTTCAACGACATGGTCGCCGTCTCCATATTTGAAGCCAGGGTACATAACCTCGATATCAACTTCAGCAGTACCGCCCATTTCAGCAGCTGCAGATTCAAATGCCTCTTTCATGAGAGCAGCTTGTTTCTCCATTTTTTCTGTGATTAGGGAACGTGCTTCAGCCAAGATTTCAACATGATCCACAACAATATTGGTTTGTTTATTAGCGCAATCAAATACGCCAATATTAGCTGTTGTTTCCTCATCAATGCGCCCAAGCGGCATTTTCGCGATTGCCTTTGCAGCGATTGTAATGGCTGAAACGCCTTTTTCAGGGGCTACTCCTGCATGAGCAGTTTTACCTTTAATAACCGCCTTGATCTTCGCCTGTGTCGGTGCAGCGACGATGATGTTCCCAACCGCTTCATCGCTGTCCAATGCAAATCCGTATGTAGCTTTAATAAGGGATGGGTCAAGAGCTTTCGCACCAACAAGTCCGGACTCTTCTCCAACCGTGATGATGAATTGAATCGTACCGTGCTTTAAGTCTTTTTCCTTGATTACACGTAAAACCTCAAGCATGACAGAAAGACCTGTCTTATCATCAGCTCCAAGGATGGTTGTCCCGTCTGTGACGACGTATCCATCTTTAATGCTTGGCTTAACGCCAGCACCCGGTGTGACCGTATCCATATGGGAGGTGAAATAAATCGTATCCGCACCTTCCACATTCCCAGGAAGCGTACAAATTAAGTTGCCTGCTCCAAATCCTGTGGTTTCCTTGGCATTGTCTTCGTATACATCCAGGCCAAGCGCCGTGAATTTATCTTTTAATACCTTTGAGATTTGTCCTTCGTTCTTTGTTTCAGAATCGATTTGGACCAATTCGAGAAATTCTTGCAATAATCTTTCTTCATTAATCATTCTTTCTTCCTCCTAACCAGGAATTAAGCTTTTATCTTATTAGTATACCGATGTTTTTCATTTAAGAAAAGGGAGGAACCCTAAGCTGCTCTAGACAGTTTTTGCCTATTAAGTATAACAATTCTGAAAATACCAAAAGAAATTCCCTCGAATAAAAGTTGCCCATTCACGGATGCCTAGCAAAAACAAGGGATTGAGAATAATGGCATTCTCAATCCCTTGCTGTCTGCAGTCTAAGAGTCTTATAAAGGAATATTCCCATGCTTTTTCGCCGGGCGGACTTCCTTTTTCGTTCTTAGTATCTCAAGTGCCTGAGCGATTTTGAGGCGGGTATCTCGCGGATCAATGACATCATCGACCATCCCTTGGCTTGCTGCCACATAAGGGTTGGCAAACTTCTCACGGTATTCCTCAATCTTTTGCTGACGCACTTTCTCAGGGTCTGGACTATTATTGATTTCCCTGGCAAATATGATATTGGCAGCGCCTTGCGGACCCATGACAGCAATCTCCGCATTAGGCCAAGCGTATACCAGATCTGCTCCGATGGATTTGCTGTTAAGCGCTACATATGCCCCGCCATACGCCTTGCGCAGGATGACGGTCAGCTTTGGAACAGTTGCCTCTGAGTAAGCGTAAAGAATCTTTGCTCCGTGGCGGATAATCCCGCCATGTTCCTGCTTAATTCCCGGGAAGAAACCAGACACATCCTCAAATGTCACGATTGGGATATTAAAGGAGTCGCAAAAACGGATGAAGCGGGCCGCCTTGTCGGATGAATTGATATCAAGTCCGCCTGCCATGTTTTTTGGCTGATTGCAAACAAGGCCGATTGTTTCTCCTCGCAGACGGGCAAGCCCAACGACAATATTCTTCGCGAATCCCGCCTGAACCTCCATGAAGGAGCCTTCATCCACCACCTCGGCGACAACCTTTCTGACATCATAGGGGCGCACACCATCATATGGCACGATATCACAAAGATCCGGACGGTCATCATCCTTATCATCCCATTCCTCGCGCGGCGGCAATTGATCATTGTTAAGCGGCAGGTAAGACACAAGCCTTCTCACCATTTTTAAGGTCTCTTCTTCTGTCTCCCCTTCAAAATGAGCATTGCCGCTTATCGTATTATGAACCTTTGCTCCGCCCAGGTCCTCTGAGCTGATTTTCTCCCCTGTGACGGTTTCAATTACCTTAGGTCCCGTGATGAACATTTGGCTCGTCTTATCCACCATGAAAACAAAATCAGTGATAGCCGGTGAATAGACAGCCCCTCCTGCACATGGCCCCATGATGACCGAAATCTGCGGGACGACTCCGGAATAAATCACATTCCGATAGAATACATGTCCATATCCGTCAAGAGATGTGACCCCCTCTTGAATCCTCGCTCCTCCTGAGTCATTTAAGCCTATAATCGGAGCTCCATTCTTCGCGGCCAAATCCATAATATTCGAGATTTTCTTGGCATGCATCTCGCCAAGCGCTCCCCCAAATACAGTGAAATCTTGTGAAAATATGTATACAGGCCTGCCGCCTATCTTTCCATAGCCGGTCACTACGCCATCCCCTGGTCCTTTAACCTGGTCTAATCCAAAATCTTTATTCCGGTGTTCGACAAAAGCATATAACTCAACAAAGCTATCCTCATCTACAAGAAGGTCAATCCGTTCCCTGGCAGTCAATTTCCCCTTTTCATGCTGCTTCTCAATCTTCTCAAATCCGCCGCCAAGCTCAATATCATTCCTTCTGTCATACAGCTCCGTGATCTTCTCGTAAATATCCACCCTTATTCCTCCCGTTTCGGTTTCTCGCATAATTCTACCAAAACCCTATGTACTGACTTAGGATGTATGAATGCCACTTCTGTATGATGTGCACCAGGCCTCGGTTCTTCATCAATCAACTGTAATCCTTTTTCTTTCAGTTCGGCGATTCGATCTCTGATGCTTGATACCTCAAGCGCAATATGATGAATCCCCTCCCCTTTTGTTTCAATAAATTTTGCGATTGCGCTTGTCCCATCCAACGGCTCAAGCAATTCAATCCGTGTGTTCCCAGCTGAAAGGAAGGCAACCCTAACCTTTTGGCTTGGAACAATTTCCTCCCCTTCGTTAATCATCCCGAACACATCCTCATATAGAGGAAGCGCTTCCGAAATAGATTTAACGGCGATTCCAATATGGTTGATTCCCCTTTGCATGCTCATCCTCCCTTTTTTTACCTATTTAAATAATAGAACATTCGTAAAATTCTATAAAGGCATATCCCTTGAAAGAGAAGAAATTTTTTTCACTTGAGGAGGTAGCCTAAAAATAGTAGTATCAAATCAAGAGGAAATAAGGAGTGGAATTCATGTCTAAAAAACGTACTCAAAAAATCATCGTCTACTTAATGATTATTTCCATGGTAGTAGTTACCCTGCTATCAGGAATTTCCGCTTTTTTATAGAAACAGTAAAAAACACCAGTTGCCCCTACCGCCAATCCGGCGGCAGGAATCAAGCTGGTGTTTTTATATTTTTCAAGGCTCAGTATCTGCACGGACAGCGCCATGCACCTTTGCGTAATGAAGGGGTGGCTCTTTGCCTGAGTATATATACACCTTCGTCCCAATCGGAACGCGAGTGAATAAACGCTCTGCTTCTTTGTTTTTCATCCGAATGCATCCATGTGATATATGCTTGCCGATGGTGTCTTCTTTGTTGGTGCCATGGATTCCATATACTCGGCCATTTGTCTTACGCGCATCAAATCCCATCCACCTCGTTCCCAGCGGATTTTTGGAGTCCTTAGAAGGTATGCGCTTACTTGAATACTCGGGATCCTTGAACTTTGTCACAATTGTATACAGACCAATTGGCGTATCGTCCGTCTTCCTGCCCGTTGCCACCGAATAATGAAGAATTTCCTTTTCATCCTCATAGAAGAACAGTTCATTAGACTGCTTATTGATTATGATAAACGGATCGCCAGGAAGAGGGTTCTGGCCAAGCGGCCAAATCGGCGAGATAAGATGAATCAGAAACAAGAATGATGGGAGCAAGTTCATAGCAGATCACCCTTTTTTATCTAGTATCTGATTAATCCAAAACGCCTATTCAATCCTGCTTAATTTTCGTAAATGGCAAGGGCTTCACTGTACTCTTGATAACAAGATAGTCCCTCAATTCCTTCCCCAATTGGAAAAGAGCAGCGCGGCGTTCAAACTCGTCGAAGTTGGATGGTATTTCCTTTTTCTTCAAATTATCCAGCAGATCATCAAGCTGTTTGATATGTTCTTCTGTCGTGTTTCGGTGATGAACATTATCGCTCAAATGACCAATGAATTCGCCAATCTCCCGGCTGCCCTCATGCTCAGACAACTCCATCTTCCCAGCGAGCGGGAGAATTCTCTTTAAAATAGCGAGCTGCCTCTCCCTCAGCTTAAAGTAATGATAATAGGAGTCCTCACTACCGGTAATATGATTCTCAAGGTCGAGAGCAGCATAATAAACGGCTTTCTTGATGGCATTATCCGCCTCAATTATTTCCTTGCCTGTCCATATGCTGTTTCCAGTTACCAGGTACTCACTTAATTCCCTCAATATAATCCTGTACAAATTTTCAATTTTATTCTTGTACTCAATAAGTTCACGATCCATGCTCGGCATGTAGAAATTCACTAGAAAGGCTACGCTTATTCCTATGACCACAAGGCATAGCTCATTCAGCAAGGTATCCACCGTAATGGAGTTAGATGCATATAAATGAAGAATAATGACGGAGCTTGTCACAATCCCGCCAGAAACTCTCAGTGCAACTGTAGTCGGAATGAAAAACAGAAGCATTAATCCTATCACAGGCGGCGTGTAGGCAATCCATTCGAAGAACAGATAGGAATAGGCCATTGCGATTATACAGGCAACAAAGCGGTCCCATGCTGCCCTGAGCGATTTCTTCTTTGTGCGCTGGATGCATAAAATGGTAATAATTCCTGCGGAAGCAAAGCTATGGAGGCCTATTAATTGCGCTATATAAATAGCCACTGGTGTACCAATAGCCGTTTTTATCGTTCGGTAGCCGATTTTGAACATATGTGTATCACCCCGATAAGTAATGTACCCAAAAAAAGATATTCTGAACATCAGAATATCTTTCTTAAGAATAGGCTATTTATAATACTTTCTGCAAGAACTCTTTTGCACGCTGTGATTTAGGGGAGGTAAAGAAAAGCTCTGGAGCGCTGTCTTCTACGATGACACCGCCATCCAAAAACAGTACCCTGTCTGCGACTTCCTTCGCAAATCCCATCTCATGCGTAACAATCGCCATGGTCATTCCGGAATTTGCCAATGATTTCATAACTTCAAGCACTTCCTTGACCATCTCAGGATCAAGAGCTGAAGTCGGCTCATCAAACAGCATGATTTCCGGCTTCATCGCAAGTGCGCGTGCAATTGCGACCCGCTGCTTTTGCCCGCCGGACAGCTGGCCAGGATATTCATTTGCCTTTTCTGCCATGCCAACCTTAGCAAGAATATCCATTGCCTCTTTCTTCGCTGCATCCTTAGTCATCTTCTTCACTTTCACCGGTGCATACGTCACATTTTCGAGAACGGTCTTATGAGGAAACAGATTAAAATGCTGGAATACCATCCCGACATTCTGTCTCATGGCAAGGACGTTCGTCTTCGGCGCGGTAATTTCCTCACCCTTAATCCAAATAGCTCCGCCGGTTGGCGTTTCCATCAGGTTCAAGCAGCGAAGGAAAGTTGACTTACCAGAACCAGAAGGACCGATGACCGCAATCACTTCCCCTTCCTTGATTTCTGTCGTGATGCCTTTTAACACCTCTAATTTCCCGAAGTTCTTTTGTAGATTCTCCACTTTAATCATGAATGCTGCAACCTCTTTTCAACCATTTTTCCAATAAACGTGAGGATCATGACGAGCACATAATAGATGAGTCCCGCGAACAAGAGCGGCTCTAAATATTGGAATGTCTCGCCCCCTACCTGGTAGGCCCTTCTCATAATGTCCATAACACCAATTGTCGTTACAATAGCGGATTCCTTCGTCAAGGTAATAAATTCATTCATTAAGGCCGGAAGAATATTCTTATAGGCCTGTGGCAGAATAATGTTCGCCATCATGCTTGTATAAGGCACTCCCAAAGCCATCGCCGCTTCTTTCTGTCCTTTATCGACAGCCAAGATTCCGCCTCGGATAATCTCCGATATGTAAGCACCAGAATTCAAGGAGAAAGATAAGACAGCTGCCCAATACCCTTCAATCTGAAAACCGAATAATTGCGGTGACGCAAAATAAATAATCATCAATTGGAGTACGAGCGGTGTGCCGCGGAAAATACTGGTGTAGAAATCAGCCAGCCAAATTAAAGCTTTAAACTTTGAGATTTTGCAAAGGGCAAGCACTGTCCCTAAAATAAAACCGAAAACAGCGGCAAGCGCTGCGATTTGAAGGGTGATATACACCCCTTCCAAAATATAAGGCATCGACGGGATAATCCCGGTAAAGTCTAAATTCATTGTCATGTTTCTCCTTCTTCATCTATCATATCGCGGGGAATTGAAATGAGGGCTGAGGAGTCGAATAGAAAAAGAAAATTCCAGAAGGAACGTATTCCTTCTGAAATTTCCCATCCACTCTATTCAGCGTCTGCGTCAAACCATTTCAGCACTAATTCTTCCAACTCTCCGCTTTCCTTCATTTTTTGAAGTTCTTCGTTGAATTGGTCACGTAATTCACTGCCTTTAGGGAATGCCATTGCATAGCCGACTTCCTCTTCACTTTGTTCAAGCACAAAACCGGTCAGATCTTCATTCTTTGCAAGATATCCTTCTGCGACAGTGTCTTCAATGATAGCTGCGTCAAAGCGTCCTGATTTAATTTCCTGTACAAGCTCAGGAATCCGGTTACGGTCTTCAACAGTCATATCAATCGTTTTCGCAAGTTCATCAGCGGTCGTTTCCTGAATGGAGCCCATCTGTACGCCTACTGTTTTTCCTTTAAGATCTTCAGCCGAGGAAATGCCGCTATCTTTAGCTGTCACTACCATATGGTTGGATGTATAATAAATATCTGAGAAATCAACGCTTTCTTCGCGTTTCTCTGTTGGTGTCATTCCAGCTAATACGAGATCAGCCTGTCCATTTTTCAGCGCGGTAATCAGTCCGCCAAAGTCCATGTCAGAAACCTCTAGCTCGTAGCCCAGCTTCTCCGCCACAGTCTTCGCTAAATCAACATCAAATCCGATAATCTCTTCACTCTTAGCCGTATCAATATATTCGAAAGGTTTGTAATCAGCAGAAGTCGCCATTTTCAATACCTTTTTATCGCTTGAGCCGTCACTGCCAGATTCTTCGCTGCTGCCGCATGCGCTTAATAAAACCCCTGCGAATACAACAGTCAATAAACTAAGTAGCCACTTTTTCATTTGTCTTTCCCCCAAAATGTTTATAAATTCATGTTGCTTCTTCTTTTCATAAAAACTATTAAACCATAAAAATTATATATATACAACAAAATGAATTTTAACACACAAAAAAATTATGTTTTTATGATGATTTCATCTTACATACAATCATCTAAAAACATAATTAAATGATATTATTGATATTATAAGTACATTTGGACTGTTTCAACAACAATTAAATTTACTGAATTGTTATACACACTCTATGCATAAAATGTTATGACCAGCCAGAATGCTAATCTAAATGCAAAAGCCAGTGTCCCTAATTAGAGAACACTGGCTTTAGATGAATCAGAATTCCTCGCAATATTCATCAAATGCGGCCTGCAAGGCAGAGATGACTTGCATGGGCTCATGACCTTCAATTTCATGCCTTTCAATCATCTTAATGATCTTTCCATCCTTTAATAAAGCGAATGACGGAGAGGATGGCGGATAACCTGTGAAATACTCCCGTGCTCGCGCTGTGGCTTCTTTATCTTGCCCAGCAAATACCGTCACAAGATGATCTGGCCGTTTATCATAATTCACTGCATGATAGGCTGCCGGACGGGCGATGCCGCCTGCACACCCGCACACAGAGTTGACCATCACGAGTGTCGTTCCATTAGCTTGAAGGGCTTCATCAACCTCTTCTGTCGTTTTAAGCTCCTTATATCCTGCATTTTGTATTTCCTGCCTCGCTTGGCGGACTACATCATTCATAAATAAATTGAAATCCATGCTCATGCCGTTATCTTCCTTTCCGGTCTTTTTCTTCATTTTACCAAAGGAGTATAAATTTAAAAAATAATCCAACTTCATGGTTTAGCATTCTATCATAAAGGGTAAAAATACCATAATTAAGTTTTATCCCTATACTCCCTTGTTTAAAGGATAGCAGAATCTGCTATCCTTTTTTTTGGCCAATACTCTTATTTTACTTCTTATTCAAGGAAAAATAAACGTCAATCAATTCTTTTGCAGCCACTGCTGGGAGAACCGTTCCTTGTTTAACTTTTTCCTCTAGCAGCTGAAGGGAAGAGCGGACATCCCCATCCTTCAAGAAACGTTCAACCAAAACCCTTCTCACTTCTGCCTGAAGCCATTTACCCGCTTGATTCCTGCGCCTGGATTCAAAAACACCTGAATGACGCGTCTCCTCCATAAAGGCTAAGATGAGCTTCCATATATCCTCAAGCCCTTCTTTATACAGTGCCGAGCATGTGAGGGTCTCAATATTCCATCCCATTGTTGCAGGATTAATGCCCATCGTGACCCGACTGTACTCCTCTTTTGCTAATAAGGCTTTCTTTAAATTATCTCCATCAGCCTTGTTGACTGCAATGGCATCTACGAGCTCAAGAATGCCCTTTTTCATCCCTTGCAATTCATCTCCCGCGCCCGTCAACGCAAGCAGCAAGAAGAAATCGACCATATCTCTTACATCTGCTTCACTCTGGCCAACCCCGACCGTTTCAACAATGATAACAGAGTACCCGGCCGCTTCACATAATAGCATGCTTTCTCGCGTCTTGCGATGAACGCCGCCGAATTCCCCTGCAGATGGCGTCGGCCGGATATAGGCATTGGAGTGTCGAGAAAGCTTCTCCATTCTCGTCTTGTCTCCTAGTATGCTGCCCCCGCTGACAGGTGAGCTTGGATCGATGGCCAGAACAGCAACCTTATGTCCAAGAGTGCATAAGTATAAGCCAAAGCTCTCAATGAATGTGCTTTTCCCTGCCCCTGGCACGCCTGAGATGCCAATCCGAACGGCATTTCCTGTCGCAGGCAGCACTTCAGCAAGGATGGCCTGCGCTGCCTTCTGGTGGTCCTCCTGCCTGCTTTCAACTAGCGTAATTGCCTTTGAGAGTGCACTGGCCTCCCCCTCCATCAAGCTAGCAGCGATATCCCTTACTTGAAGATTTAATGGCTCTTTCCGCTTAAACCTTCTTCGTTCCTTCTTACCCATCAATCGGACACTTCCTCATAGCCAAGACTTCTATAAATCTCCTCCATAATCGTCACGGCTGCCTCCGGAATGACGGTTCCCGGCCCAAAGATTGCTGCTGCTCCATGCTCGAGCAGATATTCATAATCCTGTTTAGGGATGACACCGCCGGCAATTATAAGGATATCCTCACGCCCCAGGCGTCTTAATTCTTGCTTCAGCTGAGGAAGCAAGGTTTTGTGTCCGCCGGCAAGGGAACTCATGCCGATGACATGGACATCATTCTCAATTGCTTGCTTGGCTGTTTCTTCAGGTGTTTGGAACAATGGTCCCATATCGACATCAAAGCCGAGGTCAGCATAGGCAGTGGCAACAACCTTCGCCCCCCTGTCATGGCCGTCCTGCCCCATTTTTGCAATAAGAATGCGCGGGCGCCGGCCCTCTTGCTCCATGAACTCCTCTGTCATTGCTCTGACTTCTTCGATTTTTCCCTCTTGCTGATAATGGCGCCCATATACACCGCTTACGGTTCTCACTTCAGCCTGATGCCTTCCTGATACCGCTTCAATCGCATCCGATATCTCCCCTAAGGTCGCACGCAGCATGGCAGCCTCCACGGCAAGCTCTAACAGATTTCCTTCTCCTGTCCGCGCCGATTCCGTGAGTTTGCCTAAGGCCGCCTCCACCTTTTCATTATCGCGCGATTCCTTGACTGCTTTCAGTCGCGCGACCTGTCCGCTCCGTACTTTAGAATTGTCCACTTCAAGAATATCAAACTCATCTGTTTCTTCACTTCTGTACCGGTTCACTCCGATAAGGACTTCTTCGCCGGAATCAATCTTCGCCTGCCTTTTTGCGGCGGCCTCCTCAATGCGCATTTTCGGGATGCCCGTTTCAATCGCTTTAGCCATGCCGCCAAGCTTCTCAATCTCCTCTAGATGTTTCCATGCTTTTTCAATCAGGCTCTTTGTCAAGGACTCTACATAGTAAGAACCGCCCCATGGGTCAATAACATTCGTCAAGCCCGTTTCTTCCTGCAAGTATAATTGGGTATTTCGCGCAATCCGGGCAGAGAAATCCGTCGGAAGGGCAATAGCCTCATCCAGGGCATTCGTATGCAGGGATTGGGTATGCCCCATAACGGCTGCATGAGCTTCAATCAATGTCCGGGCGACATTATTGAATGGATCCTGTTCAGAAAGGCTCCATCCCGATGTTTGCGAATGGGTGCGAAGGGCTAGAGACTTCTCGTTTTGCGGGTTGAATTGTGTCATTAATGTTGCCCATAAATATCTTGCCGCCCGAAGCTTGGCTACCTCCATGAAATAGTTCATCCCAATGCCCCAGAAAAAGGACAGTCGCGGCGCAAACGTATCAATCGCAATTCCGGCGTCCAAGCCAGAACGGACATACTCAAGTCCGTCAGCAAGCGTATAAGCTAGCTCCAAATCAGCCGGCGCACCTGCTTCCTGCATATGATAGCCAGATATGGAGATGCTGTTGAACCTCGGCATCTTAGATGATGTGTAAGAAAAAATATCAGAAATGATCCTCATCGACATTTGCGGAGGATAAATATAGGTGTTTCGAACCATATATTCTTTTAATATATCGTTTTGTATCGTGCCTGATAGATTCCGTACATCAGCCCCTTGTTCAATACCGGCCGCTATATAAAAAGCCATTACAGGCAACACAGCTCCGTTCATTGTCATCGAGACAGACATTTTCTCAAGCGGAATTCCCTCAAACAATATCTTCATGTCTTCAATAGAATCTATCGCGACTCCAGCCTTGCCGACATCCCCTATTACGCGCGGATGGTCAGAATCATACCCGCGGTGAGTAGCCAAATCAAAGGCCACCGACAGACCTTTTTGTCCCATCTCGAGATTCCTTCGATAGAAGGCATTAGATTCCTCTGCTGTTGAAAATCCCGCATACTGCCGTACTGTCCAAGGTCTATTCACATACATGGCCGCATACGGCCCCCGTGTAAATGGCGCAATACCCGGATATGACGGCATATGGGGAAGCTGCTCGCTATCTGACATTTCATACACCGATTTAATGCTGATTTGTTCATTTGTTTCAGTTACTGTCTGCTTCTCGTTATCTACATTTGCTCGTGAAGAAGCTGCTGCTGTCTTCCAGTCTATTTTAGAAAAGTTTGGTCTTTTCATGCCTCTACCTCCTGAGTGGATGAAAGAACCGTGAGCCATTCAATGATATTGACGCTCCGGTCTATTTGCTGATACTTTGTGCTTTCACTAAAATCTCCGACTGTATAAATACGGACATGAGGCTCCAAAGATAACGCAGACAAATCTCCTTTTAGATCCTCTTGATTGCCGCAAACGATAAGGTGAAGAACCTTCTGCTGTCCGGCAAGTTTCTCTATCTCTTTACTATTCTCTATGCCTTCTGCTAATTGATAGGTCAAACCGCCTGAAGCAAGGATTTCCTTCGCGAAATCTGTATACGGCTTATATGCCTTCAGGTCGCCAATCCCAATTACCGCTATTCTCTCTGCTACAGCTTCGTCTTGCCAGGTCAGATTCATGGACCGGATAACCTCAAATTCGCTTGAAAGCTTGATTGGCCTTAACCGGCTGATCTCTTTCACCTTTTCTGTCCGACTCGACGGCGGCAGCTGAACAGGAACAACTGGACGCCTTTCCGATGGGTTCGCATAGACATTCACTCCGATGATTTTCTCCTTACGCATGGCTACATTCTCAAGGCGTGTTTGAGCTATTTCGAAAAGCTCCGCTTGAATGCGGCCCTTCTTCAGCACAGAGAGTATCCCCCCTGCCCGTTCTAAATCGAGGAAGTGAGCCCAGGCCTTATCGCATAGCTCATCTGTAAGCGCCTCTAAGTAGTAGGAGCCTCCACCAGGGTCCTCTGAATAGCGAATACCCGCTTCCTTATCCAGGATATGTACGATATTTCGCGCCATACGGATGCCTTGGGAGCTCTGTTCTTTAAGCATGGCATCAAATGGATCAACCGTTATGTACTGACATCCTCCAGCCAATGCAGCAAAAGCTTCATTACTCGTGCGGAGAAGATTGACGTGACGATCATAGCTTGATTTATTTCTCATTGATGTCTTTGCATGAATATTCATCCTGCATTCCTTTATTCCATATGCTTGTCCAACCGCACTCCATAGTTTCCTGGCTGCTCTGAGCTTCGCGATTTGCATGAAAAATTGTGAGTCAATCGCAAACGAAAAGACCATGCTGTCGGTCAATTCACTTGGCTCAATCCCCGCACTATTAGCCGCATTCATATACTCAGCACCAGCAGCAAGTGCATATGCAATCTCTCTAGCCGCATCCGCTCCTGATTCATGGTAAGGAATCGTATTAACCCAAATTGTCTTAACCTCAGGATCATTTTGCTTCCATTGAGCAATGCTTGATAACCAGTCATTCAACGCTGTTTGTTCATTTAGTGGCATCTCGCCTGCCTGCACCCATTCCATCATCAAATCACGTATGACCGCCCCGCTGACTGCCAGACCGCTTTCCATGATTGCTTGCTGCGCGGCATTCGCTTGAATAAAGACCGGATAATCTTC
>X410_Impala__coassemble_48_pt1 | contig 24512 bp, 22 predicted proteins | sample X410_Impala__metabat2_high_PE_006 | metagenome-assembled genome bin X410_Impala | reverse complement strand
CCGACAGCTGTGTCAGGTGAGCCGCCATTACCGAGCCAGTAGACCTTCATGTCGCCCTCACTAATACCCGCGCCATAGGCAAGGGCTTTCTCCATCTCCTGCCAGTCAACAGAACCTTGTTCATACTGGGTTACATGCTCACCCGACTGCTCTGTACCAACCGGTTTCCATGCGGTGTCTGTATAGGCTTTTTCTACATTGCTGTCTGAAGGAGTTTCTTCTGTAATCTCTGATTCTTTCTCCTCATCCTCTGAATCAGCCGGCTCCTTTTCCTCAGACGCATCCTTGTCTGAATCACTAGAAGCTTCATCGCCGGACTCATCCGGGTCTGTTTGCCCGTCTTCAGGATCTGTTGCCGTATCATTCTCATCTTTGGTTGTTTCAGTATCCTTATCCGTTCCAACCTCATCATTATCAGCTGTGTTCGAGGCTGTTTGCGTATCATTGCTGGCTGGCTGTTCATCATTACCCCCAAGGAAAATAACAGCACCGACCACTACAATCAATAACACAACTACACTTATTAAAATATTATAGATTTTATTAACCTTTTTATCTTTACGTTTTGCCACCCGTGAGGAATAACGTTCTTTTCCCACAAACCATCCTCCTCCGCTTATGTTTGAATAAACACTATTTTAACATGGATTTCTTCACCCTAAAAGTTATTCAATCTTTTGAGAATTCTTCATTCCCTTTGTATGTAAGTCATGAATTCCATTGACAAGCTCAAGGTAGATAGAGCTAATGGAGCCTGATTGCTCCCCTGTCTCAAGATTGACTACGGCCATCGCATACCTTGGCTGCTGGAACGGAAAATAACCGACAAACCATTTATTATATTTATGACTGTTCTTATCCCCGACCTCTGCTGTACCGCTCTTACCTGCCACTTCATATTTAGCCGATTTCAGCTTTCCTGCCGTTGTATTGGATCCCTCCGCAATGACAACCCCTCGCAGTAATTGCTGGAGCTTGCTTGCCGTTACAGATGAGATTTCTTGCTCATCAGCCGCCTGGGGTGGGAATTTAGCTAGTGTAAGCCCATTATCATCAACAGCTCTCGATGCAGCCCGCACTTGCATACGCTCTCCTCCTCTGGCAATGGTGGCCATCATATTTGCAGCAGCAAGCGGCGTTATCTTTACATCTAATTGCCCTATTGAGGTATTCGCCACATAGTTAGGATCTTCCTTCATGGAATCATCCTTCCATACGCTCCCTTTCCGTTCTTCCGGCAATTGATTTAGAACAGGGGTGTGAAAAACGCTCCCTGACCAGCCGTTCAAGCCCAATAATCCTAATTTCCGGGCATAACTTTCTATCAGGTCTGCATTTTTCCTTGCGAGTTCTTTTCCGAGTACCCCAAATACTTGGTTAGAACTTAAGGCAAATCCTTTTTCGAAAGTGACACTGCCAAGCCTCCTGCCGGTCTCCCCGTTCACTTCCCGATCTAAATGATCAAGATTCCCATTAAAGGTTCTCCCTTCAAGCTCTAAGCCCTCCTCAATCGCTGCGGCTGCGATAACCGTTTTGAATATAGAGCCTGGCGTTTGCGGAAGGAGCATTTGATTGATATTCCCCTCATCATTCAGATCCTTTTCATTTAATACAGGCTTAGACACCATGGCAAGGATGTCACTAGTTTGAATATCTATAATAACTACTCCGCCCTTTTTCATTCTATGGCTCTTCACTGTCTCTTCCGCCAGCTTTTGAATGGCTGGATCAATGGTCGTCTGGATATTAACCCTCTCTCCAGAGCCGCTCGTATCCAGATAGCGAATATCGACTCCAAAGAGCGGCAGCCCATTAGCCGCTTTATGGTATAGGAGACGTTTTGTCCCATTCCCCTTCAAAAAGAGCTGAAATGCTTTCTCCAATCCCGTTCTTCCAACCCTTGTGCGGTAATCAACCGAACTAAATGCGCTTCCCTTTGCATGAGCAGAATCGATTTCTCCCTTATCAAGGGTTAATGTGCCTAAGAGATGATTGGCCACGGACGGTACACCTGCAAATCGTTTTTTAACCGCAATAATTCCCGGTATGCGCAAATCATTGATAGCTTTAATCTGGCTGTCATTTAGCTCCAGGATTTCCTGATTCTCTAAAACAAATGGTTCTTCCGCTTTCTGAAGCTTTTCATCAATCACCTGCTTTTCGATGCCGGTAATGGCCGACAATTTTTCTTTTGGCCAGCGCAAATTCCTAACGAATGGAAACAGTACTAGAACAGCCTTTTCTTGATAGGATATCGGGTTTCCCCTATTATCAAGGAAGCCTCCTCGTCCATCATCAAGAGAAATCTCATCAATACGCTGCTGAACACTATTTTCGAGCAGATTGATGCCATGCTTCGAATAGTCCTTCGTCTGCACCAGTTGAATTTGTGCTAATTTAGCTATGAATAATCCCAAAACGAGCAAGATTGTAACTGCCGTGAAGAGAACCCTCTTTCTCATACTGAACACCTCTGTCCTATTCTCGGCAGAGGATATTTATTTCAAACCTTAAATTGTCAGAAAAGACAAAAAGGACTGCCTTCACACCACTGTTAAGCAGTATTGGCAGCCCTTTTGAAAGACATCTTATATACGTTATTATTGGACAGAAACGATGACAACTTCCATATCCCCGCCTGGAGTCGCTACTGTGACTTCATCGCCAGGCTTTTTGCCCATAAGGCTGCGAGCAATAGGGGAATCATTGGAAATTTTGTATTCAAATGGATCTGCTTCAGCAGAACCAACGATAGTATAAGTTTCTTCTTCTCCATCCGGTAATTCTTTAAAAGTGACAGATTTGCCGAGCGTTACGACACCGTCTTGTGCAGCTTCACTGTCAATGATTTGAGCGTTGCGAATCATGTTCTCGATTGTGGTGATTCTGCCTTCAACAAATGCTTGTTCTTCTTTAGCGGAATCGTACTCGGAGTTTTCAGAAAGATCTCCGAAGCTGCGGGCGATCTTGATGCGCTCAACCACTTCTTTACGTTTAACTGTCTTTAATAGTTCTAGTTCTTTCTCTAGCTTCTCTTTTCCCTCTTTGGTCATCGGAAATACTTTTTCAATCGCCAAAAAAATTCACTCCTTCTGTACTTTCACCATGCAGCAAAAAAAGCTTCTGGTGATACATGTGTATATATATTCACCGATTTTATATGTATATACCTGATGGTATATTAATTGCGCGTTTGTTTCCAAACGCGCAAAAAGCTCTCTTTGTTAGCTTAGTGTGTTTTTCAGGATTTGTCTATTCATTTTTTCAAATTATTTATAAAATTGCTCGATTTTTAAAGGGAAAATTTAGAAAAAATTAACAACCTATCCGAAAGTTCTATAACATAGATTTTTGTTCTAAAATCGTTTGAATCTTTGTCACCATTAAGTCAATGGCAACGAAGTTATGACCGCCTTCTGGAATGATGACGTCAGCATAGCGTTTGGTCGGCTCGATAAATTGATTGTGCATTGGACGAACCACAGATGTGTATTGCTCAATGACCGAATCAATGGAGCGGCCCCTTTCCTTGATATCGCGCATCATACGGCGAATAATACGAAGGTCTGCATCTGTGTCAACAAATAATTTAATGTCCATTATATCACGAAGACGCTCATCTTCAAGGACAAGAATCCCCTCAAGGATAATAACATCCTTTGGCTCGACATGGATAACTTCCTCTGACCTCGTATGCATTGCATAATCATAGACAGGCTTGTCAATGCTCTCATAATTGAGCAATTTATGAATGTGCTCAAGAAGAAGGTCATTATCAAATGCCAGCGGGTGATCATAATTCGTTTTCAAGCGCTCCTCAAAAGGAAGATGGCTTTGATCTTTATAATAATAGTCCTGTTCCAAAATCATGATGGAATGACCTTTAAATTTCTCGTAAATTGATTTGGTTACACTCGTTTTCCCGGAACCCGAGCCTCCGGCAACCCCGATGACAATCGGCTTTGTCATAATGGATGAATCCCCTTTCTCATCATATCATATGGATGAACCGGCTTATCGACCTTCAAACGCACAATCATCAGTGGGTGTCTGGCAGCGTCAAGCTCATTGCCTTCCTCATCCCAAATCGTCCCGACGATTTGTTTAAAGTTATCGATGTTCGGGCCAAAGAATTCAATCTCGTCCCCCGGTTTAAAATAGTTTCTTTGCTGTAATGTTACCATGGATGTGTCTTCATCATACGATAAGACAAGCCCTGCAAAATCATAAGTTGTTTGCTTACTATGATTGCCAAACATTTGCTCTTTATAGCTTGGCACGCCTTCAAAGAAAGCTGGTGCTGTTTCACGGTTGGCGCATTTCTCCAATTCCTCTATCCATTCTTGCTTGAAGACAAAGTTATCAGGATCCTCGCAATAGGCATCAATTACTTTGCGGTAGACACTGACAACGGTCGCGATATAGTGGATGGATTTCATCCGGCCTTCAATTTTCAAGCTGTCAATGCCCATCTCAATCATGCGCGGAATGGATTGAACAAGCGTCAAGTCTTTCGGACTCATCGCAAACGGCGCGTCGCCTTCCTTAAACAGCGGCTTTTCACCATCTTTCGTTTCTGCATAGAGATCATAATCCCAGCGGCAGGACTGGCAGCAGCCGCCGCGGTTGGAATCGCGGGCAGTCATATGATTGGAGAGTGTGCAGCGGCCAGAATAAGCGATACACATCGCACCATGGATGAAGGTTTCAATCTCAATATCGACTTTCTCTTTCATCTCACGAATCTCATCACCGCTTGTTTCACGCGCAAGCACGACACGGTCAAGCCCTTCTTCCTTCCAGAACTGAACGGCCTTCCAGTTGGATAGGGATTGCTGTGTGCTTAAGTGAATCTCAAGCTTTGGCGCTACTTTTTTACATGTCTCGATAATGAGCGGATCTGCGACAATGATACCAGTTACACCCGCAGATTCAATATCCTTTAGGTAATCATCAAGACCTGGCATATTTTCATTATGGGCAAATATATTCGTTGTCACATATATCTTCGCACCATATTGGTTCGCAAACTCAACGCCTTCCTTCATTTCTTCAATTGAGAAATTGCCGGCATTCGAGCGCAGCCCGTATTCCTGCCCGCCAATAAATACGGCATCTGCCCCATAGCGGACAGCAATTTTTAATTTTTCAAGGTTACCGGCAGGAGCCAGTAATTCCGGTTTCTTCACGATGACGCGTTTTCCGTCAATCACTTTTGAAATTTCCTTCTCTACAACGGACATTTGGTCTTCCTCCATTTCCTTGTTAATAAACTGTCTCCTTAAAGAAGAATCCCGTATCTAGCATTCTGTTTTCCGGCTGCAGGTTCTCTGCCTCTTCAAGCAAGCTCTCTTTTGCGTCCTCATACGCATCCGGGTCCTCAGCGCAAAGGTCTATGGCCTTACGGTAAAGCTTCGTGACAGCGACGATATATTCAGGTTCTTTAAGAATCCCGTCAATCTTAAAGGAATCGACTCCCGCTTCCACCATTTCAGTGAGCTCATCAATGATACAAATATCATTTGGACTCATGATATGCGTTCCGTTCTCATCCTCAAAGATTGGATACTTCGTATTCCGCTCAGGGTCATGGAGGAACAAATGCCCGTCTGTTTCAAGGTCTTCAACTTTCATGTCTCTTCCTTGATAGTTGAAATAGTTGCCGATCAGGCGGCGTTTAGACTGGAACATCGCCGTCATTCCATGCACCTGCACTTCAATTTCCACTTCTGCGTTTTCTTTTGTCTCAACGATGGCATCCATATTGATTTCCCTCGCCAAAACAGCTCTCTTCGCACCTTTACGGCCCCAATAATTGCAGGTGAACCAATTCGTTGCCGTCGTTTCAGTATTCCAATGCAATGCCATATTGGGCGCTGCTTCTCTCGCTGCCATTAAGACCGCAGGGTCACCGAAAAGAACGGCATCTGCTCCTGTCTCATCGAGAAAGCGCAAGTAATCCGCAAGCTCATCAACCTTCTCATTATGGAATATGGCATTCATGGCCACATACACCTTCTTGCCCCCTTGGTGAGCAATCTCGATGGCTGATTTCACAGCCTCACGGTCAAACTCTCCTGCAAGCCTTAGCCCGTATCGTTGTTCACCGATGACGAATGCATCAGCGCCTGCTTTCATTAACGGTTCGATATCTTCTATTTTTGTTGGCGTCACTAAAAGTTCAGGCTTTTTCATGCGAATCCCCCTTTTTCATGCTAATGGCCAATCCATCTCCAACCGGGAGTATGACGGTTTCATAGTCTTCATTCGAGATCAGCCATTCATTGTATCCTTTAATCTTCTTCACCAAGTTCCTGGTTCGCCTGGATTCAATTGATTCTAATTCTTCTGCAACTAGTCCCTTAAAGAGTACGTTATCGGTAAAGATAATTCCTCCCGGTGCTAAATATTTCTCATACATTTCAAAGAAACGCTGATATTGACCCTTAGCTGCATCAATAAACAGGCAATCAAACGGTCCATGCGGGGAAACGAGATGTTCAGTTTCAAGGGCATCCCCTTTTATCACTAAAACACGATCTTCCATATTGGCTCGTTCAATATATTCATACGCCTTGGCTAACCGGTCCTCATCACGTTCAATCGTTACGATTGTCGCATTCGGCAATGTGTAAGCCATCCTTAGAGCGGAATAGCCAATCGCCGTGCCAATTTCTAATATATTTTGCGGTTTTTGGATTTTTAGAATCTGCAGAAGCGGCTCCATTCCCGATAATTCCATAATCGGAACACCATTAGCTTTCGCATAGCCTTCCATTTCCGTCAGAAGATCATTGCGCATCGGAGCAAATGCTTCCAGATAGCGATTGAGATTCTCATTCATCCTGATTCCTCCAAATCCTTAAACTTCCTTATTCCAAAAAAATGAGAAAGCCTGCAACGGCTTTCTTACATTCGTGTCGAATTTTACACTTCGACTATTTTAGCATAGATAGGATGGGGAAGGGAAATGTTTCTTATTATCAATCCTTCCCCCAAATAATGCTAATTATTCGTGATATGCTTTGCCTTATCCTTATTGTGCTCTTCCAATGTTTCATTAAAGAGGACTTCACCCGAAGGAGTTGCAAGGAAATACAAATCTTTAATATCTGCAGGATTCAGGGCAGCCGATATGGATGTTTCTCCAGCATTAGAGATTGGACCTGGTGTCAAGCCCTTATGAATATAGAGATTATAAGGCGATTCTACTTTTAAGTCCTTATACATAACACGGTCTTTATGTTCACCGAGCGCGTATAAGACGGTCGGGTCTGTTTGAAGCGGCATATCGATTTTCATCCTGTTCTGGAAAACAGCTGAAATCTTATCACGGTCCGCCTGCTCAGTTGCTTCCTCTTCAATTAAGGAAGCCATCGTGAGAAGCTCGTGGGGCGTCCAATCCTCTCCCATTGCTTCTTCATATTTTGCAATAATTTCATTGGTCTTCTTGATCATTAGGCTGATGACCGATTCAATCGCGGGCTCCTCTTCATAGATTGAATAGGTTGCAGGATATAAGTACCCTTCAAGAGGATAACGGATATCCTCAGCAAGAATTTCATCAGTAAGTAAATCAGGGTACGTATCCATCATGCTTTTGATAAACTTCTTATCATTCATCACTTTGAGGACTTCCTTGGATTTCATATCGAGCTTATCAGCAATGACATCTGCAATCTCTTCTAAGTCCCTGCCTTCTGGAACTGGAATAGTGTATATCGGTGCTACCTTGCCGTTTTTAATAATGTCAATGATTTCATCCAATGTCATTGATGGCGATAGACTGTAGTTTCCGGCTTGGAATCCAGCCTCATTATTAAATTTGATGTAGTATTTAAAGATTTGCGCATTTTTAATGATACCGTTGTCCTCTAATATATTTGAAATTGTTGAAACTCCTGATCCAATCGGTATTTCCACTTTCACCATTTCTTTGCTATCCTTATCGACCGGCTTCAAGGAAGATGAAATATAGAAATAGCCCGCTGTTGCTGTTACGATGACTAGCGCGATGAACACTGCCAAGGAAATCAGCACGATTTTCCTGACAACCTTCGCTTCACTCTGTCTTTCTAGAAGCTTCATCTTCATCTCCCTCTTCCAATCTTGTTTATCTTCACTCATTTAGTTGCCCCCTTCAAATGGCGTATCCGATACAAATTGCCCTCTTTATTTATTGCAAAATATAACGGATTCTGTCAATGAAATTACAAGAAATTTGTAAAAAAAAATCTAAAAGAAAGAAAGATTTCATTTTGCTTATCTTTATATGTTCGCATATTTCAGCATTATTTGCAGTAAAGAACAAAAAAACTCTTCCGATCAACCCTTGATCGGAAGAGCTATTAAGAAACACTTATTCTTCTTCGTCTTCAAAGAATGTGTTGATGACTTCTTCTACCATCGCCCATTCTTCATCATCTTCAATGTCGTTTAATGTGCCGACTTCTCCGCTTTCATCCGGGATATAAGAAGCAACATGAATGAGATCTTCATCATCATCAGTTCCTACTGGAGCGAATACAACATACTGCTTGTCATAATCATCCAAATCAAATGTAAGCAAAATTTCGTGCAATTGCTCATTTCCGTCTTCATCAATAATCGTAATCATGTTTTCTTCCATTTCAATCACCTCTAGTTAAATTAGGCTGTGTTTCACTCGAATGCCCAAGTCCTTTGCCCTGGCGTTTGTTCCTCGCTTTTAACGCCCTATAAGGAAGGCTGTAACCATCCAATATGAATTCTTAGGCAGAAAAATTCTTTCACACAGCGATGACCTTTAAAGCTTACCGCTGTCTAAATAGCCTTGAAGAATTAAGACAGCAGCCATCTTATCAATCACTTTCTTTCGTTTTTTTCGGCTGACGTCTGCATCCAGCAATACACGTTCTGCAGCCATCGTGGTTAACCGTTCATCCCACAAGACAACAGGCACTTTATAGCGCTTTTCAAGCTTCTCGGCATAATGCTTGCTTGCTTCCCCTCTTGGCCCAATTGTCCCGTTCATATTCTTGGGAAGCCCGACCACAAACTTGTCCACTTTATATGGTTTTAGCAGCACATCCAGCTGCTTCAGCCCAAGTTGATTCTTTTCTTCATCAATGGCAATGGTTTCTAGACCTTGAGCTGTCCAGCCCATCTCATCACTGATGGCGACACCTACAGTCTTTGTTCCCACGTCCAGGCCAACTATTCTCATTCTTATCCCTCACGATGGTGCTTTAAATACGATTTAACCAATTCTTCAATAATCTCATCACGCTCAAGCTTGCGAATGAGATTACGCGCGTCTTTATGACGCGGAATATAAGCCGGGTCTCCTGATAGCAAATAACCGACGATTTGATTGATCGGATTATAGCCTTTTTCATTCAGAGCATTGTACACTTCCATGAGAACTTCACTCACATCATGCTCGAAGGAATCATCTGGAAAATTAAATTTCATTGTTTTATCAAATGAACTCATCTTTGCACCCCGCTTCCTATTTGAGAACAAGCTATTCATCGTTCTTTACACATTGTACACTAATTAACCCTCATTATAAACGTCAAGAACCCAGCTTATTGTTTACCGTCCATAGTTTTACCATACCACCACTCGCTTAAAATGAAAAGCAAGAGGACAGGTGACTCCCTGCCCTTTCTCGCTTTGCTCATTAATGCGCTTCAACTAGTTCTTTCACAGCAGCGAGAGCCGCATCCAATTCATTTGGATTCTTGCCGCCAGCCTGAGCCATATCCGGACGGCCGCCGCCTCCGCCACCGCAGCGAGTGGCTACTTCTTTAATGATCTTTCCAGCGTGGTAGCCTTTATCCACTAAATCCTTTGTTACCGCCGCAATTAAGTTCACCTTGTCTCCTTGGACACTTCCAAGCACGATGATAGATGAACCAAGTTTCTGCTTCAAGTCATCAGCCATGTTGCGGAGATTGTTCATATCCTGTGCTTGCACCTTCGCGGATAAAACAGTCACACCATTAATCTCTTCTGCCTTCGACTGAATATTTCCAGCTTCAATATTGGAGAGCTTCGCAGCTAGTGATTCATTCTCTTTCTGAAGTTCCTTCACTTCACCAAGCAAGGAATCAATCTTTCCTGGCAGATCCTTCGGATTAGCTTTCACCTTCACAGCGGCTTCACGAAGAATGCTGATTTGCTCTTTTAGCTGCATATACGCAGACTCGCCTGTTACAGCTTCAATCCGTCTCGTGCCGGCACCAATACCGGACTCAGAGACAATCTTAAATAATCCGATTGCGGATGTGTTTTGTACATGGCAGCCGCCGCATAATTCCAAGCTGTAATCGCCAACCTGCACGACGCGAACGACGTCTCCATATTTCTCTCCGAATAGAGCCATGGCACCCATCGCTTTTGCTTCAGCCAATGCTTTATTAGAGATCGTTACATCGATGTTTTTCCAAATCTTATCGTTAACGATTTGCTCGATTTGCTCAAGCTCCTCTGCAGTCACCTGTCCAAAGTGAGAGAAGTCGAAACGAAGACGATCTGGCTGAACAAGGGATCCTGCCTGGTTGACATGCGTGCCGAGCACATCCTTCAGTGCTTGGTGAAGCAGATGTGTTGCGGTATGGTTTTTCGTAATCTTGCCGCGGTTAGTAGCATCTACCTTCGCATGTCCTTTTGTACCTTCTTTCAGCAAGCCGTACTCAACAATTGCTGTATGAAGGTTTTGGCCGTTAGGAGCTTTTTGGACATCTTTGATGAAGATGCGCAAGTCATCGTTCTCAAAGAACCCTCTATCTGCGATTTGACCGCCGCTTTCAGCGTAGAATGGCGTTGTATCCAAGATGATCTGAACTTCTTCGCCAGCCATCGCATCCTCGGCTAGCTCGCCATCCTTGATGATGACACTGACCGTTGCCTCGCATTCAAGTGTTCCATAGCCGACGAATTCACTAGCCACTTTGATATCACCAAGAATTCCGCTTTGAACCTGCATGGAATCAACGTCCTGGCGGGCTGCACGCGCACGTGCACGTTGAGCCTCCATCTCCTTCTCAAAACCGGCATGGTCTACTTTCATGCCCTCATCTTCTGCATATTCCTCTGTCAGTTCAACCGGGAATCCATACGTATCATACAAACGGAAGATATCAGAACCGCTGATGGTATCGCTGCCCTTCTTCTTCTCTGCTTGGATGACCTCAGCTAAAATAGCAAGACCATCATGAAGGGTTTCATGGAAACGTTCCTCTTCATTGCGGATTACTTTAGCAATGAAGTCTTTGTTCTTTTCCACTTCAGGGTAGTAATCAACCATGATATCAGCCACGATTGGAACAAGCTCATACATAAACGGCTTATTGATCCCGATTTTCTTCGCGAAACGCACTGCCCGGCGAAGCAATCGGCGAAGAACATAGCCGCGCCCTTCATTAGATGGAAGAGCCCCGTCACCGACAGCAAAAGCTACAGTCCGAATATGGTCGGCAATCACGCGGAATGCAACGTCCTTTTCACGTGTTGTGCGGTATTTTTGACCGGAAATCTCTTCTGTCTTATAAATGATTGGCAGGAAAAGATCCGTATCAAAGTTCGTCTCACCATCCTGGAAGATGGAGGCCATACGCTCTAAGCCCATCCCTGTATCAATGTTTTTCTTAGGCAGCTCAGGATATTCGCTGCGCGGGATTTCAGGATTCGCGTTGAATTGGGATAGCACGATGTTCCAGATCTCAATGTAGCGGTCATTCTCGATATCTTCTTCAATCATGCGGATTCCAATATTCTCAGGGTCATACTTCGTGCCGCGGTCGAAGAAAATTTCCGTATCCGGGCCAGATGGACCTTCTCCAATTTCCCAGAAGTTATCTTCTAGCGGAATCAGATGATCATCGGGCACGCCAAGGCTCTTCCAAACATCATACGTATCTGTATCAGCCGGATAGTAGGTGATGTAGAGCTTGTCTTTTGGCATAGCAAACCAGCGCTCAGATGTAAGAAGCTCCCAGCCCCATTTGATGGCATCTTCACGGAAGTATTCACCAATGGAGAAGTTCCCGAGCATTTCAAAGAATGTATGATGGCGGGCTGTTTTCCCGACATTCTCGATATCATTTGTGCGGATAGACTTCTGTGCATTCGTGATGCGCGGATTGTCCGGAATCACTCGGCCATCGAAATATTTTTTCAATGTCGCTACACCTGAGTTGATCCAAAGCAGGGTCGGATCATCTACCGGTACAAGCGATGCACTAGGTTCAACCCTATGTCCTTTCTCTTGAAAGAAATCCAGAAACATTTGGCGAATTTCTGCGCCTGTCATATACTTCATTTTTTGTTCCTCCTTATAAAATTGTACACAAAAAAGCCCTCGATCCCCATAAACAGGGACGAGAGCTTAACTCGCGGTACCACCCTGATTGCGAAACTTTCAGTCTCGCCACCTCAGAAACCTTAACGCGGTTTAGACGGCAGGTTTTTTCCTGCATTCCGGACTAGCTTTCTGTTTCTCTTCTTCAAAAGTCTCTTTCAGCCTAGGGAGACTTCTCTCTTATTCGTGGACAAAAACTGTCTGCACGGTTTTTGAAGGGCTTAAACATACTTGGTTCCATCAACAATTTTTCGTTAATTCCGTTATATGTTGGATTATAGTCATTCCTTATTTCTTTGTCAATCGTATGAGAACAGTTTATTCCTTATTCATTAATAATTTTCGGTGGGCAAACATGACCTTGACTAAGGCGAGAATCGGCACGGCCAAGATTAGTCCGGCAACACCCGCCGCCTTTCCCCCGACAAGCAAGACGAATATGATTACAAGCGGGTGAAGCTTCAATGTCTTGCCCATTACGATAGGCGAGATAACATTCCCTTCAAGGAACTGAAGAACAATGATAATACAGATAACCTTTAATACCATGCCCCAAGAAATAGTCAAAGCAACCAAAACAGCTGGGATGGCCCCAATGATTGGACCGAAATAGGGAATAATATTCGTTACCCCAATGATGAAGCTGAGCAAAAGAGGATAATTCATCCCAAATACGTAAAAGAGAACAGCTGCACAAGCACCAATAATGAAGCACACAAGCAGCTGGCCTCGAATGTAGCCCCCAAGGGAACGGTCAATATCGGTGAGGAAACGCCTCGTTTGTTCCCGTTTTCTTGCCGGAATGAGCAGCAGCCCTTTTTCAATAAGGCTCTCACTGTCCTTTAACAAATAAAATGAAATGACAGGAATCAAGATGATCAGAATCATGACATCTGACAAGCTGCTCATGGCATCAGCGAGCACATTGACCGAATCTCCTATTCTTAATTCCATTGAATTGATAATCGACTCAAGCCGTTCATGGAGACCAAATGGCCAGCCTGTCGTATGAGTATGAAGTTTCAGGATATAGGTTCGATATAATTCCGCCATCTCCGGCGCTTTAACAGCAATATCATTCATTTGCTCCACCAGAATCGGAACACCCTTATAAACCCCAAATCCCGCCAGACCGAAAACAAACACGTAAAGAAGCGTAATCGCAAGCCCGCGGTTCATCCCCTTGTCCTCCAGATAACCGACGAGCGGGTGAAGCAGATAGCTGATGAAAGCCCCAAACAGAAATGGAAAGAGCGCTGTTAACATGATATGCAGAACAGGCATCCATATGGGCCTAAGCAAATAAAACACCAATAATACAATAAATAAAAGCAAAAAGAAGCCGAGCCTGTAAAACCATTTCACTTGTATGTTCATCAACAACACCTCTTTACTATTCTTCTAAATAAGCGAAAAAATATGTAAAGAGCGGATAACACTAAAAAAGGCTGCGGGCATCATAAGGAGATGCCGCAGCCTTTACCATTATAAGAGTTGCTTGACGAATCGTTTCATTTGTCTTTTTCGCTTTCTGTACATGCCCTTATTCATATTACTAAAGGCCATGCCTGCTCCAAAGCCGATCATTGAGGAAACCATACGGTTCATGTGTCAATCACCTCGGATCCGTTCGCCGCAATCTACAGGCTTATTTGCCGGTCATCTTCACTGAAAAGGTCATCCAAAGAGCTCAGCAGCCCATCCTCTTCCACTTGATGGACATGCATGACTCCCTTACCGATGGAAAGCTCCACAAAGCAATTCCAGCAGTAGAATTGATTGACCCCAATCTTCCCAATATCCTTGCTCGCGCAATTTGGGCATTTCATCATTACTTTCACCTCGTCCTAAAAATCAGTCCTTAGGTGCCAGTATGCCCTTATTTTGGGAAAACATTCAGTTAAATACCCGGCAATGAATAGTTTATCCAGACGTCATGAAATCATAAGGTGTAACGTTTTCCATACCAATCATTGGATCTGTCGCAAAAAGGCGTTCCTCATATGTCATTTCATCATTCATATCAGGAAGGAATGGTTCGGCCCCGTGTCCGCCCTGACCATCTGACACTATGGATGAACCCTCTTGAACTGATGCAAGGAGGCTTCCAAGGAAGCCCTCCTTTAGCTTCTCAAGCAAGGTGGTCATCCGCTCTTCCTCACCGCTTTTAGAGACGCCATAGCGCATGGCTTCTTCCTCGCCGCAAAGAATCAAAAATTGCTTGCTCCGCGTAATCGCCGTATAAATCAGATTTCTCCTCAGCATACGGTGATAGCTCTTCACAATTGGAAGGATGACAATCGGAAACTCGCTCCCTTGTGATTTATGAATCGAGCAGCAATAGGCATGTGTGAGCTGATTCAATTCCTGCCTTGTATATTTCGTTTCAATACCGTCAAAGGATACGTGGATTTGATCGACCTTATCTTCATTCTCCTTCGCATAAATAATGGCGATGATTTCACCCATATCTCCATTATAGATGCCGTTTTCCGGCTGGTTAACAAGCTGCAGCACTTTATCGCCGACACGGTAGATGACATCCCCAAAGGTGAGCTCCCTCTTCTTCTTTGCATGATTATCATTGAGAATTTCCTGGAGCAGTACATTCAGAGCATCAATTCCTGCACTGCCTCGATACATCGGGGCAAGCACTTGGATATCCCGGGCTGCAAATCCCTTCTTCCGGGCATTCATGACAACCTGCCGGATGACATCAGCTACCTGGTTTGTTTGGCAGGCAAAGAATGAACGATCCTTTTTCGGTTTCCGGATGTCAGCCGGCAGTTCCCCTTTCTTGATGAAGTGAGCGAGCTGGATAATGGATGACCCATCCTCCTGCCGGAAAATGGATTCAAGGCGGGTAACCGGAATGACCGCTGAATTGAGCAAATCCTTCAGCACTTGCCCAGGACCGACAGAAGGCAATTGGTCCTCATCCCCGACGAGGATGACCTGCATGTCATTTGGGATGCATTTAAATAATTGATTGGCCAGCCAAATATCCACCATCGACATCTCATCGACTATCAATAGTCTGCCTTGAATAGGATTATCCTCACTACGCTGTACATCAGATCCATTCCAGCCAAGGAGCCGATGGATTGTAACAGCAGGCAGCCCGGTCGATTCCTTCATGCGTTTGGCTGCCCGGCCAGTTGGCGCAGCTAGCACAAATGGGTAGGGATGATCCTTATCGTAATCTTTCGGATTAAGGGAGACTCCATGAAGCTCGGAATAAAGCTCTACAATGCCTTTAATAACCGTCGTTTTCCCTGTTCCTGGACCGCCAGTCAAAATTAGCATTGGAGAATGGAGCGCTTTAAAAATCGCATCCTTTTGCTCCTCCGCGTACTCCATTCCGATGCGTTCTTCTAGCTTTCCGAGCTCAAGCAAGAATTCAGACTCCGGAAATTGCTCTTCATACCCTTCCTGAGACATAATACGTTTCAGATTCGTGACGATTCCTTTCTCAGAGAAATACAAAGAAGGAATGTAGAATTTCTTCTCTTCCCCGATAAGCTTCCCTTCCTCTGAAAGCTGTACCATTTGGTCTGTAATCATGTCAAAGGTGATTTCGACCTTTTGATTCTTCTCAAGCAGCTCTTTAACGGCAACAAGCAATGGTTCTGCCTCTAGATATGTGTGCCCCTCCTGCATGCAGAAACGGTCCAATATGTAGAGGATGGCCGCCTTAATCCGGGATGGATGGCTGCCGCCAAGCCCAAGCGATTGACCAATCTCATCCGCCTTCGCAAAACCAATACCTTCTATCGTCTCCACCAATTGATAGGGATTTGATTCAATGATCGAGATGGTATCCTGCTTATACACTTGGTAAATCTTCATGGATAACTGCGGCCCAAATCCTAAGCCTGATAGAGAAATCATGATTTCCTCTAATCCTTGGTTAGCCGCAAGCGTATCATATAATTCTTTCGCCTTTTCACCGCTAAGCTTTGGAATCTCATCTAAAACAGACGGGTTGGCCAATATTTTGGAAATCGCCTTCTCCCCTAGCTTATCGACAATCAATTCCGCTGTTTTCTTTCCGATTCCCTTAAACATCGATCCGGAAAGATAGGCAATGATGCCGTCTTTCGATTCAGGAAGCTCTCGTTTGAAGTTATCCACATTGAACTGTAGGCCAAAACGGGGATGCTCCTTCATCTTCCCGTAGAATGTATAGATTTCCTCCTCATGGAGAGCCGGAAAATAGCCAGTAATAACGGCCTCTTTCTCATCGTAGCTGACATTGGTATCCTTCACCCTAATGCGGACGACCGAATATAAATTCTGCTCATTATGAAAGATGGTGACTAAGTGTGTGCCTTTAATAAACGGTTTGTCATTGTCCGTGAAGACAAAAGACTCCTGTTCCACTTTCATCCTCTCCCGTTCAGCTTAATTCCTTCATTTGCTTTAATCCATTTGCCGCAAGAATATGATCCGGCTGGATTTCAAGCGCCTTCTCGAATAATGTGATGGCTTTCGCTGCATCTCCTTTGATTCCCCCAAAGGCGACCCCTAAATTAAAGTAAGCATCAGCATGATTCTCATCCGCCTCAAGCGTCTTCTCCCAAGCCTCTATCGCCATGTCATACATTTCTGCTCCTGCAAGCGCGAGACCGTAATGGAATTGCGCCTCGGCATCTGCCCCATTCAGTTCGATGCTCCGCTGGAAGTATGGAAGCGCCAAGCGCGGCTGGTCCAGATGCAGAAGACAGAGCCCAAGCATGAACATCGTGTCGCTTGACTCTAAGCCTTTTTTGATGGCTTGCTCATAGCAATCCTTTGCCTTCAGCAAATCATCCTGATCATAATAAATCCCGCCAAGACCGTAATAAGCCGTTGCCGCTTCAGGGTCAAGCTCAATCGCTCTTTCAAAAAATTTAATTGCTCTTTCTGTATCATTCATGGAAGCGAGCACATTCCCAAAGTTAATATATCCAATCGGATCCTTCGGGTTCTCTTCAATCATCTCACCGAAGATTTTCGCTGCCTCCTCCATTTTTCCTTGTTCCATATATTGAATCGCTAATTGATTTTTATCCATTGCTTCTGTTCACTCCTACTTTTCTTACGATAATGAATGCCAATAGTATACCATAAAGAAACCCTGTCTTTCTGCTAATCAGTTAACTAGTCCTTCTCATGTTCTTTTTTCTGCCATTAAGGGTATAAACATTTGTAACTTTCAACATGGGGGACAGAGCAATGAAAAAAACACTCATTATTACCTTGGCCATTTTAGTCATCGCAGGCATATCCTACGGCTTATATGCCTATCAATTCGATGCTGAGTTGAAGCCTGATGATGAACAAACCATTATCGCGCTTGGGGACTCATTAACATATGGTCTTGGGGATAAACAGGAACAAGGGTATGTCGGCCAGCTACAGAAGAAGCTGAATCAACAAAGCCAATATACATACACCATTCGTAATTTTGGAATACCAGGCCAAGAATCCAGCGACCTGCTTGAACAATTGAAGAGCATTGAAGTGAATGAAACCTTTAACGAAGCGGACTGGGTCATCGTATACATAGGAACCAATGATTTACGCACGGCAACAGGCGGAAACTTCCTGACCATATCCAAAGAGGCCATCACGGAAAAGAAAAAACTGTATACGAATAACATGGAAGAAATACTATCTACCATACGAAAATTCAATCCTTCTGTCCCGATAATCACTGTCGGTCTCTATAATCCCTTCCAGCAGAGCGATCGGCTAAATGATATTGTCAGCGATTGGGATGAATCGGTTAAGACCATCACGAAACAGCATGAAAATGCCCACTTCATTCCGACAAATGATTTATACCTTGATAAAGAAAAAGAGGATTACTTCAGCGATGCCCTTCACCTAAACCAAAAAGGGTATGAAATGATTGCCGACCGCATTGGCCGTTATATGGCAGTAGAGTTAGACAAGCAATAAAGGAAAATCAGGTATTAAAAAAGCACGAGAAGTTGGCAGCTGCCACCTTTCGTGCTTCTATGTTCATCCTTTTATCAGCGCCTTCAGAGTTTCAAGTCTTTTGCAATTCGGCGTAGATAGGCTCGAATCAGCCTACATAATCCAGTTTTAATCCGTTTTTATAAATCTCATCGATTGTTCCGCCGCCCAGACATACTTCGCCATCATAGAAAACGACAGCCTGGCCAGGTGTCACCGCCCGGATCGGTTCATCAAAGATAACCTCTGCACGCTCATCGTCCAAGATGCGAACAGTCACCTTATTATCCGGCTGACGGTAACGGAACTTAGCCGTGCACTGGAATTCATCTCCCGGATTTCTAGGGGAGATCCAATTCAGCATGACCGCTTTGATGGAATCGGAATAAAGGCTGTCATGATGGAAGCCTTGCTCCACATATAGGATATTATCCTTCAGGTTCTTTCCAACCGCAAACCATGGCTCTCCGCTTCCGCCAATGCCGAGTCCATGACGCTGGCCGAGCGTATAGTACATAAGACCCTCATGCTGCCCTTTAAGCTCACCGTCCATTGTCCGCATTTCGCCCGGCTTCGCCGGCAAATACTGGCCAAGGAATTCCTTGAAATTCCGTTCTCCGATGAAGCATATGCCAGTTGAATCCTTTTTCGTTGCTGTCGGCAGCCCTGCCGCCAAAGCTATTTCGCGAATCTTAGGCTTATCATATTCGCCGATTGGGAACATGACCTTGCTCAATTGCTCCTGTGTCAGCTGATTTAGAAAATACGTTTGATCCTTATTGGAATCCAGCCCTCGAAGCATTTTGTATTCCCCATCTTCAAACGTCACTCGTGCATAATGGCCAGTTGCCAAATAATCCGCACCCAAGCTCATCGCATGCTCAAGAAACGCCTTGAATTTGATTTCTTTATTACACATGACATCCGGGTTTGGTGTACGGCCTGCCTTATATTCTTCAAGGAAGTATGTGAACACCTTGTCCCAATATTGTTTTTCAAAATTAACCGCATAGTAAGGAATACCGATATGGTTGCAGACACGGATAACATCCTCATAATCTTCCGTCGCCGTGCACACGCCAAATTCATCCGTATCGTCCCAGTTCTTCATGAAAATTCCTACCACATCATAGCCTTGTTCTTTTAATAGATAGGCTGCAACCGAAGAATCGACACCACCGGACATTCCCACCACGACTCTTGTTTCCGCTGGGGATTTCATATATTTCACCTCTAACTATTTATCTCGCCAAACGGTTCGCAACCTTAATTGCTGTTAAGGCGGTCCGTTCTATTTCCTCTGTTGTATTATTCAGCCCGAAGCTGAATCGAATGGAATTTCGCGTTCTCTCTGAATCCTTGCCAAACATGCCCACAAGCACATGGGAAGGCTCAATGGACCCTGCCGTGCAGGCCGAGCCGCTTGATACCGCAATACCTGCCAGATCCATATTGACCAGGAATGCTTCAACACCCACACCCGGGAAGCTGATATTTAAAATATGCGGCAAAGACTCCTCTAAGCTTCCATTAATAGCAAAGTCTATGCCTGATTCCTCAAATAAGCGAATCATTGTCCCTTTAAACTTTCGATACATGGCTGTCTTTTCCTCACACATCTCCTGCATGATCTCAGCAGCTTTTGCAAAGCCTGCGGCGCCCGCCACATTTTCTGTGCCAGCCCGGCGCTTTCTCTCTTGTTCACCGCCGAATAATAAAGGCTTAAACGGAATGCCCTTTTTCGCATAGAGGAATCCGATGCCCTTAGGACCATTAATCTTATGAGAGGAAACACTCATAAAATCAACCCCGAGCTCCTTCACATCAATCGGCACTGCTCCATAAGCTTGGACAGCATCCGTATGGAAGAATGCATGATGGTCTTTCAGCAGATTTCCAATCTCTCTGATTGGCTGCAAAGTGCCAACCTCATTATTCCCATACATGATAGTCACCAGAACCGTCTCATCCCTTAAGGCTTGCTTCACGGAATCAACAGATACGCGCCCAGACTCATCAACCGGCAGGTATGTCACAGCAAATCCCTGCTTTTCAAGCTCCTTGCATGCATGCAGAACCGCATGATGTTCAATTACGCTTGTAATGATATGGTTCCCCTTATTCTTCAAGGCCTGTACAGCGCTAAAGATGGCAGAATTGTCCGCCTCTGTCCCGCCGCTCGTAAAGATAATTTCATCAATGGATGCGCCGATGCTATCCGCTAGCACTTTTCTCGCATCATCCACTCTTTTTCTGGCAGCTCGTCCAAATTGATGAATGCTGGACGGATTTCCAAATGTATCATTCATAACATCCATCATCACCCGGATAGCTTCTGGATGCATCGGAGTCGTTGCTGCGTGATCAAGATAAATTGTTTCCAATGGCCGATACCTCCTCTGCCATACTGTTTGCTAAAAATCATTAAAAACCCGGTGTCGCGATGAAAAATGCAACACGCTAATCCAAGCGCCGCTTGCATATTCATCCGTCCGAGCCCATCCATAGAGGCAGCAGCCCTAAAGGCACACCGCTTACGTGAATGTATATCAGCAGCCAAAAAATTCAGCTGAATAAGGTTAAATGTAGAACATATAAGATTCTGTTTCTCCGCCGTCCGGATCATAGGAAGCCAAGTCCGCCAATGTCGTATTATCAAGTACATCCTTGACCGCATCGCGAATCTTAATCCATAGCTGACGTTTTACCGGCTCTTCTTCCTCAATTCCCTCAACAGGCGTGATTGGCCCTTCTAGAACTCTGATGACATCACCAGCTGTTATCTCACTAGGTTCTTTTGTTAGTTTGTAGCCTCCATAAGCTCCTCTGACACTTTTAACAAGTCCCGCATTACGCAGGGGTGTTACGAGCTGCTCTAAATAATGTTCGGAAAGCTCATTGGCTTGGGCGATTGATTTTAGGGAAGTAGGGCCTTCTCCATGCCTTTTCGCTAAATCAATCATTATGGTCAGTCCGTATCTTCCTTTAGTGGAAATTTTCATGGTCCTAGCACCTCTAGCCTAATAATATTCTCCCAAAAGTATACCATACATTAAATCATAGCCACTTATCAATGCTTCAAATGTTTTTTATGTTCTAGTATGACAGAATATCCGTTTTTGTAGACCCTTTATGCATTTCTTGCCTGCAAAATGGAAAATGAAAACAATTCGAAAGGAATTGCTCTTCTTTTATCGAAATCTAAAGGGATAAATATAGATTACGAGAAGGAGTGATTATACTTGGACAAATCGCTTTTTAAAGGCATGGAGGGAGTCTTTATCCCTGTCAAAGATCCATCATTTTCTATGAATTGGTATGAGGAGAAACTCGGCTTTAGCCGTATCTATCATGAGGAGGACGCTGCTGTGATGAAGATAGGAACAGAATCCCCCACGGTCATCTGCCTCGTCAAAACAAAGGGACATGAGCCCATGCGTTTCCCCGACAACTCGTTTGGCGTCGGGAAATATTATAATTTCATCCCCGCCAGGCCGATTGAGGAGGTATACGCTTATCTTCAAGCCATGAATGTAAAGGTAGAAGATATGGATGGAGAAGGTGATACTCGTTTTTTCACCTTTTATGACCCGGACGGAAATCCGCTTGGCGCATGCCAATAACCCTTCATCTTTCAAAACGGTATCTATGGGAAAGTAGCCTTTTTATCGCTATAATAAGAAAAGCTACTATTTTTATGGAGGTTATCGATTTGAACGGAGAACCATTGGCCTACCGCATGCGCCCGAGAAACCTTGATGAGATTATCGGACAAAAGAACGTAATCGGGAAACAAACGAGCCTCTACCGCATGATCAAAAACGGCCATGTGCCATCAATGCTTTTATACGGGGAACCCGGCATCGGGAAAACCTCTATCGCATTTGCGATTGCGGGAGAGACAAAGATTCCCTTCATCGCCTTAAACGCAACGACAGCCGGCAAAAAGGATGTAGAAGCGGTTGTCGAAGAGACACATTTAACGGGCAAAGTAATCTTATTCCTTGATGAGATTCACCGTTTTAATAAAGCGCAGCAAGATTATCTGCTCCCCCATGTTGAGCGAGGAGATATCATCCTCATTGGTGCGACAACTGAAAACCCCTTCCATGATGTCAATCCCGCCATCAGAAGCCGCTGCGGACAAATAAAGCAGCTCACTCGACTGTCGACCGTTGAAGTTGTTGAACTATTGCAGCGGGCTCTGCATGATGAGAAGAACGGGCTCGGCAAACTCGACATCAGGATAACGGATGATCAAATTGAGACCATTGCCGGCCAATCAAACGGGGATGCTAGAAAATCCTTAACCTTGCTGGAATCGGTCGTCTATTCCTCACCGAAGGACATGAACACCTATATCGTAGATGATGAGACAATCAATGACTTAGGCGGGAATGTCGGAGTTTATGGGGACAAGAAAGGTTCGAATTATTATAATTTGCTTTCAAGCCTGCAAAAGAGCATCCGCGGGAGCGATGTCCACGCTGCTCTCTACTACCTCGCCCATTTGCTTGAGGGAGGCGATCTGACAGCCGTGAACAGGCGGCTTTTGGTCATCGCTTATGAAGACATCGGTCTCGCCAACAGTGCGGTTGGCACGAATGTCCTTGCGGCTGTTACCGCAAGTGAGCGCCTCGGTCTGCCAGAAGCACGGATTCCGCTTTCCGTTGCCGTTGTTGAGATGTGCCTATCGTCTAAATCCAACTCCGCCTATAAGGCGCTTGACGCAGCCATCGCCGATATCCGTGCAGGTCATGTCGGAGAGATTCCAAAGCACTTGCGCGATGCCCATTATGCAGGCGCGAAGGAGCTTGGCCACACGGGCTATAAATACCCGCATGATTATCCAATCGGGACATTCGGCGGCTGGGTCAACCAGGAGTATCTTCCCCATAATTTGAAGGACAAGAAATATTATGAACCGATTGAGTCTGGCGAAGAGAAGCGCCTGGCTGCCATCTACGAACGGCTTGAAGAATTTAAAAAGAAGAAATAAACAAAGCGCCTCAGCAGCATACTGAGGCGCTTATTTTAATTAGTGCTTCGGCATATTGGTGATGGGGTGCCGCCACCAACCAAAATATCGGTTCCTGTAATATATGACACCCTAATCATTCACCAAGAAATCAATCTCTGTTTGGATTCTCCTGGGCATGAAACTAAAACAGCGTTTCCCTACAAAAGAATATCCCGGTCAGACATGAAGTACAACTAACCGGGACAGTCTCCTTTTAAGCAAGCTCCTTTAATTTATAAACAGATGCTTTCACTTTTTCTAAGCCTGCAGCGATGATTTTCTCCGCATCAGCCGGGTTAGCATTATGGCCTTCAATAATAACCTCATCCTCTAACTGCATACCAAACATGCCGATAGCATGACGCACATAGTTTGCAGCCATTTCTAGAGGCTGCATTTCAGGGGTTGAGTAAACACCGCCTCTTGCACATAGGATAACCGCTTTTTTGTCGCCCATAAGACCTTCAAGCTGACCGTTCTCATTATAGCGGAATGAGAAGCCGGCTTCGAAAATATAGTCAAAGAATGTGTGCAGCGGAGCAGGAATCGTCAAGTTCCATAATGGGAAGGCAAATACGATGATGTCTGCCGCGGCGACTGCATCTTTCGCTTTTTGTTTTGCGGCCAACAGACCGGCTTCTGCCTCTGTCAATTCTGCTTTATTCTGCAGCTTGCCTAGGGCACTGAATAAATCTTGGCCAAAGTAAGGCATATTCTCTGCAAATACATCAAAGGTCGCAACATTCAGACCTTCTTTCTTTGCCTCTGCTATGTATGTTTCGTACATTTTCGTTGAAATTCCATCAGGTCGGTTATTGGCTTTAACAACTAGTATATTCATGATGATTTCCTCCTGGATGAGTTGTATTCTCTCACAATTGAGAACTATTTTAAATTTACCCATTTAATCCTCTCAATTCAACCGATTTCCAATGGGATAAGTGGGGATTAATGGAACTGGAACACATTTTATTACTCTTAGATAAGAATGCATAAATTATGCATTAAAGTTTTAAAATCATGATTCCGCCCCCAAAACAAAAAGCCCGGCATATAAAGCCAAGGCTTTCGGAGGATGGATTATTAATCATTTACACGAGTTAATTGGATATCTTTCAAGGCTTCTTTGACCACCCAGCTCGCCGCAATCAATCCAGCTGCCGAAGGAACGAAGGCATTAGA
>X410_Impala__coassemble_45_pt1 | contig 25527 bp, 20 predicted proteins | sample X410_Impala__metabat2_high_PE_006 | metagenome-assembled genome bin X410_Impala | reverse complement strand
TTGAAAGTCAATCTAATTGAGAAAACAAAAATCTAATTGAGAATGATTGTTGATTTCACTAATATAACAGGCTGTTCTTTTAATAATTAATATTAATAATGGTTCTCATTCGCAATTAGATTTTCAAATGAATAATTAGTATTCCATCAGAAAATGTTGCCCTTCGAGTATTAAATAACGCTCAAAAAAAGGCCAAATAGAAAGAAGCGCATGTTTGTCATTATCCGCTTTGCACATAAACTGAAACAGATACCCTCTAAAGGCTATACTTTGGCATAAAAAAGAAGCCAATTTCTCTTGGCTTCTCCTCATCTCTTATAAATACTTCCGATTCACACTCTTCCCATCATAATTAAACACAATCTCCTTGCCCTCAAGGACCGTTTCAATATGCACCGTCCGTCCCCATAAATAATGCAAATGAGGCAAGACCTTCTCGAGATACTTTACATCCAGCTCAATATCCTCAAACCAATGCTTCAAGTACAGCTCACCATTCTTGAGGTAGTCCCCATCAGTGACTGTGATGTACGGGAAGCCGCCGTTAACTCGCATGCTGACGAGCTGGTCGCGTACAGATTTCCAGTCCTTGTCGACGATTTTGTAGTCGCGGCCCTTCTTCTGGAAGAGATACATATCCTCGCGCATGACCAGATCTTTCGTGAGGTAATTGCGGAGGAAGGAGATGTCGGATTCGATTTCGCGGACCTCAAACATTTTCTCGCGGCCTGAGTTTGGTTTGACGCCGCGTTTCTTCATTTCTTCCGTCGGGTTATTGTAGCGTTCCTCGATATCCTCAAAAATCTTGATGCCGAGGTAGTATGGGTTTATTCCTGTCCGTGATGGCTGCACGACACCTGCATTTAACTTTGCGAATTCGATAGATTCTCCACTCGTGAGATCGAGCTCGCGGAGGATGCGCTGGTGCCAATAGCTCGCCCAGCCTTCGTTCATAATTTTAGTCTCCAGCTGAGGCCAAAAATAGAGCATTTCTTCGCGCATCATCGTAAGGATATCTCGCTGCCAATTCTCCAGTGTTCGGCTGTATTGTTCAATGAATAGGAGGATATCCTTTTCAGGCTTTGGCGGGAATTTCTTGGTCTTTTTTTTCTTTTCTGGTTTCTTATTCTCATCTATGCCCCAAAGGTCATCATATGGTGTAACAATATGTGGTGATTCATCCTCCTCATCTTCATCCATTGACCAGCTTAGCTTTGGCCTTAACAGAGATGGGTCAATATGCTCTTCTATGGAGAGGACAGAGTCAAGGAATTTTTCTACCTCTAGCTTTCCGTATTCGATTTCGTACTGCCTGACCCTTTCCGCTGTTGCAGCCATACTTTCGACCATATCGCGCTTTGTATTGACAAAGCGAATATTGTTTTTGAAGAAATCACAGTGAGCAAGTACATGGGCAACAATCAGTTTATTTTGGATAAGGGAGTTGCTGTCGAGCAGGAAGGCATAACATGGATTTGAATTGATTACTAATTCATATATTTTACTTAAGCCGACATCATAATGCAGCTTCATCTTAAAGAATTGTTTTCCAAAGCTCCAATGGGAATAACGAGTCGGCATTCCATAAGCACCAAAGGTATAAATAATCTCCGGCGGACAAATTTCATAGCGCATTGGGTAAAAATCAAGCCCGAACCCTTGCGCAATTTCAGTTATCTCATCTATGGCATACTCCAAATCCTTATGTTCATCTGCTATCATTTTTGTTCCACCTCCACTATTGGTCCTTATATTAATGTATGAAGGAATAGCCCAAAAATGACGCAAGCCTTTGTTATTTCTGCTCTAAGTTCAGCGCCTCTTCAAGAAGAAGCCAGCCGATATCACGGTTTGCCTTCCACTCTGCTTCAAATTCCCGTAAAGGGACCTCTGTATTGACTCGTTCCTTTCCGATTTCAATGGTCATAGCCGGAATCTTATATTCAGCTATAAGCCAATCAGTAAATCCTGAACCTACGGCATTCTTATCAGGCTGGGAAAGACGATAGCCTGTCTTATCTGCAACAGCTTTTGCCAGGCGATAGTCACGCTCTTTCTGCTGGCCGCTTGTTTGATAATGCCAGAAGATTTCTCGGCCTGTGCTATGATAAGCCGCGGAGATGACAGGCTTTAAGGACCTAGTGAACCGGACGAGTGCTTTCGTTTCAGCCTCGCTTATCGCGTGTGATCCCTTATAGAATTGATAGGAGGGTTGATCAGCACCGGTCTTTATCTCTTTCCAGCCTGCAGGATATTGACGATTTAAATCCACTCCATTCCCGTTTGCCTTCCATCTCGTAAATGAAAAGGAAAAACGGTTCATCCTCCATAATGCGATTCGGTCATTCCAAGAAATCCCGCGAAAATCTCCCTGCTGGATGCTGACTCCGTCAGGATTGACCATTGGCACAATCCAAATTGCCCCTCTCTCAAGCAGGGGTTCTTTTTCGGTTTCGCCTGCATATACAGCCGCCATTTTCATCAAAAGCATAGAGGTCATCCATTCCCGCGCATGATGGGCACCGCTGAGGAGGATTGCTTTCTCACCATTTCCGATTCTTAATGCATAGATCTGACGGCCGTAACTCGTCATCCCTATAGACCCGTAAAAAACTTTTGCTGGATATCGCTTCTGAAGTAACACCAAGTCATGCTCCAAATCATTATATGTATAAGGAGAATCTGCCATGGCATAGGAACCAATAAAGAAAAACACATAAATACTTAAAAGCATGGTCCTTCGCAGCATGGCACTTCTATACCCTCCTTAAATCAGGTTTCTCATTTAACAAACACCCCAACTTTTACAGGGTGATAAAACGGTCCCTTTGAACAAACTATTTATAACTCCTCGACATGAAGGAGAGTGATTACATTGAACAAGGTTGATTATGACCGGGCATTGTATTACACGCACCGTTCGGAATGGGATAATCTTCTCATTTTGATGGTCCGTACGCATGACCACTTTTTATCCAAGAAGATTGAACACTTCTTGCATGCCTATCACTTCTCGAAGGATTATCGGTCCATCGAGAAGACGCTGACCGACCTTTTGCAATACATTGACCACGCAAGCTTCCTTCCTTATGAGGAGGAATGGGCAAACCAAACATTCTAGTTATCGTTATTTTTTTCTGTGGTGGGAAAATTATACGGTTAAAAGCTAACAATGCGACAAGAAAAAAAGGAGAGCTGGCGACTTAGTCACCAGCTCTCCTTTTCGTTATTAAATTTGTTCGACTTTCTCCATCATTTCATTCATGAATTGTTGAAGCTTTTTCTCGCTTCCTTGTTTACTCTCATCCTTCACTGCGAAGTAAAATTTGATCTTCGGCTCTGTTCCAGATGGTCGCAAGCAAACCCATGATTCATCCTCAAAGAAATACTTGATAACATTGGATTTCGGCAGATGAATTTCTTGAGTCGTATCTGTACCGATTTCTTTTCTCACGCTTTCTTTATAATCCTCAACAGCTGTTACATTTACACCTGCTAAAGAATCAAGTGGCGTGCTTCTGAATTGGGAAAGAATATGCTGGATTTTCTCAGCGCCTTCTTTTCCTTTCAGTGTCAAGGAACGCATGCCCTCTAAATAGTAGCCATGCTTCTTGTAAAGGTCTTGCAGTGCCTCATAAACGGTTTTTCCTTGGCGTTTGTAATGAGCGCAAATTTCAACCGCCATGACAGCTGCTTGTACCGCGTCTTTGTCACGGGCAAAATCCTTGATTAAGGAACCATAGCTTTCCTCATATCCGAAGAGGAATTTATACTCCCCTGTTTCCTCATACTGCTTGATTTTCTCACCGATGAATTTGAAGCCTGTCAAAACATCCTCTGTCTTCATGCCATAGCTTGAGGCAATTTCACGGCCAAATTCAGATGTTACGATTGTTTTGAAGACAATCCCATTAGATGGAAGCTCACCTTTTTCTTTCTTTTGGGAAAGAATATAATCAAGGAATAAAGCTCCTGTCTGGTTCCCAGTTAATACAGTATACTCTCCGGACTCATCCTTAACAGCGATACCGACACGGTCAGCATCCGGGTCTGTTCCAACCAGGATATCCGCATCCGTTTCCTTGCCCTTTTGGATGGCAAGTTCGAATGCTGCGTGCTCTTCAGGGTTTGGTGAAGAGACAGTCGAGAATTCAGGGTCTGGAAGCTCTTGCTCTTTTACGACTTCTACATTCTTATAACCAAGGTCAGCAAGGGCACGGCGGACAGAAAGATTAGCTGTACCATGAAGCGGAGTGAAGACAACATGCACATCCACTTCGTTTGCCAGATTAGGCTGCTCAGAGATTGTTAATACTTTCTCATTGTACGCATCATCGACCTCAGGTCCGATGATTTTGATTAAGCCTTTATTCTGCAAGGATAGCTCGTCCTCCACTTTGATGGCCAATTCATTTTCAATGGCGTTAACCATATCAATCAAACGGTCAGCATCACGAGGCGGTAGCTGTCCACCATCTTCATTGTATACTTTGTAGCCATTGTATTCAGGAGGATTATGACTCGCTGTAATGACAATACCGCCTGCTGCATTTAAGTAGCGGACCGCGAAGGATAATTCTGGAGTAGGGCGAAGGCTATCAAACACAAATGCCTGAATGCCATTTGTCGCTAACGTTTTCGCAGCTTCCATTGCAAACTCAGGAGATTTATGTCTGGAATCATAAGCAATGACAACGCCGCGTTTTTTCGCTTCCTCTCCAAGCTCCCCAATATAGGAAGCAAAGCCTTGAGTGGCCTTACGAATGGTATAAATGTTCATACGGTTTGTACCGACGCCAATTTCACCGCGCATACCGCCAGTACCAAACTCAAGGTTTTTGTAAAAAGCATCTTCAAGAGCTTTTTCATCTTCCGCAAGAGCCGTTAATTTCTCTTGCAGTTCTTTATCTAAATCCAGATAATCATTCCATTTTTTATAGGTTGCTTTCCAATCCATATTGGTCAATTCCTCCCAAATAGTACAACTTGTAATATACCTTTAATATTACTAAAAAACACACTCAAAATGAATATTATTTAGAAATATCGATTATTTAAAAATATTCCATTTTTCCGTCATCTATTATACTTGACCTCATACAGATCCTTCCGTCTATCCTTAAGCTGGCGAACAGTCCCAGAAAGGCGCTGCCTTCTTAGGATTTCTAGATCGACATCCCCTATCAAGACCATTTCAATATTGGCATTTGTTTCTCCAACAATCCCATCACGTGCATACTCAAAATCAGATGGGGCAAATATAGCTGATTGAGCATACTGAATATCCATATTTTCCGTTTGCGGCAGGTTGCCGACCGTTCCGGCGATAACGGTGTAAACTTGGTTTTCCACTGCTCTCGCCTGGGAACAATAGCGGACACGCAAATAACCTTGGCGGTCCTCCGTACAAAACGGGGTAAAGATAATATTCGCACCCTTATCTGTCGCTATCCGCGCCAGCTCAGGAAATTCAATGTCATAGCATATGAGCATAGAAATTTTCCCGCAGTCGGTATCAAATACATTGACCTCATCTCCCGCACTGATTCCCCACCATTTCCGTTCATTCGGTGTGATATGAAGCTTATACTGCTTCTCGATGGTGCCGTCTCTTCTGAACAGATAAGCGATATTATAAATATTTTCATCCTCTTCCTTTACAAAGTGAGACCCGCCGATAATATTGATGTTATAGCGGACAGCTAGCGTCGTGAACAATTCGATATACGGCTCTGTAAATTCCGTCACTTTACGTACAGCCTGGCTTGGTGATTTTTCATTTAGAAAGGACATAAGCTGGGTGGTCATGATTTCCGGGAATACCGCAAAATCAGATTCCGCATCCGCTGCCACATCCACGAAGTATTCTACCTGACTCGCAAAATCTTCAAATGATGTGATTTTCCTCATCATGTATTGCACGACACAAATTCTTACTGGATGGGCTGTCTTATAGAAACGTTTTGTTTGCGGATGATAGTCCACATTATTCCATTCCATTAATGTCGCATATTTCCGGGAAGCCAAATCATCCTCTAAATAATTCGGATTAATACGCATTAAGGTAAACTCATTTAAGAGCTGGAATGATAAGACTGGATCATAGATTTTATGTAAACGCACTTGCTCTACATATTCTCTCGGTCTCATTTCATCTGCATATTTATGATAGTTCGGAATGCGTCCGCCGATAATAATGCTCTTTAAATTCAATCTGCGAGCAAGTTCCTTCCTTTCCTCATACAAGCGGTAGCCAACCTTCATCTTCCGGTATTTTGGATGAACCATCACTTCGATTCCGTATAAATTATATCCATCCGGATTATGGTTCGTAATATACCCGTCATCGGTAATATCAGACCATGTATGGCGGTCATCATATTCATCAAAATTAATAATCAAGCTTGAACAGGAGCCAATGATCTCTCCATTCAGTTCTGCACAAAATTGTCCTTCCGGGAAAATGTCCAAATGGCTTTCTAAATGCTCCCTCTTCCAAGGCTCCATACCTGGGAAACAAACAGACTGCAGCCGAATGATCTCATCAATATCCTTATGCTCGGTCTGTCTAATTTCTAGCCTGTGCTCAAATTTTGTTAAATCTAACTCTTCACTCATGAACCTTCACTCCTTCTTCCACCCTAGCCGACTTATCACGATTACCTGTATATTTTCCCTTTTCAATTTTTCTGTAAACCAAGCGAAGAAGAGATTTGTGTCCATTTGGAATGAGCAAAGGGGGCAAGCCCTAAAAAGCTCATTTTTCTAACATGCATCATCAGAAACAGTAGCTCCCCTTTCGTCCATAAAGCTGAGATAAATGCATCGAGACAAGAAATCGCTGTTCCATTATGATTCTTCCACCCCCCATAAAAACTCCTGCTACGAAAAAGAAGCGAAGCAAACGATACTCGTTCACCCCGCCTCAATCTTCTTATTTTTTAAAGCGATACACGACCGCTTCCCAAGGTCGCAGCCTTGTGATGCCATCAGCCGCTCCTTCCATTTCAGCCGCATAATTGCCAATCAGCTTCTCCGCTTCAAGTCCTTTCAAGCTTTCAGGCCATTCAGCCGATTGCTCCGATGCTGTGAAATTATTGAGCACGAGTAAGGTTTCGTCCTCATAATGTCTCATATAAGCAAACAGGGACGTGCTTTCCTCATGAATTAATTCAAAGCTTCCCTCGACCATGATTGGCAGCCTTTTTCTCATGGCAATTAGTTCTTTATAATAATAGAAAATGGAGTTCTTATCCTCTAACGCCTGCTTTACATTGATTTCATGATAATTCGGATTCAATGCTATCCATGGCTCTCCATCCGTAAATCCGCCATTATTGCTTTCATCCCATTGCATCGGGGTGCGTGCATTATCACGGCCCTTTGCATATATCCCCTTCATTATCTCATTCAGGTCATCACCTTTTGCGATTCGTTGATTATACATATTAATCGTTTCAATATCCCGGTAATCTTCTATGGACGGGAATTGGACATTCGTCATCCCGATTTCTTCACCTTGGTAAATATATGGCGTGCCCTGCATGAAATGGAGGCACGTTGCTAGCATTTTTGCCGATTCGACCCGGTATTTGCCATCATCCCCAAAACGGGAAACAACTCTTGGCTGGTCATGGTTGTCCCAATACAGGCTGTTCCAGCCGCGGCCATGGAGCTCAGTTTGCCATTTGGCGAGGATTTTCTTTAAACGCACCAAATCAAGTGGAGCCACATCCCATTTTCCTAGCGGCCCAGAATCGACATCCATATGCTCAAATTGGAAAATCATATTGAGTTCCTTCCGTTCCGGGCTCGTATAAAGAATTCCATGCTCCGGCGTCACTCCGCCTGTCTCACCGACTGTCATGATGTCATAATGTGAGAGAACCTGCTCATTCATCTCTTGAAGGAATTCATGCACTCTCGGACCATTCATATAGTACTGGGCGCCAGAAGCATAGTCTGATCCTGGCCTTACATTCCCATCCGGAAGACCTGGCACTTTGGAAATCATATTGATGACATCCATCCTGAAGCCATCTACACCTTTATCAAGCCAGAATTTCATTAAATCATATACTTCAGAACGAACTTTCTCATTCTCCCAATTCAAGTCAGGCTGCTTCTTAGAGAACAGGTGTAAATAATAGTCCCCGGTTGGCTCATTATATTCCCACACGGAACCGCTGAAGAAGGACTCCCAGTTATTTGGCTCCCTGCCATTCTTTCCATCACGCCAGACGTAATAGTCACGATAAGGATTATCCTTAGATTTCCTTGCTTCCACAAACCAAGGATGTTCATCTGAGCTATGGTTAACGACAAGGTCCATCACGAGCCTGATGCCACGCTTATGCATTTCCTCAAGCATTCGCTCCCAGTCTTCCATCGTGCCGAACTCATCCATGATGGCGCGATAATCACTTATATCATACCCATTATCATCATTAGGAGATTGATAGACTGGTGACAGCCAGACGACCTCCACTCCTAATTCAGCTAAGTAGTCAAGCTTTGAGGTAATCCCTGGAATATCTCCTATCCCATCCCCGTTAGAGTCCATGAAACTTCTCGGATAAATTTGATAAACAACTGCATCCTTCCACCATTGTTTGCTCAATTTCCTGCTCCTTTCATTTAAAAGATAGGCCAGCTTCTTATCCAATGCCCTTGAAGCGCTTACAGACTGGCTTCAATAATGGAATCCACAACCACTCGGCATGCTTTCTTGATGTTTTTCGACACATGATGAAAGAGTGTTTCTTTTTACAATATTATGATATCATACTATAATTTGAGAAAGAGACTAGAAGGCGGTATCCCATGAAAAAAATAATTAATCGTGAAAATGCGTTATTTTTGGCATTCGCTGCCGGATTGATCGCAACGTTGGGAAGCTTGTATTTTTCGGAAATCAAAGGGTATGAACCTTGCTCACTTTGCTGGTACCAGCGGATCCTCATGTATCCGTTCACCATCATCTTGGCCATCGCCATCATCAAGAAGGATTATGAAATCGCGATCTATACAACTGTTCTTTCATTGATAGGCGCATGCATATCCACCTACCATGTACTCATACAGAAGGTTCCATTTTTCACGGACAAAGCAGCATCTTGCGGACGAATTCCATGTACGGGCGACTATATCAACTGGTTTGGCTTCATAACCATCCCAATGCTAGCGCTAATAGCCTTCGTCATCATATTTGTCTGCAGCATCTACGTTTTGAAAACAAATAAAGGGGAGTCTAAATGAAAAAAGTATTAATCTTCTCCGCTGTTGTGATTTTAATTTTCGCTGTCATCGCCATTCTTACGAACCAGCAGAAGGCAGAGCAAACAGCTGGTAACCCGTATGGCACGGATGATTTGAAATCATCCACCATTGATTTGCTCGATGATGAGAATTACCAAAACATTATCACCCCAGATGAGCTTGATCAGAAGTTAGAAGAAGAAGAGTCCACCATTGTCTACTACTTCAGCCCTGAATGTATTCATTGCATGAATACAACACCGGTTCTTATGCCTGTTGCAGAGGATATGGACAAGCACGTGTATCAATATAATTTGCTTGAATATGAGAATGGCTGGAATGAATTTAACATCCAGTCTACCCCAACGCTCGTGAAATATGAAAACGGCAAGGAAACAAGCCGGATTGTCGGAGAACATTCGAAGGAAGAATTTGAAGAATGGTTCCAGGCAAACGAATAGATAGATATAGGTAAAGAGGCAGGAATAATCCTGCCTCTTTACTATTGAACGAGCACCCTCACATGGTCCATCGCATTATATCCATATCCTTTCTGGTTCCAAAATGCCTTCCGCTCTTGGCTCCTACCCATTGAATCTGTTGCCCTGGAGAAGATTGAATACTCGCCAGACTTGCCTGGCTTCCATACGTATTGCCATGAGACCCATTCATATGGTGAGGCGGGTGCATGGAAATCCGCATCCAGCCAGCTTTCCCCATTATCCAAACTGATTTCTACACGTGTAATCATCCCTTTCCCGGTCCAGGCAATCCCCCTAATGCAATGCCTGCTGCCATCAAGCACTTCCATATCAAGCGGACTTTGTATAGTAGAATTGACATTCAGTTCAGTAACGGGAAAAGCTCCCTCATCTGTTTCTTGACTAGGATAATACATATAATCATTCGATTGAAATGGTCCCTTAAAAGAGGTGCCAATTACGCTAATCTGCCTCACCCATTTAACGGAAGCCATTGCATACCACCCTGGAACAATCAGCCTCAATGGGTAACCATGCTTATAGGAAAGCGGCTGGCCATTGTATTCAAAGGCGATAATCGTATCTAAATGAAGAGCTTTCTCAAGGGGCAAACTACGGGCAAAGGTTTCGGTCTTCTCTGAGTCCTTTCTTACCCCATGATCATACCCCTTCACCACCACCTCTGCTGCATGGCTGCTGAACCCTGTAAGGTCAAGAATATGGGCTAAAGATACTCCACGCCAATAGCCTTGGCTAATAGCCCCCTTTCCCCATTGCTCTCCATATGTTTTCGGTTCAAAATGCCCCCTCTTATTCCCTGCACATTCAAGCGCGACCTTCAGCGTTCTGGCAGGGAAGCGAGATAAATCCTGCAAAGACAGGCTTAGCGGCCGCTTAATCAAACCGCCAAAAAGCAAACGATAATTCGCTTGATTTAAGGCAGGATAATCAAAATGATTGCGCCGGAAGAACTGATAATTATTCATTGTATCAGTCTGCAGGTATTCCAGCGGGGTTTCCTGATTCTCTGGCGATAAGCCTCTAGTCGTTAATGACGGCTTCACTGTTAATTTTCTTTCGGGCATCTCATCCTCCAGCTAATCGTAATTATCATACATATATGTACAAGACTTCTCTTTTAGACATATGCTTTTTTCTTCCGGGAAGAGAGCATCCCTAAAAAACCGAACTTAGCCATTTTATCTAAAGGCCCGATAATGATAGTATACATATAGGTTAGTTCATTCTTGTGACATGAAAAAAGCCCATCCCCCTTGGATTGGAAAATGGACTTTGAACCTTGGTCTAGATTAGATACATATTGGCGGCCTGCGCAGGATGTAATGGCAATTCCATTTGTTTGTCATCCATAAAGAATTGCTCATGATTTAATGGGAAGAACACGCCAAGCTCGTTAAGCATCCGTGAATTCCTGTTAAACAGCTCAACCGCTTCTTCACTTGTCTTGCGCTCTTCAAGAATGATAGTGATCGTTTGAAGGCAAGCCATGATCTCAAAGGCCCCTTTTAATGTGCCCCCATGAGAGTTCGCATCTGGCAATGCGAGAACACGGTTCTTCTTAAGTTCTTTAATAATAGCATCGGAGAAATAACAAGGGAAAACTTCCTCATACAACTTGTAAACGGAACGACGCATTTCTTTTTCCTGCAATGGGAGTGAACCTTGCATAATCTTCATGATGCATCAACCTTTCTATGGTGCAGGTGACCTGCCCCTCACTTTAAAAATACCATAGATTTACTTTGAATGAATAATGATAAACCTTGCGAAAATGAGGGAAACTTATGCTCAAAATAAATAAAAATGGAAAATATGCAAATATTACGATGCCCGATAAATGGGTTGGCAGAACAATTGAAGATTTGTTAAAAACAGAATTGCATATACCCAAAAAAATGCTTCATCATTGGCGTATGAACAAGAGCCTATATTATAAGGAAGAAACTCTCCCCTGGAGTGTAAAAGTGACGCCAGGCGACACTCTCTCCATCCCGATTTATGAGGAGGAGGATAACCCAATTCCACCTTTAGACCTGCCCCTAGTTATTCTTTATGAGGATGAGGATATCCTTGTAATCAATAAACCGGCAGGCCTAAATACACATCCGGTAAATCATGAGGATACACAGACCCTGACAAATGCTGTATCCCATTACTTTTTAGTTAACGGCATAACAACAAAGCCAAGGCACACCCACCGCCTGGATAAAGATACATCCGGTGCTATCCTCTTCGCTAAACATGCCTATGCTGGGGCGATATTAGACGAGGCATTGGCTGACGGACAAATTAAGCGGACCTACGCGGCACTTGTATGCGGAACTGTGAAAAAGGATTGCGGGACAGTGAACGCACCTATCGGACGTGACCGACATATGGCCGGGAAGATGCGTGTGTCTCAAAGCGGAAAAAATGCAATCACCCATTACAGGGTGGACAAGCGAATCAGGCGTTCTAATCGCACCCTCGTTTCCTGCCGCTTGGAAACAGGGAGGACCCATCAAATACGTGTTCACATGAGCCATATAGGACATCCGCTCGTAAACGATGTTCTATATGGAGGGGAGAAGGATTCATACATGAAAGGACAGGCACTTCATGCATACAAGCTTGATTTTCTTCAGCCATTGACGAAGGAACGTCTTCAAGTGGAGTGCCCAATCCCTTGGTCTTTATAGACATAACAAAGAAGCGCTCATGAAAATGAGCGCTTCTTTGTTTGACGATTAGAACCCTTATCAATATAATCTGTTAGGCAGTTCCTCTAACAGCTTTCATAATCATGCTGACGATGAAAATCAAGATAATCGCACCAATTAGAGCTGGGATAATCGCATACCCTGCGATTGCTGGTCCCATATCACCAAAGATAGCTGTACCTAACCAAGAACCAACTACACCTGCGATGATATTACCAATAATTCCGCCTGGTACGTCACGTCCAATGATCAAGCTTGCTACCCAACCTAATAATCCACCTACGATTAAAGATATAATAAATTCCATGTTAAATTCCTCCTAATCTTTTATTTGGCCTGTTTGGCCCTTCTCAAAATTTGTTTAAAGAAAGTCTATCTAGAGCTCATCTTTAGAGTATGCCAATTGGCGTATACATATCCCTAAATGCGAGTGACTAGTTTCTGATTTTATTATGTCTTGCCTTTACATAAACTATTTCATGATTCAGGTTCTAACGATAAATTTAATTAACGGCGCCGTTTGTACTCTATAAATTCCCGAGATTGACTCCGATAAACATTTCTTCCAAACTTTTCACCTTAAATTTTTCAGATGGAATAATTCTTTCAAATGAAGGGTATATAAGGCATCTTTATTTTTCGATAATAAAAAAAGGAGGCTTTGACAAACTTATAAATAAACCTAAAAGACGAACAATATTTAAATAAATCATAATAGAATAAGACTTTACTTCTTATGAATGAGTTACGTTGAAAAACAAGTTCGTTCCATTTCGTTTTCCGCGGGATAGGAAGCAGAGGCTCCTCGGCTACGCCTTCGGGGTCTTTAGCCTTTCCTCTAATTCCCGCAGGAGTCGAGTTGCATCAGCGAAATTCCACTAGATATTTATCATTGAAAACAAATAAAACCCTGAACTATTAGGCGTGTAATATTGACTGAAATATCACCTAATAGTTCGGGTTTATCCTTGACTAAAATACTTATGTTCCAGCCTCTTCTTTAAAAATTAAAATGATCTGGATGCTGGCCAAAACGTTCATTCATATTTAGCTGATTCAATACATTCATATCTTCCTGACTTAATAGGAAATCAAATACATTGGCATTCTCAACGATTCGTTCCGGAGTGACCGATTTAGGAATGACGACCAGCTCATTTTGCAAATGCCATCTGATAATCACCTGTGCCGGTGTCTTCCCATACTTCTTAGCTACATACTCTATTGTCGGCTCTTTAAGCAAGTTCCCACGCCCAAGCGGTGACCAAGATTCCACTTGAATATTCTTTTCAGAACAATAGTCTCTCAGCTCTATTTGCGTCAAACGAGGATGGAGCTCCACTTGATTCACTGCAGGGACTAGGGAGCTGTTCGCAAGCAGCTTCTCCAAGTGATGAATTTGGAAATTGCTCACACCGGCTGCCTTAATGTATCCTTCTTCATATAATTTCTCAAATGCTCTCCATGTATCCAGAAAACGGCCTTCTACCGGCCAATGAATTAAATATAAATCTAAATATTCTACGTCAAGTTCCTTCAATGTTTTTTGGAAAGCATTTAAGGTCGATTCATACCCTTGGTCTGTATTCCATACTTTTGAGGTGATGAAGATGTCCTCTCTATTGATGCCGGAATTTTTCACCCCTGCTCCTACCCCTGATTCATTCTGATAAAAGGATGCTGTATCAATGAGGCTATATCCGGCTTGAATGGCTGCTTCTACTGCACTTGTTACTTCTGTTCCATTTTCCGCTTTATATACACCTAAACCAAATTGGGGCATTTCGATGCCATTATTCAATCGTACGCTTGTCTTAATTGTCTTCATAATTTCCACCTCTTTCAATTTGAACATGCAATTTCACCCAATAGGAGATTTCTATCCACCTATCCTATATAATATTAGTAATGTGATAAAATTGCATATATATCAACTCAGGAAAACAGAGGAAGATTCATAAGGCGACAAATATTGATAGAATGCCTGTTTAGCCAGGTAAATTGTCGATAATATGGCATTTGACTTTTCCTGAATTCAGTTTATAATTCAATATTGTTATTCCTTTTTAGAAGTGAATTTTACAGGCATGATAATATGCTAAATTTTTATATATTTAAACTCAGAGGTGAAACAATGCGTGCATTTTACAACACACTAAAGAAGAGTGTAAGTGGACCTGTTGGTTTCCTAATTGTCGCTGTCTTCCTATTTTGGCTGAAGACGTATGCAGGCTATATTGTAGAATTCAATTTAGGAATATCCAATTCCATGCAGGAGTTTTTGCTTCTGTTTAACCCGATTAGCACTGCAGTTATTTTCTTTGGTATAGCTCTATTTGCCAAAGGAAGAAAATCATTTATTTGGATGATTATCATTAATCTGCTGCTATCAATCGTACAATATGCAAATATCGTCTACTATCGTTTCTTTAACGACTTCATTACTTGGCCGACCTTAACACAAACTTCAAATATCAGTCTTGACGGAGGTATGCTGGGAAGCATCGCTGAATTGCTTCACATTTATGACCCGCTGTATTTCGCAGATACCATCATTCTGATTCTTTTAGTTGTGTTTAAGAAATTTAAGCCTAGCGAAGGAAGACTGAAGCTTCGAAAGACTGCAGCTGTCATGGCTACAGGCGCAGCGCTATTGGTCATCAACATTCTATTAGCTGAAATCGACCGTCCACAGCTACTGACAAGAACATTTGACCGTAATTATCTTGTGAAATATTTAGGGACGTATAACTACACCATCTATGATGGCTTGAAAACAATGAAAACAACGGCACAGAAAGCTTCTGCAGATTCAGATGATCTCGTTGAGGTCCAGAACTTCGTGCAAGCAAACCATGCCAAACCAAATGACAAGTATTTCGGTGCGGCTGAAGGAAAGAACGTCATCTATATTCATTTGGAGTCCTTCCAGGAATTTTTGATGAATTATAAGTTAAACGGCGAGGAAGTCACCCCATTCATCAACTCAATGGCCAGTGACAAAAACACCTTGTATTTCGAGAACTTCTACCATCAAACAGGACAAGGAAAGACATCTGACTCAGAGATGCTGCTTGAGAACTCCTTATTCGGATTGCCTCAAGGTTCTGCTCTGACAACAAACGGCATGAACACATACCAATCTGCCGCAGCTATTTTGGATCAAACGAAAGATTACTCATCTGCCGTCTTCCACGGCAACACGGGAACATTCTGGAACCGTGATGAGGTGTATAAATCATGGGGTGTCCAACACTTCTTTGATTCCAGCTATTATGACATGAACGAAGAAGATGTGGTAAGCTACGGCTTGAAGGATAAACCATTCTTTGAGCAATCCATGGATTATTTAAAATCACTTCCTCAGCCGTTCTATACGAAGTTTATTACGGTAACTCATCACTTCCCTTATACGATTGATGAGGAGGATGCGACAATTGGACCTGCAGCAACTGGTGACGGTTCCGTAGACCGATACTTCCAAACAGCTCGCTATATGGACGAAGCCATTGAGGAATTCGTTAATAGCTTAAAAGAATCCGGATTATATGAGAATTCTATTCTTGTATTCTACGGAGATCACTATGGAATCTCTGAAAACCACAATGAAGCGATGGCTCAAATTCTAGGCAAGGAAGAAATCACTGAGTTTGACAATGCTGAGCTTCAAAAGGTTCCCCTTCTTATCCACATTCCAGGTGTAGAAGGCGGAGTCCAATCACAATACGGCGGTCAAGTAGACCTGCTTCCAACACTGTTGCATCTGCTTGGTGTTGAAACAGATGATTATATTCAATTAGGCACTGACCTATTATCTGAGGACCATAAAGAAATCGTGCCATTCCGTAACGGAAACTTCATGAGCCCGACGATTAATAAAATCAACGGCAAGTTTTATGATTCGGAAGGTAATCTGATGGAAGAGACGGAAGAAGCGGGCCAAATGGCCGATTATGCACAGACCGTACTTGATATGTCAGATAAGATTATTTATGGAGATCTGCTAAGATTCTACACTCCAGATGGTTTCACGACTGTAGATAGGTCCAAATATAATTATAATATTGACCACGATGCATTAAGTAATACAGACGAGAAGAACACAACAGAAACCAAATAATTATGAAAGGCATCTGCAATATACCCTAAACGGGTGGTATTGCAGATGCCTTTTTGTTTATTTCTGGTTCAAATCAATTGGAATGGGTACAATACATTTATGCAAAATCCTAAGAATAGGAACGCAAATGTTACAATTATTACAGTGAATCAACCTAATGTAAAGGCAGTGTAAACAAATATTACAATAAACATCCCTTATGTAAAGTTTTTATAAATTCAATCTAAATTTAATTTTTTCTCTTTTCAAGCGTTTCTAAAAGGATTAAAATTAGTTAGCATCAAAGAGTTACTATATTGTTGAAAGAAAGTGGAGGTAATTATGGTATTCAAATCAAAAAAGGATAAATTCGCAGTCATGCTGCTAAATATTTCCTCAAACTTAAAAGAAGCTTCCGATTACTTTGCTGATTATAAATTAAAAAACATTAGTGATTTGAAAATCTTCGCGGATACTATGAAGCAATATGAAACCACAGGTGATGAGCATATTCATGTGGTGATCAAGGAATTGAACAATGCTTTCATCACACCAATCGAGCGTGAGGACATCTTAATGCTTGCCATGACTATGGATGATGTTCTAGATGGGTTAGAGCACTGTTCAGCTCTATTTGAGATGTACTCCATCGTAAACGCAAATGAATATATGCTCAAATTTGTTGATGAGATACGTAATGCAGCCCATGAAATCGATCGTGCGGTTGATTTATTGACAGTGAAGAAATTAAACGATATCAGACCGATTGCCATCAAGATTAAAGAGCATGAATCTGATTGCGATACTTTACATCGTCAGTCTGTCAAACACTTGTTCAGCGTCGAGAAAGACCCAATCCGTATCATCCAATATAAAGAGATATACGAGAACCTTGAAGAAATCGCTGATTACTGCCAATCCGTAGCGAACACACTAGAAACTATCGTCATGAAAAACGCTTAATGAAAGGTCTCTGAACAAATATGGATACATTATTAATCATAACCGTCATAATTGTGGTCTTAGCCCTGTCCTTTGACTTCATTAACGGGTTTCATGACACAGCTAATGCCATTGCTACCGCGGTTTCAACGAAGGCTTTAAAGCCTAGACATGCCATTTTGATGGCAGCTATCATGAACTTTGTTGGTGCCATGACATTTACTGGAGTAGCGAAGACAATCACGAAGGACATCGTTGACCCGTTCACATTAGATAACGGTTCAGTCGTGATTATGGCAGCCCTAATATCAGCCATCGCATGGAACCTAGTCACATGGTATTATGGCATTCCAAGCAGTTCATCTCATGCCATCATCGGATCCATTGCTGGTGCAGCTATTGCCGCTGCCGGTTTTGGCGCCATCCATTTCGAAGGTTTTATGAAAATCATCTTTGCGCTTCTATTCTCGCCAGTCATTGCCTTTGTTGTCGGGTACACTGTTTACAGCATCTTCAAGGTTGTATTCAAAAATAATAACCTGACAAAGACAAATAAGCGATTCCGTTACCTGCAAATAGGGACGGCTGCCTTACAGGCATACTCCCATGGTACGAATGATGCACAAAAAGCAATGGGGATTATCACTCTTGCTCTTATTGCCAATGGCTTTGTTACTTCCACTGACATTCCTTTATGGGTTCAAGTATCCTGCGCCACGGCTATGGGACTTGGAACATCAGTAGGCGGCTGGAGAATCATTAAGACTGTAGGCGGTAATATCATGAAAATACGCCCAATTAATGGCGTAGCTGCTGATGTATCTTCTGCGGCCATTATTTTCGGAGCCACCTTCATTCACCTTCCAGTCAGTACGACTCATGTTATCTCCTCTGCTATCATGGGTGTGGGTGCTTCACACCGTGTCAAAGGAGTTAAATGGACTACGGCACAGCGCATGATTATTACATGGGTTATTACCATGCCAATTGCAGCAACGCTTGCTGGAGTTATCTACTTAATCTTGAATTTATTCTTTTAATACTTGAGGAGCATTGCCATAAGCCTCTCATGAAAACAGGCTGAGAAAACTGAATCGTTTTCTCAGCCTGTTTTTGGGTTTGCAGAAGCAGCCTATATAAAATAAGGCATGAATCGGTTAATCCCGTCATTACCAGCCTTGGAAAACGCGAAATAAGGATGGACTAATACACCAGTCCTTATTTCATACATCAGTCCACTTGTCCCGCTAATGTTTATTCTCTTCACCCCTTCCATTTCCTGTATAATGGGAAACATACAGGTTTGTTAAAGGAGCATAAAAATGGAGAAAGAATTTCATTCAAAGGATTATTTCAATGAAGTTTACGCGAACTTGGATGAATTCGCAGAAAAGGTCAGCCTGCTCATTGGATGCCCCGTTACAATAGAAGATTCAAACCACCAGCTTCTTGCTTACAGCACCCATAGTTATATAACGGATGAAGCGAGAATTCTCACTATAATGGGTAGAAGAGTCCCGGAAAAAGTCATCAATTCACTATGGAAAGAGGGCATAATTCCTGCCCTCCTCAACAGCAGTGAACCTATTATCATCCCCTCTAATCAACAGGTTGGCCTTGGCAAAAGGATAGCCATTTCTATCCGCAAAAATGAGAATGTGCTCGGTTTTATTTGGGCTGCCTTAGAACCCGAATCAGACTTTTCTCCGCATGCACTCTCCATTCTTAAATTAGCTGCTAAAGAAGCCAAAAATCAGTTATTGCTCGTTCAATCTCGCCGTAAACGCAAAGAAGAAAGCTACCAAGAATATTTCTGGAAGCTCATCACTGGTCATTATAGCTCTGAAAAGGATTTCCGCACTCAATTGACAAACTTTCCAATTATTCTTCCGCAGCAGCACTGCATTGTCGTCTTTCAATTCGAACAGATTATTACAGCTGAAACCGAAAAGCATATCTATTACTTGATTAATACAACCCAAAAGATAAAAACCATTTTTCACACGATTGATTCAGATAAATTGATTATCTTGGTTGACTCTTTAACGGCTGATTCAACACATGCAATCAGCTCCTTCATCGAATCATTTATCGCCAATATGAAGGAACGGTTCAATATCAAGGTTCCAATTGGCGGATTCGGCAGATCCTATCGTCAGCTCATTGATGCACAAAAAAGCTACACAGAGGCGATGATGGTCATCAGCCTCAAGAAACGATACAAGCAGGAGCTTGGCTCAATTTTTGACTACGAGCACCTTGGCGTTTATCAGTACCTTGAGTCTCTCTCACACCAAAGAGGCAGTCTAAATGAATTGCCTGCAGGACTTCATATGCTGAAGGAATATGACCAAAAGCATCAGACCGATCTCTTCCATACACTCGAGACTTTTTTAACTTGTAATTCTGATGCAAATGACACATCATCCATGCTTCATATCCATGCAAATACTCTATCCTATCGCTTAAAAAGAATTTCGGAAATCAGCGGCTATAATCTGAAGGATATGAATATAAGAGCCTATCTGTATATCGAATTCAAGTTAGCAAAATTTGATTAAACATTCACAATTTGTCATATTTCACAAATTGTTTATTTTTCTTTTTTCCTTTTTCACATAGAATTATCTGAAAGTTAACATTATACTAAATGTACAAACGTATGTCTGGAGGAGAAAAATAAATGCGCATAGGAATACCTAAAGAGATTAAAAACAACGAAAACCGAGTTGCCATCACTCCAGCTGGCGTGTTAACCTTCATAAACGCTGGCCATGAGGTATTGATCGAGTCATCTGCCGGTGTTGGCAGCGGCTTTTCAGATGCTGATTACGAAGCAGCCGGAGCAGTCATTACGGACGCTAAGGACGTTTGGACAAACGCTGAGATGGTCATGAAAGTCAAAGAACCGATCCAAGAAGAATATCAGTATTTCCGTCCTGGTCTTATTCTTTTCACATATTTGCATTTAGCTGCGGAACCTGCCTTAACTAAGGCCTTAGTCGATAACAAAGTCTTTTCAATCGCCTATGAGACTGTAAAGAGCGGCAATAAGCTGCCACTTTTGACCCCTATGAGCGAGGTTGCCGGCAGGATGGCTGCACAAATCGGCGCACATTTCCTTGAAAAGCCTGAGGGCGGCAAAGGAATTCTTCTAAGTGGAGTACCAGGCGTAAAGAGAGGAAAGGTTACCATTATCGGAGGCGGTGTTGTTGGCGTGAATGCAGCAAAAATCGCTATCGGTCTTGGTGCTGACGTCACAATTATCGACCTTAATCCAGAGCGCTTGCGCGAAATTGATGATATATTTGGAAATCAAGTCTCTACATTGATATCCAATTCACTTAATATCGCCAATGCAATTGCTGAATCAGACCTTGTAATTGGAGCCGTCTTAATTCCTGGAGCAAAGGCTCCAAAGCTTGTCACAGATGCAATGGTCCAAGCTATGACGCCGGGTTCTGTTATTGTGGATGTTGCCATTGACCAAGGAGGCATATTCGAGACAGCGGATCATATTTCCACACATGACCAGCCAACTTACGTGAAGCATGGGGTCGTCCATTATGCCGTAGCTAATATGCCAGGCGCTGTTCCTCGCACATCAACGATAGCACTGACAAACACAACGATTCCATATGCAGTTCAAATTGCCAATAAAGGGGCATTAAATGCTGTCCAAGAGAATCCAGCTCTTGCCGAGGGAGTTAATACGCTCAATGGACATGTTACGTATGAAGCTGTAGCACGTGACTTAGGCTATGCTTATAAACCATTAAAAGACGCCATCGTCTTGCCATTACAGCAAGCATAAAAAAAGAGGCCTGTATCACTATCATAATGTGATGCAGGCCTCTCTTCTTTTTAACTTCTGATAAGGGGCATACTCATGCAGCGCGGGCCTCCCCTTCCTCTCGAAAGTTCAGCACTCGGAACCTCAATGACCTCAATTCCATACTCAGACAAGAGTTCATTGGTCACTTGATTTCGATCATATGTGATAACAACTCCTGGGGCAATGGCAAGCGTATTTGATCCATCATTCCATTGTTCTCTTGGGGAGAATATTGTATCCCCTCCACCACATGGTATCAAAGCAATCTCCGGCAAATGCAGCACCTCTTTCAATGCTTCGGAAAGATTGGACCTTCTGGATATTTGCACTTCCTGTTCCCTATCGAGTTCAAGTATAAAGATATTCATATGTCCATTTAATCCCTCTATCTCTGGATGAATGGTAAATTTATCACGATCCACCATTGTAAACACCGTATCTAAATGCATAAATGCCCGTTTCTTTGGTATCTCTACGGCCATTACCCTCTTATAGGAGGTACCATCCACAAGCAAGTTATGCGCCAATTGTTCAATGGCCCGGGCAGAGGTCCGCTCGCTTATGCCTATCGCGACGACCTCATCGCTCAATACAAGAATATCTCCGCCTTCCAAGGCGAACGGGTAATTGCGCTTTAGCCATTGCGGATGGCTGTGCACACGATAATCCGGATGATATTTCATGATGAATTCCCAAAAAAGCGACTCACGTTTCCGCGCAGAAGTAGACATCTTATGAATGGTCAAACCATCACCTATAACTGCAGCCGCATCGCGCGTGAAGTATAGGTTTGGAAGCGGATCCATATAGAAAGGATAATGAGCTGATATTAAATCGTCTAAATGAAGCTTTTGATGGTGGTCGATATCCTTCTTTAAAACACCCTCCATCAGTTTTTTCACAAGACTTGCATTGTCTAGTGAATCCAAATATTCACGCAGTATGCTATATCCTTTGTGCAAATGATTCTTGCTTTCCTTTAAAAAGGCCTCAACCAATTCTCCTTTTACGACCTCATCAAGGATTGATTCTTCTACCAATCTTTCCAAATAAACAACCTCTGTTCCCCGCTCCTGTAAAACAGCAGCAAAGGCATCATGCTCCTTTTGCATTGTTGGCAAAAAAGGAATGTCATCAAATAATAATCGTTCCATATTAGATGGGATAAGATGCTCTATTTCCTTCCCAGGCCTGTGTAAAAGCACGCGTTCTAGCTTTCCAATCTCCGATGTTACGTGAAGGCTTTTTACCGTTTTCTCCAAAAAAATGCCCCCCTTTGTCTAGTCCATCTTTCTCTATAGTTTATCATAATATATTTTCCATTTCTGGTTAAAACCTACATAACAGCGTCCAATTTATGTAAAAACAAAAATATACTATTTCGATATAAGATTATGTGGTAAACTAATCACAGTTTTGATGATGTATAAATATACAACCAACCCTTATTAAAAGCTCTATTTATCAATAACCTCGGTAAATTGTTGAATACTTATGAATATTTTTACTTTGGTAAAGCGTTAAAAAAGGATTGTTCTTTTGTATAAATTTTTTTAAAATAATTTTATGCTTTAATATGGAGAAGGAGAGAATATTTATGTCAGCAAATACATCGGCACTAAATAATAAAAAGCATCCTCCAGGGCTCTACCTCTTATTCCTAACTGAAATGTGGGAGAGGTTCAGCTACTATGGTATGCGTGCCATCTTAATTTTGTATTTAACAACAGAGCTTGTTAGCGGCGGTTTAGGCATCGACAGCTCAGTTGCTTTAAGCATCTATGGTTTCTACACTGGTGCAGTATATTTCACACCAATCGTTGGCGGATGGTTAGCTGACCGCTACCTCGGACACCGATTATCCATCACAATCGGTGGTTCCTTAATGGCATTAGGGAATATCGCCCTCTTTGCCCACCAAAGCAAGACAGCTTTATTCATCGGACTCGGTTTGATGATTATCGGTAACGGCTTCTTCAAGCCAAATATCTCTACATTGCTTGGAGACCTATATAAAGGAAACGAGTCCCGCCGTGATGCAGGATTCACTATTTTCTACATGGGAATCAACATTGGTGCATTCTTTGCTCCCTTATTGATTGGTTTCCTTTCAGAGGATCTATTCGCTAGCACAGCTAACGGTGTCATGCATTATGGATTCCGCTATGGATTCTTGGCATCTGCCATTGGTATGATTATCGGACAAGTTCTATTCAATACCCTAGCGAACAAATACCTTGGTGACATTGGCAAACGCCCGGCTGTTGCTGAAATTGCCAATAAAACTGGCGCAAAAGATAAGCAGCCGCTTACGAAAGCAGAAAAACAACGCACAATGGTTATCCTTATTATCACATGCTTCGTTGTCTTCTTCTGGGCTGGCTTTGAGCAAGCAGGAAGTTCATTAACCTTATATACAAAAGATTTTGTTAACCGTGAAGTGTTCGGCTGGACAGTGCCGATTTCTTGGTTCCAATCATTGAACCCGCTCTTCATCGTTCTATTGGCACCTGCCATTTCTGCTCTTTGGATTAAGCTTGCAAACTCTAAACGCGGTGATCTTCCTGTCCCTACAAAAATGGGAATGGGTATGATTACGTTAGGCTTAGGCTACATCGTTCTTTTGTTTGCTGTATTCCAAACAGGTAATGACGCAGCTACAATGGCACAAAAAGCAAACATGATGTTTATCATTGTTACTTACTTGATGCACACACTTGGTGAGCTATTCTTGTCACCTGTCGGGCTTTCCTTCGTAAGTAGAGTTGCTCCTGTGAAATTAGCATCCTTGCTTATGGGTGTATGGCTTGCATCTTCTGGTGTGGCAAACATCCTTGCTGGACAGCTTGCAGCTGTCACTCAATCCCTAGGATACTTTGAAGTATTCGCCGTTATCGGCGGATTGGCAATCTTCTTTGGACTATTGCTATTGGCATTGTCTAAAAAGCTCGTTGCCATGATGGAAACAAAATAATTCATCTTTATACTCAAAGAGGCAGACGGTTATCATTCCGTCTGCCTCTTCCTTTATGAATCAGCGACCCGCAGCATGATTCGGCTCCTTTTTGAAGAAGCTTCTCATCGCATGAAATACATCAGCCTTTTGCTTTAGAATATAATACTGAAATTTCTCATCCTTAATGTTTTTGTAAGCAGACATTAATGTGGAATTGCGATTATATTGATTAACCTCTCCATAGCCGAACATATTGGATACCTTCATCAGCTCACCAACAAGCTTGATACAACGAGGATTATCTGAGGTCAGATTATCCCCATCAGAGAAGTGGAATGGATAGATATTATACCGCTCTATCGGATACTTCTCTTCAATGATCTCGAGCGCTTTCCGGTAGGCAGATGAACAAATCGTTCCCCCGCTCTCCCCCTTCGAGAAGAAGTCCTCCTCTTCTACGACCTTTGCTTCTGTATGGTGGGCAATGAATTCGATATCAACTGTTTCATATTTCGTGCGAAGGAAGCGTGTCATCCAGAAGAAGAAGCTTCTTGCCATATACTTTTCCCAAAGACCCATGCTCCCTGAAGTATCCATCATCGCGAGCACAACGGCCTTTGATTCCGGCTTTTCAATCGTGTTCCATGACTTGAATTTCAAATCCTCTTGGAAGATGGGGACAAAGCCGGGCTGACCGCCTAAGGCATTGCGTTTAAATGCACTGATCATCGTCCGTTTCTTATCGACATTTCCCATTAAGCCTGTTTTACGAATATCATTAAATTCATAATGCTCCGTTACATGGTCTCCCTGATCTTTCTGCTTCAGGTTAGGGAGCTCAAGCTCCGAGAATAATGCCTCCTGGATTTCAAGCAAGGATACCTCTGATTCTACATAGTCCTCCCCAGCCTGATCTCCTGCTTCTCCGCCTTTACCCGGGGCTTTTTGGCCAGCCCCGTCTCTAGCGACTACATCCCCGACCTGGGAATCGCCGTCACCCTGCCCTACATGCTTATTCTTGTCATAATTATAGCGAATTTTATATTCATCAAGAGAACGGATTGGTATTTTCACGACATCTTTTCCATTGGACATGATGATGCTTTCCTCTGTTATCAAATCGGGCAGATTGTTCTTGATTGCCTCTTGCACTTTCTCCTGGTGTCTTTGCTGATCGTCAAATCCTTTTCGATGGAGGGCCCAATCTTCCTTTGAAATGGCAAACTGATGGCTGC
>X410_Impala__coassemble_42_pt1 | contig 27729 bp, 26 predicted proteins | sample X410_Impala__metabat2_high_PE_006 | metagenome-assembled genome bin X410_Impala | reverse complement strand
TCAGTCTGCTTTTCACTTCTTGAACACTCGTTTCTTTATAATGAAAGATAGACGCCGCAAGCGCCGCATCGGCTTTTCCTTCGGTGAAGACCGGGGCGAAGTCCTCCTTAGCTCCCGCTCCTCCTGAGGCAATAACAGGCACGGTCACCGCCTCACTGACTGCACGTGTCAATTCGAGATGGAAGCCGCTTTTTTCGCCGTCCTTATCCATGCTGGTAAGGAGAATTTCTCCAGCGCCAAGTGCCACGGCTTGTTTGGCCCAGTCGACTGCATTAAGTTCCGTCGGTTTGCGTCCGCCATGAGTGTACACACGATAGCCACCGAATTCAGGATCGAATTTAGCATCAATCGCAAGGACAATGCACTGATTTCCGAAGTAGGCTGCTCCTTCTGCGATCAGCTGAGGACGCAGGACAGCGGCCGTATTAACGGAAACCTTATCCGCTCCAGACCGAAGGATGGTTCTCATATCATCAACACTGTTAATTCCGCCGCCAACCGTAAAAGGAATACTGAGGACCGAAGCGGCTTTTTTCACGACCTCGACCATCGTTTTCCGCCCTTCATGGGAGGCGGAGATATCGAGGAAGACCAGCTCGTCCGCACCTTGGTCATCATACATTTGCGCAAGCTCGACAGGATCGCCGGCATCCTGCAATCCAAGGAACTGGATTCCTTTGACAACACGGCCTTCTTTTACATCCAAGCAAGGAATAATGCGCTTCGTAATCATGCTTTTCCCTCCGCTTCCAGCAAGGCTTCTGGGAGAGTGAATCGATTTTCGTACAATGCTTTACCGATAATGACGCCTTCAATTCCCTCAGTTTGGTGCTGCTTCAATGCAGCAATATCCTCAAGACGGCTCATCCCGCCAGAGGCAATCACATTTTTACCGGTAATACGGGCTAATTCAGCCGTTGCGCTCACATTCGGGCCGCTCAGCATGCCATCATTAGCAATATCGGTGAAAATAAACCAGTCCGCTCCCTTGTCAGCAAAATACTTCCCTAAATCAAGCACGGTCCACTCACTCGTCTCAAGCCAGCCATCTGTCGCGACCTTTCCGCTCTTGCCATCCAAGCCAATGGCGATTTGGCCGGGATATTTCCGAATCATCTCTTCAGCAAATGCTGGGTCTCTAACAGCAATGCTCCCTAATATCACGCGAGCCACGCCATTCTCAAGATAATGGTTGACCTGACTCTCACTTCTAATTCCTCCGCCAATTTGGATGGAGACATCCTTTAGCTCCCGAGCCGCTTTCAGAACATAGGAATCATTCACAAGTGAGCCTTCCTTCGCTCCATCCAAGTCGACCATATGAATCCATGAAGCCCCCATTTCTGCAAAGGATACTGCCATATCGAACGGTGAATCACTATATACAGTTTCTTGTTCATAATCTCCCTGCAGAAGGCGGACACAGCGGCCTCCTCTCATATCAATCGCAGGGTAGATGGTAAATGATTTAGTCATTGGATAAGCCTCTCCTTCTCTTCGACTAGCTTGATGTAATTTTGGAGCAGCGCTTTCCCCATCTGGCCGCTCTTTTCGGGATGGAATTGCATTCCCAAAACGTTGCCATAACCGACGATGCCCGGAACCTCTACATCATAGGCGGCAGTAGCCAGCAGCTCGGAACGATTGCCCACCTCCGCATAATAGGAATGGACAAAATAGACATAATCCTCTTTAAGCCCGGCAAATAAGGGATGCTCCTGCTGAAAATGAAGCTTATTCCACCCCATATGCGGAACCTTATACCTATTCCCTTCCTGGTCAATCCCAGCGAACTTCGCGATATGTCCTTTCAACAATCCAAGGCCTGTTGAATAGCCATGCTCATCACTGCTTTCAAACAAGAGCTGCATCCCTAAGCAGATGCCAAGCAGCGGCTTGCCGCTTGCTGTGTATTCTTTTAAAAAGATATCAAGCTCCTGCTTCCGAAGCTCCGCCATTGCATCCGGGAATGCTCCAACACCCGGCAAGATTAGTCCCTCACAGGAAGCGAGTACCTTTGGTTCTCCGCTGATGATCGTTTCTGCCCCAAGCCGATTCAATGCATTGTTCACACTGAATAAATTTCCCATTCCATAGTCAATAATGCCGATCAAGCTACTCCCCCCTTTTCTTTACAGCATCCCTTTTGTGGATGGAATGCCTTTTACACGCGGATCGATGGTTGTCGCTTCATCCAATGCGCGCCCTAGTGCTTTGAAGATAGCCTCCACAATATGGTGGGAGTTACGTCCATAATGGACGATGACATGCAGGTTCATTTTCGCCTCAATCGCAAGCTTCCAGAGGAATTCATGCACAAGCTCCGTGTCAAAATCCCCAATCATTGGAGCCGGGATATCGGCTCGAAATTCTAGATGCGGACGATTACTGAGGTCAACCACCACTTGGGCGAGCGCTTCATCCATCGGCACGAATGCATTGCCATAACGCTTGATTCCTTTTTTGTCACCGAGCGCTTTCGTGAGGGCCTGACCCAGGCAGATTCCGATATCCTCTGTCGTATGATGACCGTCAACCTCAACATCTCCATCTGCATCAACCGTCAAATCAAAATGCCCGTGCTTGGCGAATAGATCCAGCATATGGGATAAAAACGGCACACCTGTTTCAAGCTCTGATTTCCCCTCCCCGTCAATTCCAAATGCAAGCTTTATATTCGTTTCATTCGTTCTTCTCTCGATTTGTGCCTCTCTAGTCATTCGCTCTCCTCCTTTAGCCTTGCTTCTACGGCACGTGCGTGTGCCTCTAATCCTTCTAATCTAGCAAATGCAGCTATCTTGGCGGCATTACGCTCCATATCTTCCTTGCTATACATAATCAGGCTCGTTTTCTTTTGAAAATCATCCACATTTAACGGGCTTGAGAATCGTGCCGTTCCATTCGTCGGAAGCACATGATTCGGACCTGCAAAATAATCACCGACAGGCTCTGAGCTATACGCACCAATGAAAATCGCGCCGGCATGCTTGATCGCACCCGTGACATTCATTGCATCCTTTGTCTGGATTTCCAAATGCTCAGGGGAAAGCTCATTAATGGCCGCAACGGCCTCTTCCATCGTTTCAGCTACATAGATGCCGCCAAATTCCTCCCAGGCAGATGCCGCAATTTCCTTCCTTGGCAAAGTTTCAAGCTGCACTTCTACCTCTGCCTTCACTCGCTCAGCTAATTCACGGCTCGTCGTCACCAGTACACTGCAGGCACGCGCATCATGTTCAGCCTGGGACAAAAGGTCTGCTGCCACATAACGGGCATCAGCCGTCTCATCGGCCAGGACCGCAATTTCACTTGGTCCAGCAATCATATCGATATCAACATCGCCGTATACCTCGCGTTTGGCAAGAGCGACATATATATTGCCGGGTCCAGTAATTTTATCCACCTTCGCAATTGTTTCTGTCCCATAAGCGAGCGCGCCGATGGCTTGAGCACCGCCAACCTTATAGATGTCAGTCACGCCGGCAATCGAAGCCGCAGCAAGCACCGATGCAGGCAGCTTGCCGTCTTTACCCGGCGGTGATACCATGACGATTCTCTCTACCCCAGCGACATGTGCGGGAATCGCATTCATAAGCACGGAAGACGGATATGCTGCCGTACCGCCCGGGACATAAATCCCGACTGAATCAAGCGGTGTCCGTTTTTGTCCGAGCATCGTACCGGAAGCGGCAAAGTCGACCCAGGAATTTTGCTTTTGTTTCTCATGATAGGAGCGGATATTGCCCGCTGCCTCCTCCATGATTTCAAGCATGCCCTCAGGCAAACGATCGAGCGCCTCTTCCATTTCCTCTTTTGTCACCATTAATGATGAAAGAGCCGCCTGATCGAACTTTTCTGTGTAGCGAATGAGCGCTTTGTCGCCTTCTGCTGCCACATCTCGGAGGATTTGGCGAACGGCCTCGCGCTGGGCATCCGTTCCGCCGTCTACTGTCCTCTTAAGAGATAACCCGCTTTGCAATGATTTGATTTCCATGCTTAAGCCCTCCTTCTATGCGTGAACATTGAGTACGTTCCTGAGTCTTGCCACCATATCGGTAATCTCCCGTTCGTGCAAGCGATAGCTAACCGGATTGGCAATCAAACGAGATGTTACTTTCTTGATGGTCGCATATTCGACAAGGCCATTCTCCCGAAGCGTCTGCCCGGTTGAGACGATATCGACGATACGGTCGGCGAGCCCAATCATTGGTGCGAGTTCAATCGAACCGTTCAGCTTGATAATCTCGACCTGCTCTCCCTGTTCCCGAAAGTATTGGGAGGCAATATTCGGGTACTTGCTCGCAATCTTTGGAGCAACCTTGCTCATTTCTGTATTCGGCAAGCCCGCGACCGCTAAATGACAGGCACTGATTTGCAAATCAAGCAGCTCATACACATCCCGCTCCTCCTCCATCATGACATCCTTTCCAGCAATTCCGATGTCGGCAACGCCATGCTCTACATAGGTAGGCACATCCATTGGTTTAGATAGAATGAAGCGAAGCGGTTCATGCTCAAGCTCGATGATTAATTTGCGCGTATCCTCAAACTCAGGCGGCAATTGATAATCTGCTTTACGCAGCAGTTCGACTGCCTCGTCAAAAATCCGCCCCTTTGGCATCGCAACCGTCAATTGATTCTTCATGATTCGGCCTCCAATCCATTGGCATCAAGCATATACGAAATATTCTTGAAATTTTTGGTGAACGTATCGAGATCCGCTATCCCGGCAATGTTTTGCGTGACAACAGCCTTCCCTTCCGCTCGCAAGGCCGCCGCCTTTTCCATTGCCGCAAGCTGTCCTGCATCATTATAGATAAGGCATAGAGGCGGCTCCTCTGCATCCACTGCCCCAATTGCTTCGATAATGCGATCCAATCTTAGCCCAAATCCCGTGGCTGGTGCATCCTGGCCAAAATTCCTGTAAAGCTCATTATAGCGCCCTCCATTCCCAAGCGGGAAACCAACATGATCGCCAAGGACTTCAAATAGAATCCCAGTATAATAGTCCATATGACTGACAAGGGACAAGTCATAGGAAAGATGGCCGTTCATGCCTGTCTTCTTCAGCATATGCGCAAGCTCCTTCAAATCATGGAGGGCTGCACTGCCTACATTCTGTTCTGTCAGCTCTAATGCGAGATCGAGCACTTCTTCACTCCCTTTTAAATCAGGGAGACTGTTTAGCATTCGCTGACTGTTCTCTGGCAGATTAAGCTCAAGCACATATTCCCGATACCCGACATAATTCTTCTCAAATAAATATCGGCGCATGACTCCTGCCCGCTCCTCAGTTCCGCCATAATGGCGAAGCACCTCATGCACGAAAGCAATATTGCCAATCGTAATATGGTAATGGGAAAGCCCGGCTGCTTGAAGGACGTTCGTCAGCAAAGTCACCACTTCCGCATCAGCTGACAAGGTCTTATCGCCGATCATTTCAACGCCGAATTGCTCAAACTCTGCAAGACGCCCGCCTTCCTTCTCCTGTGCCCTGAATACATTTGCACTATAAGCCATCCTTAAAGGATTGCCCTCCTTCAATAAGTGAGAGGATGCGACCCTGGCAATTGGCGAGGTCATATCTGGACGAAGGACAAGACTATGCCCCTCCTTGTCGAGAAGCTTGAATAGCTGCTGGTCCTTGATTGCAGACACCTGACCGACTGTCTCATAAAACTCCAGTGACGGCGTATCCAGGAACCGGTATCCGTACAGCCTTGTCTCCTTCGCCATGCGGCTTCGAACTGATTCTTTTAATCTAAATAAATCCGGCAATGTATCGCGCATGCCGATTGGTTTCTCAAACATAAAAATATTTGGCATCCTAAACATTCCTTTATGATAAATTTACTTTAGTTCGCTAATGTGATAATAAGATGAAGTTAAACAAAGTGTACTCTTCTTACCGACTATCGTCAAGCAGCAGGCGACCATATAACCCTCTTTCTTTCATTCTATTATTATTTCACGAACAGATAAAATAAAAACCCTGCCCGCATGGACAAGGTTCCATATGTAAGGGTTATCCAAGCCACGTGGCAAGCACAAATAAAGCCAATAGATTGATCGGTAACTCGGATAACCACTAAAAGAATAAGGATGTAATCATAATTTGGAGCTGACCTGCGCTCAATTAATTTTCGCCAGATCAGAAGCATAAGCACAAAAAATACATCACCATACTGATGACGATGGTGGCCGTCAAATATGTGACCGGATGGAATTCTCCAAACGCTATTTCGAGTTGATAAACTAAATCCTGACTATATATACTTAACAGCTATTCACAAGCTGAAGAATGAGCAAACAACTAAATTGATTTTTGCTCACCCCTTTTCATTCCTGATAGAGTCAATCTGCCTAAAATGATGCATATCATGTTCAAGAAGTCCTTGGAAATAGGCGGATAGAGTCAACTCCTTTTGATTGAATAAGAATACCCGCTCCCATTGCTCATCCTCCATTTGCTCAAGAGCAGCAAGTAATGTTCTTCTGCTATTGATGAATTCTTCTATAACATCCTCCTGGCTGCGTTTTTGGCTAAGAAGAGCCGTTTCCCGGTTAGTCTGCTCGACATCTAAACTTTTCGGCATAGGTTCTCCGTTCAGAAAATACGGAATCCGCTTAAGTCGCACGAATTCATCCCATGGAGCAAAATGCCCAACCACTTCGGCAATTGTCCATTTCCCTTCAGCAATCGGGGCTCTCCATTCTTCGTTTTCCAAAAGTCTCCACTGTGCAGCTCTCTTAATCGATTCTCTATAATGCTGGATGACTCGCCTCTTTTTCTCTTCCAAAGCACTCTCTCCGTTTCTGTCTGACTATTATTTAGTTCGCTAATTGTTATAAGAAACCCTTTTAGACAAAAAAAACAGGCGGTGAACCTCTTGGTTCCACCGCCTGTTCGTCATATGCTTAATCATCTAGCTCTTGATCTACTTGAAGGACTTTCCCTGTATATGCGTCTACTTCAACATCATATTCAACATGACCATCTTTGAATTCAAGCTCATACTTTTGGCCATCATCATCAATGTCCAATTCGACTTTTGTTACAGTCCCTTTTGCGACAGTCTTCGCGATATTGATGGCTTCTGCTTTTGTAATTACTCCATTTTGTTTAGCTTCCGTTTTTGTGACTGCTTCTTGTTTAACTTCTGCTTGTGTGATTACTTCTTTTTGTTTGTCCTCTGCTTTTGTAACTGCTTCTTTTTGTTTATCTTCTGCTTTAGGTACTGCAGCGGTCTCCTTTTGAGCAGCTACAGCTTTATCATCTGTACCCTGTGCTTTTTCATTCACCGCAGGAGCTTTCATTGCTTCACGCTCAGTGACAGTCGCTTTTCCTGTCTCGGCATCAACTTCGACGCTCACTTCTTCGTTATTGCTTTGAATTTCAAATTCGTAATGAGGGCGGTTGTCGTCTCCGTCATAGTCGGACTCTGTGATGGTTCCGTTTACTTCCTTCAAGGCAATGTCTTTCGCTTCCTGTGCAGTAATCAGCTTCGTGCTGGCTGTTTCTTGCTTCGCGGCAGATCCCGAATTCATGGATTGCGCGAGGACAAAGCCTCCAAATACAGCGGCTGAGATGGTTACTCCGATAAATAATTTCTTCATGATTATCTCTCTCCTTCATTCTTTAACTTACTTGTATTGTAAAATCCCAACATTAAACGTAAATTAGAGAAAGATTAGAGTTTCATGAGAAAGGAATATCAAAGATTAGAATTCACTGAGAATATTAGTCATCATACTTGATCATAATGATATCGCCTGTCAGGGCATGAATTTGCAGGGTGGCCTCATCCTCTTGATTTTCTAAATCTATATTATAATAACCGCCGTCATCCGTGGCGATAAACTCTACGTCATCAACGGAGCCCGCAAATTGAGAGCGCGCAATTTTGACCACTTCTTCCTTTGTCAGGGGCTTAAGCTCTTCCTTTTCGGCTAGCGTCTCCTCTGACGCGTCTATTTCTTTCTTAGCTCCCTCTTTGATGACCTTTAAATCACTGAACGTTCCCTCTTCTTCATTAACGAGCACTTGATAAATATAGTCATCCTTCCTGAAGGTGACTTCATATTGGTTCTTCTTTTTAGCAATTGCTTGTACCTCCCCGTTATAGAGAGAAGAAACTCTATTTTTAATCTCGGCTTCTCCAAAGGTCGTCTTCGAGATGATTTGATTATAGGCATAAGCCGCACAGAAGATAATGCAAATAAGGAGCAGAGCAGGCAGTATCCAGAGATGTTTTTTAGTCATTCGCCTCTCTCCCCCTTTGGCAGCATAATCGTAAAGAGTGTTCCTTCCCCAATCTTGCTTTCAACCGTTATCGTTCCGCCAAGCAGCTCCACAAAGTCCTTTGCGATAGCGAGTCCTAGTCCAGTGCCGCCTGTTTGGCGATTCCTGTCCTTGTTCACGCGATAAAAGCGGTCAAATATGTGGGGAATGTCCTCCTCCTTGATTCCAATCCCGTAATCACGCACCTGGATAGTAACCCCCGTGCCATTCATGACAGTGATATCTATCTTTCCCTCACTGTATTTACGGGCATTATCGAGCAGGATGAAGATGATCTGCCTAAGCTTAGATACATCCGTCGTGAAGGTAAACACCTCACCATACAAGTTAACTTCTCGTTTGTAAGCCTTCTGGTAGCTGTCGATAATGCTTGTTAAAAGCTCAGTAGTGGTGATTGTTTCCCATTTCAGCTGCAAGGTTTCATTCGCCTTAGCGAGTTCAAGCATTTGCTCCATCATCATCTTCATTTGGGCGGTTTGGGAGGTGATGGCCTCCAATGCCTCACGGTTGATTTCTTCATTCTCAAATCCCCTTCTCTTCAAAAGCTTTGCATAGGATTCTATGATCGTGAGGGGTGTTTTCAGTTCATGGGAGGCATTACCGACGAATTGCTGCTGCTTATTATAGCTGTCCTTAAGCTTATCCATGAGCGAATTATACGTATAGGTCATCTCCGCGATTTCACCTTTTTTATCGTCTGGAGCCTCCAGTTTATCGTATCTGGCCTGGGAGATATTCCGTCTCATCGTGCTTGTCAGCCTTTGAACTGGAAGAACAATCAGCCGCACGAGCAATTGGCTTGCCAAATAAATAGGAATGATGGCGAGGAGCGTAATCAAAATCAAGATCCATTTCAAGATAGCCATATTAGCGGACACCTCTTGCAGCGGCTGGACAAGATGAACATCCACGACCGATTGATCCGGCCAGACCATCGGATAGCGGACAGCCATCACAAGCTCCCCCTCCCACTCTGAAACGGTATACTTATTTCCTTCCTCGATGGCATACTCCATCTTATCTGCCGTGGATGTAGCTTGAAGACGGAGAATGGGTTCGTCCTTCTCATCCTTAATGTAGATCATTCCATTTTGCGGGATGTAGGAGCGCAGGAGCGTATCAATATTCGCCGTGCTCTCAAGCTCGCTAATGGCCGCAAGCATCTCATCGCCATCCATCTGAAGCCTGTGATATTCTGTGTCGTAGGCGAGATATTTGTACAAATAATAAATACCGGTGAAGCTGATGATGAAGATAAAAAGCGTCAGGACAGTCGATAATAGATTGATCCTTGTTTGTAATTTCACCGCCTACTCCTCCTTCATCACATACCCGACGCTTCTGACGGTTCGGATGACCGAATCCCCTAATTTTTGGCGAAGATAGCGGACGTACACATCAACGACATTCGTATCTCCGTAATAATCAAATCCCCAAACCGCATCAAGGATTTGTTCTCTCGATTGGACGATATTTTTATTTCGCATAAAATGAACCAGCAAATTGAATTCCCTTGGCGTCAGTTCAATCACCTTTCCATTCTGTTTGACAACATGGCTGTCAATATTGACATGGATTGAGCCCAGACGGCATTCACGGGGGGCTTTAGAATCAGGAACTGGCACAGAAGAATGGAAGCGCAAGTTCACGCGTATACGTGCAAGTAACTCCTCAAACTCAAATGGTTTAGTGACATAATCATTCGCCCCAAGGTTGAGCCCTTCGACCTTGTCCTTCACATCACTTTTAGCCGTCAATAATATCACGGGAACAAGTGAAGAAGCTCGAATATTCGCCAGCACCTCGAGACCATTCATTTCCGGCAGCATGACATCAAGCAGGATAAGGTCATAGGAGCCTTTCTGGAACATATCGAGACCCTCGCGTCCAGTATGGGCAATGGCTGATTCAAACTCCTCAAATTGCAATTCAAGCTGCAATAGCCTAGCGAGCTGAGGCTCATCCTCTATGATTAAAATTTTCTGTTTCATCTGTCTGTTCACCTCACTAAGAAGTATTGTCCCTTAATAATAGTATAGAACAAAAAGAGACAAACCCCTAAAAAGGATTTGTCTCTTTCTGCCTCTTCTTCATTTCTTCTGCTGTATAGATGACACTCATTGGATTGCCGCCGACAAAGGCGCCAGGCGGAACATCGCGATGAACGAGTGTACCGGCAGAAACGATGGCACCATCGCCGATGCTCACTCCAGGGAGAATCGTTGAATTAGCGCCTATCATCACCTCATCACCAATCTCGACCTCCCCGAGACGATACTCGGTAATCAAATATTCATGGGCAAGTATTGTGGAATTATAGCCAACGATTGAGTTGCGGCCAATCTTAATCATCTCCGGATACATGATATCCGGCATGACCATGAAGGCGATGGATGTTTGGTCACCGATCTTCATGCCCGTAAAAGTACGGTACAGCCAGTTTTTCAAACGCATGAAAGGGGTAAAGCGCGCAATCATGAGAACAAGGACATTACGAAACACCTTCCAGAAGGAGACGGTCTTATACACATGCCATAATGAGTTGCCCTCACCCTTCAGCGGATAACGCTTTGTTCTTCTCATGATTCGACAATCGACAAGAGATCACGCATATTTTCAAGCATATAGTCCGGGCCATATTGCTCCAGATAATCTCTTCCCTTCAATGCCCATGCTACGCCTGCCGTTTTGGTGCCTGCGTTCTTCCCCGCTAGGATATCATGGCTATTGTCACCGACCATGATGGTTTCCTCAGCGGAAGAACCAATTAACTTCAAGGCAAGCTCAATAGGCTCCGGATCTGGCTTCGGATTCTTGACATCATCAAGAGTCACAACCACATCGAAAAATGAATCAAGCCGCCCTTTCAGAAGGCCGCGTTGTACCGCCTTGCGCATTTTTGTTGTTACAATGCCAACTTTATAGTTGCGTTCCTTTAATTCCTGAATTGTCTCATACACACCTTCGTATTCCTCAACCAACAAATCATGGTGCAAATGATTATGCTCTCTGTAATGCTCAATCATTTCCTCAGCACGCTCAAGATCCAGTCCGCTGAAGGTTTCCAGAAGTGATGGACCAATAAATTCATACACGTCTTCACGGGTATATTGATTCGGATAATAATGATTTAATGTATGCAGAAAAGAAGCAATGATTAATTCATTGGTATTAATCAATGTTCCATCTAAGTCAAATAATAGCGTTGTGATTTTCTTCTCCACTAGGGTTTACCTTTCCTTTCTTTTCATCCAATCTAGCCCATATACGTGAGATAATCATCGCCAGCAGGATTGCCGTCACAAGCCTGATCATAAGGAGCGGGATGACAGGTACCCCAAGCGGAATAAAAATGACGGTATCCTCAACGACTGCATGGCAGGCAACCAGAAAGATAAAGGCAATCGTCATATCCTTCTTGCTGACGCCATCCTCACGAACTGCCTCAAGCATGACCCCCGCTCCATAAGCGAGCCCGATGACAAGGCCAGCGACAAGTGTCATGGAGGTATTCTCCTTCATTCCAAGCATTCTTGTCACCGGCTTCATCCATTTTGAGAATAAATTCAGCCAATTCAAATCCTTCATGATTTGGATAATAAGCATGAGCGGAATGATAATTAAGGCAAGCTTCAGCGTGCCAGAAGTCGCAGCTGCCAGCCCGCTCCAAAGAATTGGCCAGAGGCCTGTAATCGTCTCTTCACCGCCAACTGCTCCCCCATATTGAATGACCTCGCCGCCTCCACGCCAAACAAGGTTTATAACAACTGCCGACAGAATCGCCAGACCAATCCTTGTCACTAAGACCACCCATAGCTTCACACCGACCTTTAGGGCCACACTTGTCTCAATAAAGAGATTGTGGCAAAAGGACAGCATCGTCGCAATGATGAAAACTTCCTTCACCGTTAAAGAGTCAAGGGCTAGAATGCCGCCGATTCCGGCATATAAATTCAAAAAGTTTCCGAGAACGAGCGGAATGGCCGCATCACCCGGAAGTCCAATCAGCCCCATCGCCGGACTAATCAGGTCAATCAGCCACGGCAGGAGGGGCGTATACTGCAGTATTGTGACGAATAATGTAATCGGGAATATGACCTTCCCGAGCATCCACGTTGTCTTTAGCCCAGACTGCAAACCTTTAACCCAAGTACTTCTCGTCAAAAATGCTCATCCCCTTCCCCTTATGACCTACATGTCAAGATACTTCTTCTCTGAATAGCCAAGCTTACGCCTAACAATAATTAAAACAACGCCGGCCAAGATGAGCACAAGGGATAATACTTGTGCCATACGGAGGGTGTCAAACAGCATCAAGCTGTCGGTTCGTAAGCCTTCCACAAAAAAGCGGCCAATTGAATACCAAATAACATAGGTCAAGAATAGCTCTCCCTGGCGAAGGTTCACCTTGCGTAACCCAATCAAAATAGCAAAGCCAACGATGTTCCATAAGGACTCATACAAAAATGTCGGATGATGGTACGCACCGTTTATGTACATTTGGTTAATAATAAAATCGGGGAGAAAAAGATTCTCTAAGAAACTGCGGCTCACTTCACTGCCATATGCCTCTTGATTAATGAAGTTTCCCCAACGTCCGATCGCTTGCCCAAGAATGATGGATGGAGCAGCAATATCAGCAAGCTTCCAAAAGGATAATCCCTTAACCCTTGCAAAAACAATCGTCGTGATAACCGCTCCAATTAATGCCCCATGAATCGCAATCCCGCCATTCCAAATCTTCACGATATCCCCTAAATGGTCTTTATAATAGGACCATTCAAAAATCACATAATATATGCGTGCACTTATAATCGAAATCGGCACCGCATAGATGAGCAAATCAATAAAAACATCTTTATTAAGCCCGCGCCGCTCCGATTCCCGCATGGCGAGCCATAATCCGAGGAAAACCCCGAGACCAATGATGATTCCGTACCAATAAATAGATAGTGATCCAATTTGAATCGCCACCCGATCAATTGTACCAATCGTACCCATTCTATTCGTCCACCTTTTTATTCATGTTTGTTCTCTTCAATTGCTTCGTTCAGCTTTTCTGTGAACTGCTGAGCTGTGTTCACGCCCATTCGTTTCAAGCGGAAATTCATGGCGGCCACCTCAATGATGACGGCGATATTCCGGCCCGGACGAACAGGGATATTCATGCGCGTAATATTCGTGTCAATAATCCGAATTTTTTCTTCCTCAAGGCCAAGCCTATCATAATTTTTTTGCTGATCCCAAATCTCTAAATTGATGACAAGCGAGATCTTTTTATGGCTTCGAACAGCACCTGCACCAAATAAGGTCATCACATTGATGATGCCCACTCCCCTGATTTCCAGCAAATGCTCAATTAATTCAGGCGAGTTGCCGACTAATGTATCATCATCCTCTTGGCGAATTTCAACACAGTCATCGGCCACGAGACGATGTCCTCTTTTCACTAGCTCTAGCGCTGTTTCACTCTTACCTACCCCGCTTTTGCCTGTAATCAGGACTCCAACGCCGTAAATGTCAACGAGCACCCCATGGACAGCTGTCGTTGGCGCTAATTTGCTTTCAAGAAAATTAGTTAAACGGCTGGAAAAACGGGTCGTTTTCATCGATGTGCGGAGAACCGGAACCGACACCTTTTCTGCAGCCACGATTAATTCTTGTGGAATATCTATACCTCTGGTAACAATAATACAAGGGGTAATATCACTGCACAATCTCTCCATTCGGCCTGCACGTTCTTCCGGGCTGAGCCTTGAGAAAAACGTTAGTTCGGTCATGCCAAGGATTTGAATTCGATCAGCCGGATAATAATCAAAGTATCCTGCAATTTCAAGGCCTGGCCTTGATAAATCACTTACTGTTATCGGTCTATTGATGCCTTCTTCGCCACTGATGAGTTCTAGCTGAAACTCGTCAATGAGATCTACTGTTTTAACTTTGGGCAAAAAAATTCCCTCCCTGAACATTATTAGGAAATCGTGTTTTCATTTTATCATTATTTCCTATTAAACCATACACTAACGGATAGATAATTCTGTTTTTCTGACAAAGGATGCGATAGGATAGGAAGAGAAGAGAGATATCTATTTAAAGGAGCTGAGAGAATGACCATACTAATCAAGAATGCAACCATCTATCTCGATGATGCCACTCTCGAAGATGGATATATTTTGATTGATGGTGAAACCATTAAGGAAATAGGACCAGCACAGCAAGCTCCCCATGAAGCTGATGAAATACTGACCCTATCGCCAAATGAAGTTGTGCTTCCAGGATTCATTGATATGCATATCCACGGTGCCGGCGGGAGCGATGCGATGGATGGAACAGTAGAAGCCGTTGCCCACATGGCAGCATTCCTTCCTAAAGAAGGAACCACCTCCTTCTTGCCAACGACCATGACTCAATCTCCGGAGAGCATCGAGCAGGCTTTAGAAGCGCTTCATCAATATAGCCAATCGGATAATGTTCCCGGGACTGCTGATGTTATTGGCGTCCACTTAGAGGGACCTTTCGTCAATCCTTCCAAAGCCGGTGCCCAGCCAGTCCAATATATCATTAATCCCGATGCCGAGCTCTTCAAGAAATGGTATGAGTTATCCGGCCAAACGATTAAGCAGGTTACGCTCGCCCCAGAGGAGCCAGGCGGCAAGGAATTGGTAGAGCTGTTGAATAAGGAAGGGATAATCTCCTCCATTGGTCATACAGGGGCGACTTATCAGGAAACGATGGAAGCTATCTCACTTGGCGTCAGTCAAGCTACTCATCTGTTCAACCAGATGACAGGTCTTCATCACCGAGATATTGGGGCCGCAGGAGCCTCTCTCATGAATGAGAATATATACGCAGAACTGATTGTGGATGGTATTCATGTCTCGCCTGAAATGGTTGAGCTCTCACTCAAGCTGAAAGGGATTGACCGAACCATCCTGATTACGGATGCCATGCGCGCCAAAGGCCTATCAGACGGCAAATACGATCTTGGCGGACAAGATGTATTCGTTAAAGGCAAGGAAGCCAGACTAGAAGACGGAGCCCTTGCCGGCAGCATCCTTAAGATGAATGATGCCGTGAAAAACATCATCACTTATACGGGCTGCTCTCTAAGAGACGCTGTCCAAATGGCCGCCGTCAACCCGGCCAAGCAATTGAATATTTATGACAAAAAGGGAAGCATTGCTGCCGGGAAGGATGCGGACATTGTCATTCTTGACGACGACTTCCAGGTTCGCACAACGATTTGTCGAGGAAAAATAGCCTATAGAGGAGAGTAAGAGTTATGTCACAAAACAACATGAACATCATCGTAGTTGAAGACTATAATGAAATGAGCAAAAAAGCGGCCGAGATTCTTATCAATAAAGTCAAAGAAAAGCCGAACGCTGTACTAGGGCTTGCAACAGGCAGCACACCCGTCGGTCTTTATAAGGAATTGATCGAAGACAATCAGAAAAACGGGACAAGCTACAAAGACATCCACACTGTCAATTTGGATGAATATATCGGGCTTCCGAAAGAAGACAAAAACAGCTATTACACCTTTATGTGCGAGAATCTCTTTAAGCATCTCGGAATTCCGGAGGAACACACCAACATCCCGAATGGCAATACACAAGATTTACTAGAGGAGTGCGACCGATATGAAAAGATTATCGATGCGCTAGGACAAGTTGATCTTCAAATACTCGGAATTGGCTCAAACGGCCATATCGGATTTAATGAGCCAGGCAGCTCCTTCACAGGTCAAACTCATATCATTGACCTCAAGGAAAGCACGCGTCAAGCAAATGCCCGTTTCTTCGATTCGATTGATGAGGTACCAAAACAAGCAATCACGATGGGCGTTGGCACCATTATGAAAAGCAAAGAAATCCTCCTATTGGCTTCAGGCACAGCAAAAGCGGAGGCCATTCGCGGAACGATTCATGGAGAGATAACGGAAGAACTGCCAGCAAGCATTCTTCAAACTCACCCGAATGTTACGTTAATTGTTGATAAAGAAGCTTATTCTTTATGTGAATAAACTTTAAAGGCAAAGGACAAACCTGCAGCGATAGTAGGTTTGTCCTTTTTTTCATTCCTATGGTCCCATTTCTAGGCTTGTCTCATATGATATGTACAAAGATAAAGGAGGTAATTAGCGTGAAGATTGTGCTTGATGCTGGTCATGGATTTGCTACTTTGGGGAAGCAGACACCAGATGGAATGAAGGAATATGAGTTTAACCGGGCAGTCGCCCACTATGCACGTAATCTCCTTTCGGATTATGCCAATCTTGAAGTTTTGTTCTCGCATAGCGATGAGCAAGATGTTCCGCTCAAAGGGAGAACCGATTTGGCTAATAGGCTTGGGGCTGACTGTTTTCTGTCTATACATGCCAATGCTGCTGGAAACGGGGATTGGCATGAAGCTGAAGGAATCGAGACATTCATTCACACATCTACTCCACGGGATGCTCATTCTCTTGCCGCAACAATCCAAAAACAACTTATTACATTGACCGGCCGTAAAAATCGCGGAGTGAAGACGGCTAATTTCCACGTACTTCGCGAGACGAGGATGACCGCTATCCTTGTCGAATGCGGGTTTATGACGCATAAGGAGGAAAGCAAGCTTCTGCAAAGCGAGAACTACAGAAAGCAATGTGCCACAGCCATTGTTCAGGCAATTACTCAACATTATGACCTGAAGAAAGGGATGAAGGCTTCCTCCAAGAAGCTTTATAAAGTTCAAGTGGGGGCCTTTGCCAATAAAAAGGGTGCTGAACAGCTTGCAGTAGAGCTCCAAAAACTTGGGTTTGACACCCATATTATCCAAACGCCATAAGAAAGGCCTGAAGCAAACATTTGCTTCAGGCCTTTCTATTTTAGTCCGTAACACTTTCCATAATCGTGTTGACGAAGGATAGGATGACAGATACGAGGAAGGTCAGCCAAAATCCGTCTATTTGAAAAGCACTGCCCATCACGGCATCAACAATGCTCAGCACAATCGTATTGATAAAGAGCAAAAAGATGCCCAGTGTCACAATGGTAATGGGTAATGTCAAGATGGTCACGATTGGCTTCACGATGACATTACAGATCGACAAGACGATTGCTGCAATGATCGCTGCCCCAAATCCGGATACATGCACACCTTCAAAAACTTGCATTAACAAGACAAATACCGCTGCATTAATAAGTATCTTTAGAATCCATTTCATTGACTGCTACTCTCCTCTGCTTGCTCCCTCGGCATGAAATAGCTAAGAATGGTATATGGAATAATCAAGAGAAAACTAGTAGGAATCAGCCCAATAACGAACAATATACGCAGGATAATCGGCTTAATGCCGAAATAACGAGCGATTCCTCCTAACACTCCCAATAAAACCTTATCGGAGTAATTGGTTCTCATAAGCTTTTTCTTCATATTTCTGATTTTACAACTCCTTCACATGATCCGCGTACCATAGTCAAAGGGTATGCTTCACCTTAATGCTGCCTGCTTTTGATTCGGCAAAAACATGCATGGAATGCTCTTCCTCTTGCATGGATTGGAAACGAAGCATTTTTTGGACGATATCATTTTTCTCCTCAACAACTTGAATACCCTTCAAGTCAATATTGAAACTGCCAAGATTCGACTTTAATTCTCCGTCACAGGTTATGCCTTGCGGGATTTGCAGATTGATGCTTCCTGCTTGCGCTTTTGCACGAAGCGTTTCTCCATATTGGCCCGCTTGCTTGCATTGAATGCTGCCATTAATCGTTTGAATATCAGCAGTCCGGAATGACCCATCCACTTGAATGGATCCGTTCATTGTATCAACCTCAAGCTCACCCGCATCAAAGGAAGTAAGCTTAATCGCTCCATTCACGGTCTCAAACTCTGCCTCGCGCGCATTAAATTCGCGGAAAGAAATGGTCCCGTTCGCCGTCTTTGTCTTAATTTCATCAACATTCATATGTTCGCCTGTGATGCCTCCGTTAAATAGACGAATCCTCAGCTCTTGGTATCGATTTTTTGGCACTTTAATGGTTGCTTTCAATTTAATCGCACGATCTTGAAGGGAGAATTTCAGCTTGCCATTCTCGATTTTATTGACGATTTGATTTTGCAGCTTTTCCCTTGCCTCGGTCGTATTTTCTGCACGATATACCTTGGCTTTACATTCAATATCCACTTCATCGCGATCCCAAGGAGCAATGGTGATTTCTCCGTTAGCCACATCAATATCAATCATATTAAACGGTTTCGCCTCTTGGTGGTATAGATGGTCGATCTCTATACTGGAGCCGAAATTCCAATCAAAATCGATATCCTTAATCTTTTTCACAACATCATCCACGACACCTAAAATCCGATCCATCGTTGATACGGTCTTTTTCGCATGCGGCTGCTCTTGTTTTCTGTCTCCCTCTGGCTGTACAGTTGTCGCTAGCTCCCTTGACTCCTGCTGGTTTTCTTGTTGGGCGAGCTTTTCTTTCTTGTCGAGCTGTTCGAGCAGGAGCAATGCCTCATCTGCATTTAAAAGCCCTTCCTTGACCATTTCCAGAATACGTTTTTTCTCATCGTTCATATTAGTCATCTCCCTTATAGCATGGTTTTAACCTATGCAAACTTTATGACATTATGTGTATGCACAAAACTATTTCTTCTATCATGTACGAATAAGAACAAAAAAGGTTTCCATAAAAAATGGAAGGCGCGCCCACCAATCATCTGACATTCAGTCTTACAATTAATGAACACGCCTTTATTCTTGCTTGCCCTTAAAGGTTTTAAGCCTTTAAGAAAAACTTCCTCATTGACCAGTCTTCTGTGTCAGCCGCTCCTCCATCCGCTTGCGATCACGTTCTAGGATCGGCTTCAAATATTGGCCTGTATAAGATTCAGGCGTTTCTGCTATATGCTCCGGTGGGCCAGAAGCAATAAGGGTACCGCCCTTTTCACCGCCCTCAGGACCAAGATCAACTAGATAATCGGCCGCCTTGATGACATCAAGATTATGCTCAATAACCAGGACGGTGTCCCCGTTATCAACAAGACGCTGCAGCACTTCCAATAAGCGCGCAATGTCTTCTACATGCAAGCCTGTTGTCGGTTCATCGAGAATATAGAGTGAGCGTCCATTAGAGCGTCTATGGAGCTCACTGGCCAATTTCATCCGCTGCGCTTCCCCGCCAGAAAGGGTCGTTGCCGGCTGACCAAGTTTAATATAACCGAGTCCGACATCATGGATAGTTTGAAGCTTGCGTTTAATTCTTGGCAGGTTTTCAAAGAATTGAAGAGCTTCTTCAACCGTCATATCAAGAATATCTGAGATACTTTTTCCTTTATAGGTAACCTCTAAGGTTTCTCGATTGTAACGTTTTCCATGGCAAACCTCACAAGGAACATACACATCCGGCAGGAAATGCATCTCAATCTTAATGATTCCATCCCCTCGGCATGCTTCACAGCGGCCGCCTTTGACATTAAAGCTAAAGCGGCCCTTCTGATAACCGCGCACCTTCGCCTCATTTGTTGATGCAAACACATCGCGAATATCATCAAACACACCCGTATAGGTTGCCGGGTTAGAGCGCGGAGTCCGCCCAATCGGGGATTGATCGATATCAATGACCTTCTCAAGCGCCTCGATTCCCTTTATCTCCTTATGCAACCCAGGCTTCGCCTTAGCACGGTGCAATTTATGGGCCAATGATTTATGGAGGATCTCATTAACAAGCGTACTTTTCCCTGAGCCGGAAACCCCTGTTACGGCGACAAATGTTCCAAGCGGGAAGGAAACATTTATATTTCGCAGATTGTTTTCCCGTGCCCCCCGAATTTCAATCACCTGCCCATTCCCTTGCCTGCGTTCATGAGGAAGCGGAATGAACTTCTCACCTGAGAGATATTGGCCTGTGAGGGAATTTGGATTCTTCATGACCTCTTCAGGTGTGCCAGCCGCTACGATTTGTCCGCCATTCGCACCAGCACCAGGACCGACATCAATCAAATAATCAGCCGCAAGCATAGTGTCTTCATCATGCTCAACAACGATTAGGGTATTCCCGATATCCCGCATGCTCCGAAGCGCATCAATCAGGCGATCATTATCGCGCTGATGAAGGCCGATAGATGGTTCATCAAGGATATATAGAACACCGGTTAAACGTGAACCAATCTGGGTAGCCAGCCTGATCCGCTGCGCTTCCCCTCCAGACATAGTACCTGCAGCCCGGTTCAGTGTTAAATATTCTAAACCCACATTATTAAGAAATCCAAGCCGCTCCTTAATTTCACGGAAAATAGAACGGCCGATGCTCATATCTTTCTCTGACAGCTTTAAGCTATCGAAGAATGTATACGCATCCTGTATGGACAGCTCTGATACCTGTCCGATATGACGCCCGTCAACTAGGACAGCCAGACTCTCCTTCTTCAAGCGGTAACCTTTACACGTCGGACATTTCTGCTCAGCCATGTATTTCTCCATCTGGTCCCGGATATAATCTGAATTTGTCTCTCGATAGCGGCGCTCCACATTGTTGAGCACCCCTTCAAACTCCACATGATTCTCGCGTACCTGGCCAAAATCATTTTCGTAACGGAAATAGATTTTCTCGCCGTCAGACCCATTCAGGATTTTATCCATTTGGTCCTCACGCAGCTGCGATACCGGTACATCCATGTCAATTCCATAATGGTCCGCAATGCACTCAAGCAGCTTAGGATAATATTGCGAGCTCGTCGGCTGCCATGGGGCAATCGCATGCTCCCGCAAGGTCAATTCCGGGTCAGGAATGACCGCATCCTTATCCACCTTCAGCTTATATCCAATTCCATCGCATGTTGGACAGGCACCAAATGGACTGTTAAAAGAGAAAATACGCGGTTCAAGCTCCCCGATGGAGAAACCGCAATACGGACAGGAATGGTGCTCACTGAAGAGAAGCTCCTCTTGTCCGATGACATCAATCATAACTTTTCCATGACCGATGGAAAGCGCTGATTCAAGGGAATCAGAAAGTCTTGTTGTGATTCCTTCCTTCACGACAATCCTGTCAATGACAACCTCAATGGAATGGCTCTTATTCTTATCGAGCTCAATATTATCATCCAAATCATACATTTCATTATCAATCCGAACCCTTACATACCCTTGTTTCTTAATATCTTCAAGAAGCTTCGCATGGGTCCCTTTTCTTCCTGTCACAGCAGGAGCAAGCACCTGAAGCTTCGTCCGCTCGGGATATTCCATAATTCGGTCTACCATCTGTTCAATGGTCTGCGAGGTAATCTCTATCCCATGCTTCGGACAAACCGGCTTTCCGACGCGGGCATACAAGAGGCGCATATAATCATAAATTTCCGTAACAGTCGCCACTGTGGACCGCGGGTTGCGGCTCGTCGTTTTCTGATCAATGGAGATGGAAGGCGACAGCCCTTCTATGCTGTCGACATCCGGCTTATCCATTTGACCGAGGAATTGCCGCGCATAGGCGGACAATGATTCTACATAGCGCCGCTGCCCTTCTGCGTAAATCGTGTCAAAGGCAAGCGACGACTTCCCTGAGCCAGAGAGACCTGTCAGAACGACCAATTGATCACGCGGAATCGTGACGTCAATATCCTTCAGGTTATTTTCTCTTGCTCCCTTCACTACTATCTTATCTAAAGCCATCCTTTGTTCATCCTTCCGCTTTCAGCTCTAAAATCAAGTCTCTCAGTTCAGCCGCACGCTCGAAATCAAGAGCACGGGCAGCATCTTTCATCTCTTTCTCCATACGGGCAATGACCTGCTGACGGTCTTTCTTGGACAGGTTCTCATATTTCTTAGCGGCACGCTCATCCTCTCCTGCTTCAGCCGCCTGCGTTGCCCGGATGACATCACGAATGTCTTTTTGGATTGTCTTCGGTGTGATGCCATGCTCAATGTTATAGGCTTCCTGAATAGCCCTTCTCCTCTTTGTCTCAGAAATGGCAATCTCCATGGAATTCGTCATCTTATCGGCATACATGATGACGTGCCCATTCTCATTACGCGCCGCACGCCCAATCGTTTGGATGAGCGAACGCTCTGAACGCAAAAATCCTTCCTTATCGGCATCCAATATAGCTACCAATGATACTTCCGGTATATCGAGACCTTCCCTGAGGAGGTTGATACCGATGAGAACGTCATATTTACCGAGGCGTAAATCCCGGATAATCTCAATACGCTCAAGTGTCTTAATCTCTGAATGGAGATATTGAACCTTCACGCCAAGCTCTTTCAAATAATCGGTCAAGTCCTCAGACATTTTCTTTGTCAATGTCGTCACAAGCACCCGTTCATTCTTCGCTATTCTCTCATTTATCTCACCGAGCAAGTCATCAATTTGCCCCTCAATCGGACGCACATCCACGTTCGGGTCCAAAAGACCTGTCGGCCGAATAATTTGCTCAATCACGCCTGGTGCGTGCTCTTCTTCATAAGGTCCTGGAGTGGCCGATACATACACAATCTGGTTAATATGCTCTTCAAACTCCTTAAAATGAAGCGGACGATTATCCATCGCTGACGGCAGACGGAAACCATGATTCACGAGCACTTCCTTCCTGGCTCGGTCCCCATTGAACATTCCCCTAATCTGAGGCATCGTCACATGGGACTCATCAATGATCATCAAGAAATCCTTCGGGAAATAATCGAGCAAGGTATACGGCGTTGAGCCGGGCGGACGGAGAGTTAAATGCCTCGAATAGTTCTCGATTCCAGAGCAAAAGCCCATCTCGCGCATCATCTCAAGGTCATAGCGTGTTCGCTGTTCAAGCCGCTGAGCCTCTAAGAGCTTCCCCTCTTCCCTGAAATGGGCGAGCTGCTCCTCTAGCTCCTTTTCGATATTCTCGATGGCAATGCGCATCTTTTCCTCCCGGGTTACGAAGTGGGAAGCTGGGAAGATGGCGACATGCTCCCGCTCACCTAGAATCTCCCCGGTCAAGGCGTCAACTTCCCGGATGCGTTCAATTTCATCACCGAAAAACTCAATGCGGATACAGTGTTCATCCTTTGAGGCCGGAAAGACCTCGACCACATCACCGCGTACCCGGAATGTTCCGCGGTGGAAATTCATATCATTTCGTTCGTATTGAATATCGACCAGCCTGCGGAGCAGCTGGTTGCGCTCAAGCTCCATGCCGCTTCGAATGGATACGACCATCTCCCGGTACTCCTCAGGAGAACCGAGTCCATAAATGCAGGAAACACTGGCGATGATAATGACATCATCACGCTCAAAAAGAGCTGATGTCGCTGAGTGCCGCAATTTATCAATCTCATCATTGATGCTGGCATCCTTCTCAATGAATGTATCCGTCTGCGGAACATAAGCCTCTGGCTGATAATAATCATAGTAGCTGACAAAATACTCAACAGCGTTGTTCGGGAAAAATTCCTTAAACTCGCTGTAAAGCTGACCAGCGAGTGTTTTATTATGAGCAATAATCAAGGTCGGCTTCTTAACCTCTTTGATGACATTGGAGACCGTGAATGTCTTTCCGGTTCCTGTCGCACCAAGAAGGGTTTGATGCTTGACCCCGTCATTGATTCCTTTAACCAGCTTCTTGATCGCTTCCGGCTGGTCTCCCTCCGGTGCATACTTGGAAACCAGCTCAAATTCTTTCTTCACTTGATATGCCCCCTTCATCCTTGGCGAGGCTATGTCCGCCACGATCTATTAGTTAGTATGAATAGTTTACCACAACAGATGAGCTAGAAACCACCAAAAAGCGAACAAATATTCGCATAGACTAGCAGCGCATCCTATCATTTCTCATTTATGCCCAATAATGCAAGAAAAGAGCCCTCCAAAAAGAAAGACTCTTACCAAAATCACGCACTTTTAACTCCACGAATTCGCTTGATCATCCGTTTTGAATACCAAAAACCCACAGTAAGTGAAAATGCATCTATAATAATCAGGGGCCAGGATGATGTAAACCCTCGATAGGCCGAGGCGGCAATCAAGGCTACGGTCAATAGCAATCCCACAATATAGCTATATGTAACCCTTGAAAAAAATACAACCAACAGGCCAGGTGCAAGCAAGGCTGCCAATATTTTCATCATAGCTCTCCCTTCGCGCAACTTCACTCCTTCTATTATACAACGTTTTTCCACCCCTACAAATAAATAACATTTCTACTCCACCAATTTCGCATGCACGACCATCCTCGCATCATCAAATTCATAGCTGCAGGTTGATAATGTCAAAATCTTATCCGCCCCCTTCACCTCACAGCCAGTATGATAGAGAGACTTCGAGACTACCCTCTCAAGAAACTGCTCAAAATCTTCGTCTGAGTCGAACTCTGTTTCGATATAATTATCAGCCGTATTCGTCACATAAGCAGAGAAGACTTCCCACTTGCCAACTCCATCTACCCCGCCATATTCCACATAGGGATGGTTTTTATAAAAGGCTGCCTCCTTATAAGAGGCTAAATCATGAAACATCATCCCATTTTTCATATGATGGCCGTAAAGAACTGTGTTTTTGTCTAACGGAGAAGAGTCGTTTCGAGAATCCATAAAAATGGTCCCGGCTGATGATTCTTCCTTATAAACGGAATGACTCAAATAATAGAAGTTATCATTGGTCTGCACGACAGGATAATCAATAGACGTCCCATCAATGGAGATCCAGCCGACAATATCCTCATTGATCTCATGCAGATGCCCAAATGTCAATTCTCGTTTTCCATTTTCCTTGTTCATCCCTACGGATTCTTCATATATATCAGCCATCTCCCTTTGCACATCTTTCAATTGATAAAGCTCAATCAAATAGTCGCTTAGGAGATATCCTGAAAATAAAAAGACTAGGAGTAAAACAATCCTGATTACTAATAAAAAGGGACGGAATCCTGAACTCCTGCTTTTTCCCATACTCATCACCTATATCAGTAAAGTATTTACACTAATTATTTTGACTATAAACATATATTAACTGAAATTTAAATTAAATTAATAATATTTTAATAAAATAATATTAAAGCAACTTATCTTCGGACAGATAGGGACAAACCTCAAACTTTATGAACCAGGCACACTCGTGATTTATAACCAATACGTTTAGTTATCAATGAAAAGGGTATTATAATCGGCAGCGTACTCTAGCATTTAACGATTGCTACAAGCAGCTTTTTCAGAAAATAACGAGTTAAACTTCCAAGGTTGTTCCATTTATGGAATAAATCTGCATATAAATTGACATGGAAAACTTTGTCACGTTAAACTGATGTACTGTGTGTATCAACATAGAGGGGGGTATTTATGGAGAAAAAACCGTATATTACGGAAGCGATAATTGGAAATTCAAGTATGCTTGTCTCATTAACAAAGGATGGGCAGGCTCAGCGAATCACATGGCCCAATATTGACTTTCCTCAGCATTTAAACTTATTTTACACAGGCATCCGCGGAATAGAAGGTTCAATCAAGACCTTTTTCTTGCATGATAATGTATGGAAACATCAGCAAGCCTACATTAGCGGTACCAATATATTAGAAACTGTTTCAACCCTTGGTGAAGTTGGCTTGAGCATCCGGCAGCTTGACTTTGTTGTCCCCGATCAAGATGTGTATATCCGCCACTTTACCTTCCGAAATATCTCAGATTACCCGCAAAATCTCGATTTTGTTATATATAGTGATTTTATGATTGATGAGAAACGCCGCTATCAAACAGTCATGTTTGATGAGGATACAGACAGCTTTGTCCATTACCACCGTGAATATGGATTTGCGATCGGCTCTGATACCAACGTGAAGAAGTACCATTGCGGGGCTACCTTTAAAGAAACAAATGATGGTTTCCTCCCTGGAAAGCGCATCGCTAATCGCTCTTCTGCCGGGATTGAATATGGCCCTATCCATATTCCTGCAAACGGCGAGCATTCCCTCACACTCTATATTGCCGCCGGAAAGGGCAGCAAAGGGGCTTTAGAAAGCTTAAAACAGGTGAAGAAATCAAGCTTTGATGAGCTTTACAAACAAACTGTCACGTATTGGCATGATTACTTAGATCAAGCGAATCCAGTTGATTTTAAAGATGAACGGGGAAAAAATATCTATGAACGCTCTCTCCTAATGTTCCATTTAATGAACAATAAAAATGGCGGCTTTATTGCGGCTCCGGAGGTTGATGAGGAATATGCCTATTCAGGCGGCTATGCGTACTGCTGGGGAAGAGATGCGGCTTACACGGCGACGGCCTTTGCCAGAGCCGGCTACCATGAGCGCGTGCGCCATTTTTTCCGTTTTGCCAGCACCCTGCAGGAAGACAATGGATCATTTGAGCATCGTCATTATTTAGACGGGCTTCTAGCACCCTCTTGGGGCTTGCAAATTGATGAAACCGGGTCCATTCTTTGGGGGATGCACCAATTCTATTCTCTTACGAAGGATGATTCTTTTATTGAGGAAATGTGGCCAACGATCGAGAAAGCGGCTGACTTCCTAACGAAGTTCATCGATCCGGTCACCCATCTTCCATTGCCCAGCATGGACATTTGGGAAAAAAGGGAGGCAGAGCATTTCTATTCAGCAGCCGCTGTTTACGGAGGATTGATGGGTGCTTCTGACTTTGCTGATAAACAAGGCTTTCCTGAAAAGGCACGCCATTATGCCAAAACAGCACAAGCCATGAAAAAGACCATCCTCCAGATTGGCTACAATGAAACAAGCGGCTCATTCTTCCGCGGCTTCCATTTGCGCCTTGATGAGCCGGCCTATCAAAATAAGAAGGCACAGGGCAAAGATGTTGCGATGGAGTATGATCAAAAGGGGTACCCGGTGTACCGTCAAATTCGTGATGATGTCATCGACATATGCCTGCTTGGGCTTCAATTCCCCTTTAATATGATTGATGCCAATGATCCGAAAATGAAGCAGACAGCCGCAACGATTGACCGCCTCTGCCGCTCCAAGATCATCGGCGGTATTGAACGGTTCCCGGGAGATATTTATATTAGTGGTGACCCTTGGATTATCGCAACCTTATGGCTCGCCATCTACTATGCGCGCATAAACGAGCAATTAGAAGCTAAGAAGCTTTATAATTGGGTGATTGACCATGCGACCGAACTCGGGCTGCTGGCTGAGCAAATCGATAAGGTGACCGGACGTCCTGCATGGGTTCTTCCGCTCACTTGGTCCCACGCGATGTTTATTCTCACCGTGCAGGAATTCAAAGAAAAGGGCATAGAAATTTAAGAGAACAAGATAATCGCCTCGTCGAGATTAGTACCAGTCTAATCTTGACGAGGCATTTTTTATGCCCAAAAGACGAAAAGAATGAGTTTAATAGCTGAATGAAGCCTCTTAAAGCTTTCTACATACCTCAATAGGCACACGAAGTCTCTATATTGGTAATGTTACATAAATTTTGATAACATCATAATTAAGT
>X410_Impala__coassemble_40_pt1 | contig 27823 bp, 23 predicted proteins | sample X410_Impala__metabat2_high_PE_006 | metagenome-assembled genome bin X410_Impala | reverse complement strand
GATTTCGCGGCCTGAACGGCATCATACATAACAGCAGCCGGGTCGGAGCCGGCCCCTTGCTTGATCACTTCCACGCCAACGCGCTCTCCCCAAACCTCAAGCTGTTCAATCGCACCGGCACGGAAGGTATCTCCTGCTGCGAGCAGAACCTTCTTGCCCTCAGCCTTATATTTATGAGCAAGCTTGCCGATTGTAGTCGTTTTACCGACTCCATTTACACCGACAAAGAGCACGACTGTCAAAGCATCCTCCTGGATGTTCATCTCAGCAGAACTTTCCTCGCCTGATTCATAAATTTCAACGAGCTTTTCGGAGATTACGCTCTGTACCTCAGATGTGTCCTTGATATTGCGGCGCTTTACTTCGAATTTCAGTTTGTCGATTAGCTCCATAACGGTTTCTACGCCAATATCCGCTTGAATCATTACATCTTCGAGCTCTTCAAAGAAGTCCTCATCCACTTCTCTGTATCTTGCAACCAAATCATTCACTTTCTCTGAAAAAGAGTTGCGCGTCTTGGTCAATCCTTGTTTAAACTTCTCGGTTGTTGTTGTCGTTTGCTCGCTGAACTTTTCTTTTAGCTTCTTAAAAAAACTCATAGTCTACCACCTTTATTTTGATTCAACCAATTCTTTCGTTTCTTCTAGCTTGACGGATACCAATCTTGATACACCGGATTCCTGCATGGTCACTCCATAAAGGACATCCGCTTCCTCCATCGTTCCCTTACGGTGAGTGATGACGATGAATTGAGTTTCTTTACTGAATTTCTTTAAATATTGGCTGAAGCGATACACATTAGCTTCATCCAGCGCTGCTTCCACTTCATCAAGGATGCAGAATGGCACCGGGCGTACGCGTAAAATAGCAAACAGCAAGGCAATCGCTGTTAACGCACGTTCCCCCCCTGATAGCAGGCTTAAATTTTGAAGCTTCTTGCCTGGCGGCTGGGCGATAATATCGACACCTGTATTCAAGATATCTCCCGGGTCTGTCAATTTTAGTTCCGCTCTTCCTCCGCCGAATAGTGACGGGAAGACGAAGTTGAATTCTTTCTTAATAGCATTGAAGGTGATCTCAAAGCGGCGCTTCATTTCCTCATCCATCTCATCAATCACGTCAAAGAGGGTATCCTTCGCTTCCTTAAGATCATCCCTTTGTGTGACAAGGAACTCATAACGCTCTGACACACGCTCATACTCGTCAATCGCACCAATGTTTACCGTGCCTAGTTCTTCGATGGCAAGACGGATTAATCTCACCTTTCGCTTAGCTTCCTCGGCTTCAATGGTCAGCGGATACTTTTCTTTCGCTGCTTCAAAGGTTAGCATATATTCTTCCCTCAGCATATCGAGACGCGTGTCCATCTCTACGTCAAGGCGATTCAGCTTAATTTCCTCATCACGCAAGTTTTCTGACAAACCTTTATATTGACGGTTCCATTCCTTCAATATATGGTCGGCTTCCTCTATCTTAGCAGACAGCTCCTGCCTGCTAGCTTGCAATGCGGCTATCTTATGCACGGTCTCATCTTTCAGCTTCTGCTTCTCGGCAGCCATTTCAACGAGATTATTCTCACCTGTAGAGCTGGATGTCATTTCTCCATTTAAAAGAGCCAGGTCTTCCTCGGCATCTTTGACGGTTAATTCTAACGCTGCAATCTCAGCTCCTAAGCGCTCGACCTCATTTTGCTGGTGCTGGAGCTGCTCTGACTTGGATGCGAGGCGGATCTTAAGCTCATTGACCTCTTCATTCAGCTCTTCCTTATTTGATTGGTCAGTTTTCTTCTGTTCTGTGTACAGATTAATCTCGCGGTCTACCTCTATAATAGAATGCTCGAGGCGGCTTAATTCCTGATTAAGCTCCTGAATTCGGGACTCACGATAGGTTTGTTCCTCATCCAGTGTCGATTTCTCCATATCATAGATGGTTAAGCGCTCATTGACATTACGCTGTTCGTTTTGCCATTCACGTATTTGTCCCTTGATAGCTTCCTCGTTGACACGGAGGGTTTCCCCTGCCTCCCGAAGACGTACCAGCTGTTTTTCTGAGCTTGCTACATCATTCTTCAAGGCTTTTACATGTGCCTCTAGCTTGCTCGTTTGCTCCTCCATCTGGCCAAGCTTCTCTGTCAGCTCCTCTATTTCCCCTTTTCTTGAGAGGATGGAGGAACCAGATTGTCTGCTTGCCCCGCCTGTCATCGCCCCGCCCGGACTGACGACATCCCCTTCAAGAGTTACGAGTCTATAGCGGTACCCTGCCATTTTAGCTATCTCATTGGCACCGACGAGATCCCTGACAATGAGGACATTCCCAAGCAAGCTCATCATGATCTCTTTATAACGAGAGTCATACTGAATAAGTTCAGCACCAACCCCGATAAAGGCTGGGTGGGAAGAGATTGATTGAATGGTTTGTGCCGGAATATACTTGCCCTTAATGATTGATAAAGGCAGGAAGGTTGCTCTTCCAAGTCTATTTTTCTTAAGAAAAGCAATTGCGGTACGGGCATCGCTCTCCTTATCCATCACGATATTTTGCAAAGCACCGCCAAGGGCGGTCTCAATTGCCAGAGCATAATCTTTCGGCACTTGAATCAGTTCTGCCACTGCACCATGGACGCCTGGCAGCTCCTTATCCTTTGCCTTCAAGATTTCCTTTACGCCTTGGAAGAATCCGGAGTATTCATCCTCCATCTCTTCGAGCATTTCTTTTCTTGATTTGGCTTTTTGCAAATATTGATAGGCTTGGTAGAGAGTCTTCTCCTGCTTTTCATATTGATTCTTCAAGTTTTCGTGCGTACGCTCCGTCTCCCGGTAGCGATGGACTTGATTCGTTAAATCCTGCTGAACAGCCTTTAATCTCGCCTCTGCCTCACTCAAACGGGCTGTTACACTTTCCCTTGCCTTGAGAAGCTTTTCATTATCATGATCTAGCTTCTCGTGCTTATTGGTTTGCTGCTCAAGCTGCTGTTTCAAGTACGCCAGCTCATGCTTAACGGTCGCTTGGCGATTTAAATACTCAATATAATCACTCTTAAGGGCTTCTATTTTCGCTTCAAGATCACCGGCGAAATTTTTCAAAATACCTTGTTTCTGGCTTAGTTCCCTTTTCAAAGCTTCCGTTTCCTGCTTTAAGCGAGATAAAGCTTCTGATTTTTCGTCCTTGCTCGCTGAGAGGATAGAAATCTTCTCTCTGGAAGCAGCCAGCGTTTTCTCAAGCTGGTTCTTATTCTGGCTCGCATTCTTCATCCGCTCTTTAAGAACCTGCTTTCTGCCCTCTACCTTCTCAAGCTCCTCACTGACGCTCAATAGGGCTGACTGCAATTCTTGCAGCTTGGAATCGAGGACAACGAGCTTTTCACGATTCTTCTCTACTTCTGTCTCTTTAGCTGAAATGCGTGCATTGAAATCAGCCTCATTCGCTTGATGTCCTTCTAATTGCTCCTTCAGGGACGTCCATTTTCTATGCAGGTCTTCAACTTCATATACAAGAAGAGCTGCCTCGAATTCCTCAAGCTCCTCTTTCTTCTGAAGATAGTCGCGCGCAATCGAAGCCTGTATCTTTAACGGCTCTACCTGTCCTTCGAGCTCATGCAGAATATCCTGGACTCGATTGAGATTTGCTCTTGTCTCCTCCAGTTTGGCTTCTGCCTTCTTCTTCCGTGTCTTGTATTTCAAGACACCTGCTGCCTCTTCGAAGATTGTTCTTCTCTCTTCTGGCTTTGAGCTTAATATTTCTTCCACTTTACCTTGGCTTATAATCGAGAAAGCCTCTTTGCCAAGACCGGAATCCATGAAAAGATCAATAATATCCTTAAGCCTGCACGGCTGATTATTAATATAAAAGTCACTGTCACCGGAACGGGTTACCCTTCTTGTGACACTAACTTCATGAAAATCGATCGGAAGAAATTTGCTTTCATTGTTTAAGGTTAATGTGACCTCTGCAAAGTTTAGCGGCTTCCTGGAGTCACTGCCGGCAAAAATGATATCCTCCATCTTCGCTCCTCTAAGCGATTTGGCTGATTGCTCGCCGAGAACCCAGCGGATCGAATCAGTGATATTACTTTTCCCGCTTCCATTCGGACCCACTACAGCTGTCACGCCAGAAACAAACTCTACTGAAATACGTTCTGCAAACGATTTAAATCCTATTACATCCAATCGTTTCAAGAACAATTGATTATCTACTGTCATGGTCATCCAACTGCCTTTTTTCCTCAGGATTTGCTGCTCTTGCGCAAATGAATTAACGCTTGCTGGGCAGCATTCTGTTCTGCTTCTTTTTTTGATTTCCCTTTACCTGTCCCAAAATCGGTTCCGTTGAGCGAAACCTTCGCCACGAATTCCCGGTTATGAGCAGGACCCTTTTCTTGAAGGATTCTGTATTCTAGAATACCTACTCCATCCTTTTGAACCAATTCCTGCAATTGGCTCTTATAATCCATCACATGGGAAAAAGCACCATCATGAATCTTAGGGTATACCCATTGCTGCAGGAACTTAATAACCGCGTCTAATCCTTGGTCAAGGTAAAGCGCACCGATAAATGCCTCGAATACATCAGCAAGCAGCGCGGGCCGTTCCCTTCCACCTGTCATCTCCTCGCCTTTTCCAAGCAAGATTAAGGGACCAAAGGAGAGCTCAGTCGCGAATTTCACCAATGAAGGCTCACAAACGATGGCTGCCCGCAATTTCGTCAATTCCCCTTCACTCATGGTTCTGAAGTTTTTATAAAGGAATTGAGAGACGGTTAATTCTAGTACGGCATCACCTAAAAATTCAAGGCGCTCATTGTCTTCATATGGTTTTCGACGATGCTCATTCACATAAGATGAATGCGTGAATGCTTGTTTCAGCAAGGAAATATCCGAAAATGTGAATCCGATTCTTTCCTGAAACATTTTAAAGTGACTATCTGAATATGTTTTTTTTCTATTTTTATGCATATTGTCCCCCCGATTAAATCTTCCCAAAAAAGATTCTCACATTAAGTATATATAAATCGATACATTTGGAAAAGGTACAAATTAGAATTTACTATTTTCAAAAAGGATATACAAAGTTATCCAATTCATCTATACGGATATTCATACGAAAAGCCCCGTCAATTACGGGGCTTAAAAATCGCTGATTAGCTTTGGCTCTTTATGTAGTTTACCGCGTCGCCAACGGTTGAGATCTTTTCAGCATCATCATCAGAGATTTCCATACCGAATTCATCTTCAAGTTCCATCACCAATTCTACTACATCAAGTGAATCAGCGCCTAGATCATCTTTGAATGAAGATTCTAGTGTCACTTCAGATTCTTCAACACCAAGGCGGTCTACGATTATTTTCGTTACTCTTTCTAATACTTCAGCCATTACTTCACCTCCCTTCAAGTTGTCCAATCTATTGTACATTTGTTGGCTTCCAGTTTCAATCCTTCCGTTATTGCATAACCATTCCGCCGTCCACATTAAGTGTTTGTCCGGTAATATATGAAGCATCATCAGAGGCAAGGAAGCAAACAAGGCTGGCCACATCCTCAGGCGCCCCAAACCTTCCCAGCGGAATTTGACCAAGCATTTCCCCAGCAACTCCTTCCGGCAGGGCTCCAGTCATATCCGTTTCAATGAAGCCCGGGGCAACGGCGTTAACCGTGATTCCTCTTGGCGCAAGCTCGCGGGCGGTTGTTTTGGTCAGACCAATAACACCTGCCTTTGCGGCTACATAATTGGCTTGACCGGCATTGCCTGCGATTCCGACAACAGAGGCAATATTGATGATGCGTCCGCTTCGCTGCTTCATCATCTGTCTTGTGACAGCCTTCGTGCCTAAGAAGACACCTTTTAAATTGGTATTGATGACAGCGTCCCAATCACTTTCCTTCATGCGCATCAATAATGTATCTCTAGTGATGCCTGCATTGTTAACCAGAATATCGAGCCGGCCAAATTCCTGAATGGTCTCTTGAACCATCTCGGCCACCCTTTTGGCGTCTGCGACATCCCCTTGAATGGCAACAGCTTTGCCTCCAAGAGCTTCGATTTCCTTGACAACCTCCGCAGCCCGATCGGCACTGCCGGCATAATTAACCGCTACATTTGCCCCTTGGCGTGCGAGTTCAAGTGCAATGGCCTTGCCAATCCCTCTTGAGGCTCCCGTAACGAGCGCCGTTTTCCCGGACAGCTTATCCATTTGCCATCTCCTCCTTCAATTGAGCGATAACATCATCACAAGTCTCTAAATCTCTGATTGAGTATGTACGAACTTTACGGTTAATCTTCTTGATGAGACCGGATAAGACTGTTCCGGGTCCAAATTCGACAAATATCTCTGTCCCTTCACCAATCATGAATTCGATGGATTGCTGCCATCTGACCGGTGAATAGAGCTGATGAACAAGACTTGCTTTTATTTCGTTTAATGCAACAGGCATTGCTGTATAATTCGCTACTATAGGTGAATGAGGCTCCGAAATTTGAATGCCATTAAGGGCATCCTCAAGCTGACTAGCCGCAGGCTTCATGAGAGAGGAATGGAAAGGACCGCTGACAACAAGAGGCAAGCATCTTTTCGCTCCCCTTTCCTTCGCAAGCTCTGCGGCAAGCCTTACTCCTTCTGACGTCCCAGAGATAACAATCTGCCCTGGACTGTTGATATTGGCAAGCTGAACCGGGTGACCGCTTTCCGTTATCGTACTGACAACATCGAGGAGATCAGCCTCTTCCATTCCAAGAATAGCACTCATCGCGCCTTCCCCTGCAGGTACGGCTGCTTCCATGAAGAGCCCGCGCTTACGGACAAGCTTAACGGCATCCTCAAACGAAAGGGCTCCCATAGCCGTATAGGCAGTATATTCACCTAAGCTATGACCGGCAGCAAAATCTGGCGCCATGCCTCCTCTTTCGATAAAAGTCTTATAGAGCGCCATGCTCGTTGTTAACAAAGCTGGCTGAGCATTTTGCGTAAGAGTCAGTGTCTCCTGTTCTCCCTTGAAGATTAGATCTGTGAAGCCATGCTCTAAACATTCATTTGCTTTCTCAAATAAGGACCGTGCTGAACTCACTTGTTCATAGACATCCTGTCCCATTCCAATGACCTGTGAACCTTGACCCGGAAAAACAAAAGCAAGTTTTGTCATCATATCCCCCTTATGCTTGGTTGATTGCCTCGTGAATCGTCTCAGTCACGCGATGTTCCACCATGATTCTAGCCTGGCGAATGGCATTATAGAATGCATTCGCATCAGATGAACCATGTGCCTTGATGACCGGCGCTTTCAGGCCGAACAGACCAGCTCCGCCGTATTCGGAATAATCCAATTGGTTTTTCAGTTCCTTCAAGGCCGGTTTTAGCACAGCTGCTGCCAGCTTGCTCTTCAAATCTGCCGTCATGGCCTCCTTCATCATTTTGAAAAGAGCTCCTGCGGTTCCTTCTGTCGTTTTCAGGACCATATTGCCTGTAAATCCGTCGGTTACGACAACATCGGCTGCTCCGTTAAGCAATTCGCGCGCCTCCACATTGCCGATGAAGTTAATGTCAGCCTCTTTTAGCAGGTCAAAGGCTGCCTTGGTCAATTCATTGCCCTTCTTTTCCTCTGTCCCGATGTTCAATAATCCAACTCGCGGCTTTTCAATATTACGCACCTTTTCTGCATAGACAGAACCCATTAGTCCATATTGATATAGGTGCTCTGGCTTGGCATCTGCATTGGCGCCGACATCCAAGAGGACAAAGCCTTTTCCGTCAACAGTAGGCAAAGTCGGGCTTAAGGCTGGGCGGTCAATCCCTTTTATTCTTCCAACAACAAACAATCCCGCTGCCATCAAGGCACCTGTATTGCCGGCAGAGATGCAAGCGTCCGCTTTATTATCTTTAACACTTTGTGCCGCAAGTACCATCGACGCATTTTTCTTTCTTCTCACTGCTCTTACCGGCTCATCTTCACCGGTAATCACTTCATCTGTATGTATGATTGTCATTCGTTCAGTTACGGTTTGATATTTCTTGATCTCAGCTTCATTGCCGATTAGCAAGATTTCTAAATCAGGGAAGGCCTGTAAAGCTTTTTCCGCTCCCTTTACCGATTCCTTCGGTCCGTGATCTCCACCCATAGCGTCCAATGCAATAATCATGTCTATTCATCCTTTTTCATCGTAGTTGCTCTATACATATTAAACTCGCCCTTAAAGACGAGGGTTGTACCAACATAGCTGCGGACGGCTACCTGCGACCGCCCCTTTTCTTTATCTACATCCATCACTCGTGCTTTCGCAATGACACGGTCACCTTCATGCACCGGCTGCGTAAATTGAATAGCTGCCTTGGCCGTCAGTGCTAATTCATCATTCGTCACTGCCACGGCGAGAGAATTGGCCTGTGCAAATAAATGATGCCCCCGTGCGATACCATTTCGTTTGAACACATGCTCCCGGCGGATATCAAGCAAGGAAATAGCGCTTTGATCCATTTCAATATCGATGATTTCACCGATAATTTCATCAACCGGCAACGATTTAATGTCATCAGTCATTTTCTTTTCCGCCATCATCTTTATTCTTTCCCTCAGTTCGGGAATTGATAATTCAAGGCGGTCCAATCGAATGGTCTGGATGCTGACTTCAAGCTTATCAGCCAACTCCTCATCCGTAATAAAAGGATTTGTCTCTATCATTTCAGTCAGCAAGACTTGTCTGTCTTTTTTATTACGTTTCAAGATGGTTCACCTTCCGATTAGTTTATGACTAGGTACTAATAGTAGTATATAATCTAAAAAAACAGATTGCAAGAGTAACCTAATACTCCGGCGCAATCTGCTTCATCAATCTAACTTTTCTCCTTCAAGAATGCCAGATGCATTCAAGTAATCTCGCAAATGGGCAAATTCCTCTGACTCCCAGAACTCACGAGAATTCACCAATTCATCTGCGTCCTTGCGAGCTGTTTCAAGCGCTCTGTAATCATGGACCATATCAGCCATCTTAAACTCAGGAAGACCGCTTTGCTTGCTGCCAAAAAAGTCTCCGGGACCTCGGAGCTCAAGGTCCTTCTCGCTTAAAACGAACCCGTCTGCGGTCTCGCACATCGCGGTCAAACGCTCTACTCCTACTTCTGTTTTCGGATCGGCGATTAAGATGCAATAGGATTGTTCAGCACCGCGCCCGACCCGGCCCCGAAGCTGATGCAGCTGTGATAACCCGAATCTTTCCGCGTCATAGATGACCATGACACTCGCATTCGGCACATTTACCCCAACTTCAACAACCGTAGTGGAAACAAGGATTTGGATGTCATTTTTCCCAAATCCCCGCATGACCTCATCCTTCTCATCAGCAGAAAGTTTACCATGCATAAGGCCGACCGTATACTTCGGCGTGAAATATTGGTTCATGGCCGTATGAACATCGAGCACATTTTGAAGGTCAAGCTTCTCGGATTCCTCAATCAACGGACAGATGACATAGGCTTGCCGTCCTTTCGCCAATTCTTTCTCCATGAATTGAAGAATACGATTTAACATCGAATGCTTGGCCCAATACGTCTCGATTGCTTTCCTGCCTGATGGGAGCTGGTCGATGATGGATACGTCCATCTCGCCAAAAGCGGTAATCGCTAGTGTACGGGGAATAGGTGTCGCCGTCATGAACAGGACATCAGGACTTTCTCCTTTATCACGGAGAACACGGCGCTGATTGACACCAAAGCGATGCTGTTCATCCGTAATGACTAGACCCAGCTCTTTGAAATTGACATCCTTTTGGATTAAGGCATGTGTCCCTATCAAAATATCGATTTCACCCTGGGCCAATAAATCCATCATTTCTTTTCGCCTCTTGCCTTTGACACTGGATGTGAGCAATGCGACCTCGATCCCAAACGGTGACAATAAATCATAGAGCGAGTTAGCATGCTGTTCTGCCAGGATCTCTGTTGGCACCATCAAAGCCCCTTGACTGCCTGAAGTTACGGCAGCATATAAGAGAATGGCCGCAACAACCGTTTTCCCAGAGCCGACATCCCCCTGCAAAAGCCGGTTCATTCGATAGGGTGATTTCATATCAGCCAATATTTCATTGACGACTTTCTTCTGGGCATCTGTCAGTTCAAATGGCAAGGAGGAGATGAAGTCCTTTACCTTCCCGTTATCAAAGGCATGTGCCTTGCCATTCGAGCTTTCCCGGTTAAACTTTCTAAGTGCCTGCATTTTCAGCTGGAATAATAAAAACTCCTCGTACACAAAGCGGCGATGGGCCTGCTTTACTTCCAAACTGTCTTTTGGGAAATGCAAATATCTCATGGCAATGTTTCTAGGAGGCAGCTTATATTGAGCCAAATAGCGCTCAGGGAGGATTTCTGGAATATCCGTGTAATAGTCGGCATACGCTTGCTTGATCCACTTGCGGAGCATTTTAACGGATAAATCCCCTCTCGTATGGTAAACAGGTTCAAATTCATGCGTGCGCGCAACCGCGTTCAGTTTGTATTCCGAGGCAGTCAGTGTGAGCCTGTTCTTATCCCATTTACCTGTGACCGTGATGGCCTCATTTAACACCAATTTATTCTTGATATACGGCTGGTTGAAGAAGATAACCGTAATCAGATGGCGGCCAGTCAAAAGCTTAAACGTAAGCCTTGATTTCTTCCGGCCGAAGTACGATAGATTTGGGGCTGATTGAATGGTTCCTTCAATAGTGATTCTCTCATCATGGGCTGCTTCAACGATGTCCTTGACGCGATAGTCTTCATACCGGTATGGGAAATAATTCAGCAGATCATCTACCGTATGGATTCCGATGGACTCTAAAAGCATCCTTGACTCGGTACCCACACCTTTTAATTCTTCAACTGAAAGTTGAGCTAGCGGGTTCATTTCTTTTCCAAGGATATCCCGAAAATTTTCGCTTCAAGCTCTCTTGCGGTCGGTGTTGCAGCCAATCCGCCTTGAGCAGTTTCCCTGAGGGCAACCGGCATTGTTTGACCAATTTTATACATCGCATCAATTACTTCATCGCAAGGAATGCGGCTTTTAATGCCAGCTAGAGCCATATCAGCTGCCACCATCGCATTGGCAGCTCCCATCGCATTTCGCTTCACGCATGGAACCTCTACTAATCCCGCAACAGGATCACAAACAAGACCAAGCATATTTTTGAGCGTGATGGCCATCGCCTCGGCACATTGAGACGGCGTTCCCCCAGCCATCTCCACAATTGCCGCCGCAGCCATTCCAGAGGCAGAACCCACTTCAGCCTGGCATCCGCCGGCAGCTCCTGAGATGGAGGCATTATTGGCAACGACAAAACCAAACGCACCGGATGTAAAAAGGAATTCAATCATTTCCTGCCTGGAGGGGTTTAATTTCTCCTTAACAGCAAATAACGTGCCCGGGACCACACCTGCAGACCCTGCTGTTGGTGTTGCGCAAATAGTCCCCATGGCAGCATTCACCTCATTCGTTGCCACCGCTTTGCTCACGCCATCGAGCAGGACTTCACCAGACAGACTCTTCCCTTTCTTGATATACTCCTGAAGCAGCACTGCATCTCCGCCAGTTAATCCAGAATGCGATTTCACGCCTTTAAGGCCTCTTTCAATTGCTTCTTCCATGACAGTGAGATTGCGGTCCATGAATTGGATCACTTCCTCGCGCGTTCTTCCTGTCACGTCCATTTCTTGCTGAATCATAATTTCAGCAATTTTCACCTGTTTTGTTTCAGCCAATTCAACAAGCTCGGCAACATTGCGAAACATCCACATTACCTCCTCTTATCTATTCATTAATCAGCAATTTTCGTTACTCTTGTAACATGGTCTAGTTGAGTGATTTCATCCATAATGTCCTGATCAATATTTTGATCCACCTCAATTGTCATTAAGGCTTCACTTCCGATATCTTTTCTTGACACTTCCATATGGCCAATATTGATTTGGTGGCTTGCCAATACATTGGATACACTGGCAATGGCGCCAAATTTATCATCGTGGACTACGAGAATGGCCGGATGATGGCCGGAGAGACGAAGTTCGAAGCCGTTTAACTCGAGGATTTCTATTTTTCCGCCGCCAATGGAGATGCCTACAAGCTCCATTTCTCCCTCACTGTCGCCCATTCGGATTCTCGCCGTGTTTGGATGATCCGTTACAGCTTCTTCTTCCACGAATGTCACTTTCATATTCTCTTTCTTGGCGATGTTAAGCGCCTCTGGCAAGCGGGGGTCAGAGGTATCAAAATCAAGCAATCCAGCAATAATGGCGACATCTGTCCCATGGCCTTTATATGTTTTAGCAAATGATCCGTATAGTGAAACAACGACCCATTCCGGCATACGGTTAAACAGGCTGCGAGCGACTCTGCCGATGCGTGCTGCACCAGCTGTATGGGAGCTAGACGGTCCAATCATTACAGGGCCAATGATATCAAAAACACTTTTATATTTCATGTGGGCATCCTCTCCTCCATTACAATTAAAAAAATATCCGCACATACGAAATAGAAGGGGCATCCCCCTTCTATTCTGTTATCCACATTATGCTCTTTTATTCAGCAGCAAAAATATAGGAATATAGCGGTTGTTTACCGTTATGGACCTCAACCTCAAGGTCTGGATATTCCTCACTGCAATATTCAACTAAGGCATCAACTTCTTGCTCAGAAGTTTCTTCCCCGTATAGGATAGTCAAGATTTCTGCATTATCAAGCATGATGCTTAGGACTTCCTTCGCCGCCTCGACTCTATCTTTGTTTTTCACTTTGATCTTTCCATCAATTAGACCCATGTAATCGTCTTTTTCGATTTCCAGGCCTTCGATGCTTGTGTCACGGACGGCAAACGTAATCTGTCCAGTCACAACATTTTGAAGCGCTTCGTTCATTAATTCCTCGTTCTCTTCTGCCGTTGCAGTCGGATTGAAGGAAAGGAGAGCAGTCAATCCTTGAGGGATTGTTTTGCTCGGAATCACTGTGACAGCTTTATCGCTCACATCAGAGGCTTGGTTAGCTGCCATGATGATATTCTTGTTATTCGGAAGAATGTATACATGATCTGCGTTAATAGATTCAACCGCTTTTACGATATCCTCTGTAGACGGGTTCATTGTTTGACCGCCTTCAATCACAACGTCAGTGCCAATGCTTCGGAATAAGTCCGCGATTCCTTCGCCCATTGCAATCGCAACGACACCGAATGGTTTCTTTTCCGTTTGAACCGGCGCCGCATGTTCACGCAATTGGTTATCTGTTTCATTTAAAATCGTCGAATGCTGTTCGCGCATATTTTCGATTTTAATCTTGATTAAGCTGCCGTATTTTTGTCCGTAATTTAAGCAATTACCCGGATTTTCAGCATGTATATGCACCTTTACGATGTCATCGTCAGAGATGACTAACAAAGAGTCGCCATATTCACTTAAATCTTGGCGGAATTGCTCTTCATTAAATGGATTCTCAGCCACTTTTTCAGGCTCAAAGCGAACCATGAACTCTGTGCAGTAGCCGAACTCGATGTCCTCTGTTTTCATATGACCTTGTACACTCATATGATGTTCAGCATTTACAAGCTCGTCCATTTTCGGCTTGCTTTCCGGCGTCTCAGGCAATTTCTCACCCTTTAATTCTGCAAGGAATCCTTCATATACGAATACAAGCCCTTGGCCGCCGCTATCAACCACGCCGACTTCCTTAAGGACCGGCAATAGGTCAGGCGTACGTTTCAAGGATGCTTTCGCTTCAGCAAGCACAGCTTCCATGACTGCTGTAATGCTTTCTTCCTTCTCAGCAGCTGCCAAACCTGCCTTAGCTGCATCCTTCGCTACTGTAAGGATTGTTCCCTCAACCGGCTTCATGACAGCCTTATAAGCTGTTTCTACGCCTGCTTCGAAGGCTTGCGCAAACTCTTTGCTGCTGATGGCAGATTTCGCTTCAATGTTCTTCGCGAATCCGCGGAATAATTGGGATAGGATAACACCAGAGTTCCCGCGTGCACCCATAAGAAGGCCCTTCGCAAGGGAAGATCCTACTTTGCCGATATGGTCTTGCACATTATTTCTAACTTCATTCGCGCCAGAGGTCATTGACAAGTTCATATTCGTCCCTGTATCTCCGTCAGGTACCGGGAATACATTCAACGCATCTACATATTTTGCGTTGGCAGAAAGCCTGTTTGCCCCCTGTATGACCATTTCGGCGAATCTTTTGCCGTCAATAGATGTTATAACCACTAAAATTTCCTCCTTAAATTACGGATTCGTCACACGAACCCCTTGAACAAAAATATTAACAGATTCAACCGAAAGGCCTACAGTTTGATTCAACGTATATTTCACTTTAGATTGTACGTTGTGAGCAATTTCTGAGATTTTTGTTCCATAGCTGACGATGATATACATATCGATATGTATTTCATCCTCTTCTTGTCTGACCACTACTCCTTTAGAGAAGTTTTCTTTACGAAGAATTTCGCTTAGCCCGTCTTTTATTTGGTTCTTTGATGCCATACCTACGATGCCGTAGCAGTCAACCGCTGCACCGCCGGCAATAATTGCAACTACATCATTCGAAATATCTATTTGTCCGAATTTGGTGCTCATTTCAATGGACATACTAATTCCCCCTTTAGGTTAACCATAGCTAAAGTCATTTTACTATAATCACTTTTGAATGGAAAGTCTTTATCTCCAATACCAATTCATCACCTATACCAATTAATCAAAGTTGAAATCTTATGTCAAGGTTTTTTTCTTGAAAGACAGTTCCAATTGTATTGCAATCTATCAAGAGGTGTGTTAAATTATTAAGGTATCTTTTGAAGAGACCGACTAAAAGAACTCATTAACATAAGCACGTAAGGAGGGAATTTGGCTATGGCACGCAAATGTGTTATCACTGGTAGAAAAACATCTTCCGGAAACCACCGTTCTCACGCTATGAACGCTAACAAACGTACATGGAAAGCGAACGTTCAAAAAGTACGTATTCTTGTAAACGGAAAACCGAAAAAAGTATACGTTTCTGCAAGAGCGCTTAAATCTGGCAAAGTTGAACGCGTTTAATCAAGCGAAACGAAACTAAAGCATCCTGTCTAGGCAGGATGCTTTTTCATTTTTCCCATATTCACCAAATTAACCCGACCGTTGGTTATTTTTTTGAAATCAGCCGTCTTCCGCGCAAAACAAAAAGACACTCTGGGAGCGAGCAGAGTGCCTGATTGCCCGTATGAAGATAAAGGTATGACAGACGAAGAAGACCTGCCAATTCTTTATCCCTTTTTGAATGCTCCTAACATTGCCTTGACAATCCCACCTAAAAAGCGGGGCAATTTTATCGTGTAAAATTTCATACTGTCCCTCCTCAATGCTAGCCTGAAACTTCTTCTCTCTTGATTCCCATCCTGCATTAATGGCTTATCTATAAATGCTATTAGCCTATCTAGAGTATATTAATCTTTGCTTCTTATCATCATTAATATGCCGGAGGAAAACGAAAAAGTACCGGTATCAGAATTTAATTCATTGCTGATTGACAGCGTCCTTCCTCTCTTTAAGGTGTCATTTTTCAAGGGATAAAGAAAGCCGGTGAGCGTGACGCCGGTGATTTCTTCACTGATCGGTATGAAGGATATATAGCGTTTATCCTGTTCATGAACCGTATAGCTGCCGGGATAGAAAAAGGAAATCTCATTTTGTCTATCCTCGAGTTTTGCCTTCACAGGCTGCCGCAAATGGTCATCGCTTGCTAGGAGCATGATATTGCCTAAGGCATGATCCATTCTTCCCCCCGTTGCCCCATAAATCGTTATCCGATCAGGCTTCTGATCATAAGCCCAAGAAAGAGAAAGCTCAAGGTCAGTTTCATTCTTTTCGGGCGGATAATTATATACTTCCTTTGCTGATTGCCTGATAAAGCGGAGCTCCTCATCTGTAACCGAATCAAAATCGCCAAAGGCCGCCTCCATTTTAATCCCTGCTTCAGCGAGCACTAAGGCACCCCTGTCCGCTCCGCACCAGAGTACATCATCATTCTCATCCGAGATTTTCTTTAAATCCGGAAGGTACTCCTTAGGCCCTCCGGCAACAATCCTAATGTCCACACTCATTCCACCCTTCTAAAGAAAAAAGGATTATCCACCTTAAGCCGGAAGGCTCAGGCTGGATAACCCATTTCATTGCCGGCTTTATGATTAGCTGTCACAAAGCCCTGCTACCCTATCTCAACCGCGAATATCGGCTATCGCCTGCTTCCGGTCTTCCTTATTATAGATGGCTGAACCTGCCACCAACACAGTTGCTCCCCGTTCAACACAAAGCCTTGCCGTTTCTGGATTAACACCGCCATCAATCTCAATATCGACGGATAAACCTTTCTCATCAATCATATTCCGCACTTTTTCAATCTTATCGAGAACAGACGGAATAAAGGCTTGTCCGCCGAAACCAGGGTTCACTGTCATCAAGAGAACTAAATCAAGATCTTCGAGCACATAATCAAGAACAGATGGCGGTGTTGCCGGATTAAGTACCACACCAGCCTTAACACCGTAGGACTTAATTAACTGAATCGTTCTGTGCAAATGCGTGCATGCCTCTGCATGGACAGTGATGTAATCAGCACCCGCTTTCGCAAAGGCTTCGATATATTGGTCAGGATTCTCAATCATCAAATGGACATCAAGAGTCAGCTTCGTAATCGGACGGACTGCCTCAACAATTAAAGGACCAATCGTAATATTAGGGACAAAATGGCCATCCATTACATCAATATGGATCCAATCAGCCCCCCCGCGTTCAACATCCTTGATTTCTTCTCCCAATTTTGAAAAGTCAGCTGATAAAATCGATGGTGCAATCTTTACCATACATTAATACCTCGGCTTTCTGTCTTTGATTTCTTCGAGGAACTGCAAATAATGATCATATCGATATGATTCAATAGCTCCTGAGCTAACAGCTTCCTTTACCGCACATTTTGGTTCCTTCACATGCATGCAGCCCCTAAACTTGCATTCTGAGCTCTTCTCCCGCATCTCAGGGAAGCAATCGCTAAGCTCAACAGCTTCTAGCTCAGTAAATTCGAGTGAACTGAAGCCAGGTGTATCAGCAATCAGACCATCTCCGATACTGATCAGCTCGACATGTCGAGTCGTATGTTTTCCCCGTCCAAGATGAGAGGAAATCTCACTTGTCTTTAAATTCAATTCCGGGTCAAGCGCATTTAATAATGAAGATTTTCCAACACCAGATTGACCGGCAAATACAGATGTCTTTCCGCTGATGAACGGCATCAGATCCGTTATGCCTGTCTCTTCAATGGAGGAAGTGAGGACTACCTCATAACCCATTGTCCGGTAATGCTCCGCATATTCTTCTATCCGGGATAATCCTGATGTATCCAAAAGGTCTACTTTACTGATGCAAATAACCGGCGCAATCTCCTTTGATTCAACAAGCACAAGAAAACGGTCAAGCAATCCAGTACTAAAATCTGGCTCGACGGCAGAAAAAACGAGGATAGCTTGGTCCACATTCGCTATTGGAGGGCGGACTAATTCATTTTTCCGTTCCTTGATTTCCATAATATAGCCATCAGTCGGGTTTTCAGCCTGAAAGTCCACCATATCCCCCACTAGCGGGGATACCTTCTGCTTCCGAAAAACGCCGCGACCCCTGCATTGGATGACTTGGTCTCCATCCATCACATAATAAAATCCGCTTAACGCTTTAATGATTTTGCCTACAGGCATATATTCACTCCTTCATTCAATCATTTTCCGAATAATTAATGACACCTTCGTCAAATACACTATTATCCTTAATGATTTTATACCCTGCCCGTCCATTATGAGGAACCCTGAAACGCAAGGTTTTCTTGACAGTTTCCGTTATTTCAAAGGTTTCAACCGGCTCTGTCATCGTATTGTCGAGATCTTCAATCAAAATTGTCACCGTCTGCGGTGTGCCTTCAAGCTCTTCGTCATAAGTGATTGTTACTTCCTTCGTCTCCTCTTTCGGCGGTATTTCCTCAGCCCCCTTTGAGAGAACGACATTCACTTCAGACCCTACTTCAAGCGCGGTCCCTGCAGCAGGCGATTGAGAGATGACTTGTCCAGCAGGAACGGTATCACTATACTGTTCCTCCCCAAACGTAATTTTCAAACCTGTATCAGCCGCATAATCATCCAGAGCCTTCTTCGTATAGTCGGTTAGGTCCTTTAAGTTCACCTTAGCTGGCCCATTAGATACTGTCAGCGTCATAACGGTTTCAGATGGAATCACGCTCTCCCCGTCGCTTGGCTCCTGATCAAGAACTGTCCCAATGTCTGAATTATCATTGATCTTATCGATGACTATATCCTTATAACCGAAGTTTTCGAGCAGGTTTGCAATATCCTCATAATCACGGCCTATATAGTTCAGTACTTCAACCTTCTTTTTCCCAATGCTGTAGTATACATCGATAGCGGCACCTTCTTTAACCGTTCTTCCTGCTTCAGGCTTTGTTTTGATGACATTGCCCTCTTCAATCTCGTCATCCTCTTTTTCAATGACCTCGCCTATTTCAAGTCCAGCAGCACTGAGGCTTGCAAGAGCCTTGTCCAATTGGTTATCCGAAACATCCGGTACTTTCACATCTTTAGCCGCCAGGATTCCCGGCAAGGTCAATAATGCTACTACAGCCAAGACGATTAAAACCCCGAAGATAATAGCGGTAAGCTTCACCCAGCTTCGTTTCTTCTTTGGTGTCTTTGCTTTATCTGCTTTCTTACTCTTTTTCTGCTTTTTAGCCTTCTTGGTCTTCCCGCTATGGTTTTTCTCAGAAGAGGCGGTTAGGACAGTATCCTCCTGTTCAGCAATAACCTTCGTGTCATCATGATTCTGAAATAATTCATCATTGGTGATAATCGGAATCGCCTTTGTGACATCATCATCTTCTGGAATCACGAATTTACTTTCATTCAGCCGATCCGTATCAAGCGCAGTACTTATATCCAGCGCCATTTCTTCCACACTTGCATAGCGATGAAAAGGATCTTTTGCTGTCGCTTTCAAAACGATATTCTCAACGCTTTGCGGGATGGCCGGATTCCAGCGTCTCGGTGAAGGCGTCTCTGACTGTAAATGCTTCAACGCAATGGACACTGCCGATTCTCCTGAAAACGGAAGCCTTCCTGTCAGCAGCTCAAACATCACGATGCCGAGAGAATAAATATCAGACTTTTTGTTTGCCATTCCTCCCCTTGCTTGTTCAGGGGATAAATAATGGACAGACCCAAGCACTGAGTTTGTTTGGGTGATGGAGGTCGCGCTTAATGCCATCGCTATCCCAAAGTCCGTAATTTTCACATTATCCTCATGATCGATTAAGACATTATGAGGCTTGATATCCCTATGTACTATATGATTTTGGTGGGCAAGAGCCAGAGCAGAGGTGATTTGCGTCATGATATCGAGCACTTTTTCAACAGGAATCGGAGAAAAAGCCTGGATATATTGCTTAAGCGTCATGCCGTCCACATATTCCATCACGATATAATAAATGCCATCCTCTTCCCCTACATCATATATGCTGACAATGTTCTGATGGGTCAGACTTGTTGCCGATTGCGCTTCCCGGTGAAACCGCTTAATGAATTCATCGTCATTGGAAAAATCCATCCGGAGAATCTTCACTGCCACATCACGGTCAAGAATCATGTCCCTCGCCAGATATACATTAGCCATGCCGCCTCCGCCAATCATGCGGATGATTTTATAGCGGCCGCTGATTCTTTTTCCAATCAACATTCAGCTCACCCTCTTTCACTTTCAAAGTTGTGAAGAAGGATTGCTAGAGTGATATTATCTTCTCCCCCATTATCATTCGCCCTTTGGATAAAGGTGTCCGCCATCTCATCAAGCGGTGCGCCGCTCATAAGAATCTCCATCATTTCCGTTTCTGATAATTTATCAGAGAGCCCGTCTGAACATAACAGGATCATGTCCCCTTCCTCGAACACGATGGTCCGAACATCCATCTCTACATTCGCTTCTGTGCCAAGTGCCCTCAGGATGACATTCTTTCTTGGATGATGCTCGGCATCTTCTTTAGATATTTGACCGGAACGGACCAGTTCATTCACTAAGGAATGATCTTCCGTAACTTGCTTGAACCCATCTTCATTTAACAAATAACATCTCGAATCCCCTACGTGCACAATCGTAGCGGTTCGCTCGGTGCAAAGAGCCGCAACAATTGTCGTTCCCATTCCTTCACATTCCGTATGAGTAAGAGAGTGCTGATAAAGCTCTGAGTTCGCAAATTGAATCTGCTCATGTAAAAATGATTCGATGGAAGCTGGCGTCTCTTTGAGTTCGGTTTCTTCCCATGCTTTCTTCAATATAGAGACAGTCATCTCGCTGGCGACATCTCCTGCCTTATGACCGCCCATCCCGTCTGCTATGACGGCAAAAGCCATGCAGGAAGGATCTTCTCGAAAGAAGATGCCTCCCTGGTCCTCATTATGCATTCTAACCCTTCCCCGGTCAGTTCTAAATGTGGCCTTCATCCCTTCACCTCGTCTCTTCTTTCCTTTCCTTCGCACGCAGCTGGCCGCATGCGGCATCAATATCATGTCCCTGTTCTCTTCTAGTCGTGACATTCACCCCACGCTTTTTAAGCGTGTCCTCGAATAGCTGGATTTGCTCTTTCGGGGTCCGCACATAATCTCTTTCCGGTACATAGTTGACCGGAATTAAGTTCACGTGGCATTTCAGTCCCTTGATCAGATTAGCCAATTCCTCGGCATGCTCAACCTGATCGTTTTCTCCGCCAAACAAGCCATACTCGAATGTGATCCTCCGGCCTGTTTTATCCACATAATACTTAACAGCTTCCATAAGCTGCGGGAGCTTGTAGGCACGATTGATTGGCATCAATTTGCTGCGCAGCTCCGTATTCGGGGCATGAAGGGAAATGGCGAAATTAATCTGCAGCTTTTCATCCGCGAACTTGTAGATTTTTGGCACAATCCCGCTCGTTGATACGGTAATATGACGCGCGCCGATATTCAATCCTTTATCATGGTTGATGATACGCAGGAAAGACATCATGTTATCGTAGTTATCGAAAGGCTCTCCGATTCCCATGATAACGACAGAGCTTACGCGTTCACCTAATTCGTCCAGGGCCTGCTGTACCTTAACGACTTGAGCGACAATTTCTCCCGCTTCAAGATTTCGCTTCAGTCCGCCCAATGTGGATGCACAGAACGTGCACCCGATACGGCAGCCTACCTGAGTTGTAACACAGACTGAATTGCCGTAATCATGTCTCATTAAGACCGTTTCAATGGAGTATCCATCATGGAGTTCAAACAAGAACTTAATGGTTCCATCCTTGGATGTTTGTTGTACAAGCGTGTTCAACGTCGTTAAGGTAAATGACCCCTCTAATTTAGAGCGGAGTCCCTTTGAAAGATTGGTCATATCTTCGAAGGAGGATACTCGCTTCTCATATAACCATTCATATATTTGTGTTGCCCGAAACGCTTTTTCGCCATTTTGCTCGAGCCATTCCTTTAATTCATCTAGCTGCAAGGAGTAAATCGACGGTTTGTGGTCCTGTTTCATTACTGCCTTCTTCACTTTTGATTGTTCCATTATTAAGCCTTCCTTCGAATGGAAGCAATGAAGAATCCATCACTTCCGAAATATTGTGGTAGTATTTGTACACTGTTGCCATTGACATAGGGCTTGACGGCTTCCGGCAGTCGGTCCACAAGACTCAGGTCTCGTTCGAAATCCTTGTTTTGCTCCAAAAATGCGTCGATAATCGCTTCATTTTCTTCCTTGCCAACCGTACATGTGCTGTACGTAATCGTTCCGCCCGTTTTCACGAGACTGGATACTTTTTCGAGAATATTCAATTGGATGGCCGATAATGAGTGAAGGTCCGCCTCGGTTTTTGTATATTTCGCATCAGGTTTTCTCTTCAGTACACCAAGGCCTGAGCATGGTGCATCTACCAATATTTTATCAAATGTTTGCGGCTCGAAACACTCTCTAATTTTCCGCGCATCCATCTGTCTTGTCTCTATATTCGACAATCCAAGCCTCATGGCCTGTTCCTCAATTAATTTTGTCTTATGGGCATGCAAATCAAGGGCAATTATTCGGCCATGATTAGCCATTCTCTCACCCATATGGGTTGTTTTTCCGCCCGGAGCGGCACAGCTGTCGAGGACCATGTCTTCATCACTCGGGGATACGGCATGGGCAACAAGCATGGAGCTCTCATCCTGAATACTGATCAAACCATTTTTATAGGCGTTCGATAAAGCAATATTTCCTCTGAGGCAACGGATTCCGTCCTCATTGAGCGTACTTGGTTCGACCATATATCCTTCATCAGCAAGCAGCTCGAGCACTTCGTCCCTGCTAGTCTTCAGCAAATTGACCCTTGCGGTCTGTACAGGCGCGTTTAAGTTCTCCATACACATTTGCTCGGTTTTCTCAATCCCGAATTGGCTTGCCCAAAGTTTCACGAGCCATAGCGGGTGGCTAGTCGAGATGGAAATTCTCTCAAGAGGATCTTTAATCTCAGAAGTTTGCGGCACTCCCTCACGTCCAATGGTGCGCAACACACCGTTAACGAGTGATGCTACACCTCGATGTCCCCTTTTCTTCGCAATCTCAACCGCTTCATGAACAGCGGCCCTCTCTGGTACCCTATCTAAGAATTGCATTTGAAAAACCGTCATCTTCAATAAGCTAAGAACCCACGGCTGTATTTTTTTAGGGTTCTTAATGAACGGAGACACATAATAATCCAATGTCATGTCACGCTGTATGGTCCCGTAAACGAGCTCGGTCAACAGGCCGATATCCTTTGCGGACAGCTCCGATTCTTTGATCGCATGGTTCAGCGATAGATTGCTATAGGCTTTATTCTTTTGGACAGCGGTTAATATATCCAGGGCTATTTCCCTGACATTCTTTTTTTGAGGCATTCTCTATTCTCCCAATTTCATTCCCGGCGCAAAGTCATGTGCACCTCTAAGCATTTGCTCGGCACTCATCCGTTTCTTGCCGGCAGGCTGTAATTCCGTTATTTTGATCGCAGTATCATTGCCAGACTTTACAAGGATACCATCCTTAAGAAGCGCAAGCACTTCTCCAGGCTCTCCAGGCTGTGATGAGGCAATCTTCTCTGTCCACCATACTTTGATCACTTTCCCGTTAAATAAAGTATAGGCGACTGGCCAAGGATGCAAACCACGTACATGGTTATAAATCTCCTCACCTGTTTTCGTCCAATCAATGAGTTCCTGTTCACGTTTTATATTGGAAGCGAAAGTTGCTTCTTCCTCGTTTTGCTTAATCGGTGTAATCTCACCTTTCAAAAGAGCAGGGATTGTCTTTGAAGTCAGCTCTGCCCCAGCAGCACTCAGCTTGTCATGAAGGCTGCCTGTATGGTCGGTTTCCTCAATTGGCACCTCCACTTTACTGAGCATATCCCCTGCATCCAGCTTTTCGACCATATACATGATTGTCACACCGGTCTTTTCTTTCCCTTGCATGATTGCATAGTGAATCGGCGCTCCCCCGCGCAGTTCTGGGAGTAAGGAGGCATGTACATTAATGCAGCCGTATTTAGGCGCCTCAAGCAAGCGTTTAGGCAGGATTTGCCCAAAGGCTGCCGTCACAATCAAATCAGGCTCCAGCGCTAATACCTTATCGACCTCTTCATCCAGCCTGATTTTCTCAGGCTGCAAAACTTGGATGCCATGCTTTTCTGCCGTCACTTTAACTGGCGGCGGTGTCAGCACGCGCTTGCGCCCTACTGGCCGGTCCGGCTGCGTGACTACACCAACGATTGAATATCCATCCTCAATCAAGCGTTCCAAGACTCCGACGGAAAAGTCCGGCGTTCCCATAAATACGATTCTTGTCATTCTGCTTCATACCCTTCTAACTCTTCTTCACTTACATAACGGCTTACCTTAGATGTGAACAGGACACCCTCTAAATGATCCATTTCATGGAGAATGGCCCTTGCCATATAATCCTCCGCTTCAATCACACACCATCTGCCTAAGCGGTCCTGTGCCTGAACCTTCACGAATGTAGGCCTCTCAACTTCCCCATAAATTCCAGGGAAACTTAAGCACCCTTCAATGTCGATATCCTTGCCATTGCTTTCAATGAGCTCTGGGTTAATGAGCTCAATCGTTCCAGACTCATCATCCACATCTACAATGGCAACTTGAATGTTTTTGCCTATTTGAGGGGCGGCAAGTCCTACACCATCCGCCTCGATCATCGTGTCGTACATATCATCAAGCAGCTTCGCTAATTTCTTGTCAAATACTTCTACCTTTTTACATTTAGACTCCAGTCTCTTGTCTGGATGTTTTACGATTGGTAATACGGCCAATTTCTTTCTTCCTTCTTTCTACATCATAATAAACGGATTTACATCAATCGACAATTGCAGGCCGGATTGTGCAGCATTTCGTCCATATGTTTCATTTAATTTCTTTAAGATTACCGCTAAATTCGGTTCCCGCTTGTATTTTATCAGACATTGGTATCTATATCTATTATTGATTCTGGACATCGGCGAAGCGGAAGGGCCAAATACAACCGTGTTTGGACTAACATGCCTCTTAATATAGGTCGTAATCTTATCAGCCGTATCCATGGCCTTTAGAACATCCTCATGCGAAACCGTTAAGAGGGCTATATAATAGTATGGAGGGTACTCATTCTGCTTACGGAGGAACATCTCCCGCATGAAGAAGCCTTCATAATCCTGTTCTGAAGCCAGCTGTATGCTGTAATGTTCAGGTGTGTAGGTTTGGATGACGACTTCACCCGGAAGTTCATGCCTTCCCGCACGTCCGCTGACCTGTGTCAGCAGCTGGAACGTCCGCTCAGATGACCTAAAATCCGGAAGGTGAAGCATCGTATCGGCAGATAATACCCCGACAAGTGTCACTTTTGGAAAATCCAAACCTTTTGCAATCATTTGCGTACCGAGCAGAATATCAGCCTGCCCATCCTCAAACCTCTTCAATAAAGCTTCATGGGCGCCCTTACGGCTTGTCGTATCAACATCCATCCGGATGACGCGCGCATTCGGCATGAGCTTGCCAAGTTCCTCTTCCACCTTTTGCGTTCCGGTCCCAAAATAACGTATATGGTCACTGCCGCAATCCGGACATGCATGAGGGACTCCTTCTTCCAGCCCGCAATAATGGCATTTCATCTGTGATTGAACACGATGGAACGTCATCGAAACGTCACAGTTGGGACATGTCACAACCAATCCGCAATTGCGGCACATCACAAACGATGAATGCCCGCGCCGATTGAGCATCAAAACGGACTGTTCCCCTTTTTCCACACGCTCCTTAAGCTTTTCGAAAAGAAGCTCAGAAAACATCGAACGATTGCCGCCTCTCATTTCCTCCCTCATATCGACAATGGACACTTCCGGAAGGGCCCGCTGGTTTACGCGGCTTTTAAGCGTCAACAGCGTATAGACCTCACGTTTCGCCCGGGCAAAGGTTTCAAGAGAGGGGGTGGCACTTCCTAAGATGACAGGGCAATGATGATGGCCTGCCCTCTTAAGAGCGACATCGCGAGCATGATAGCGCGGCGTCTCTTCCTGCTTATAGCTGCCTTCATGCTCCTCATCAATAATGATTAGCCCGATATTCTTAAATGGAGCAAAAACGGCCGATCTTGCCCCGACAACCACCTTCACCTCACCGCGCTGAATCTTTCTCCACTCATCATATTTTTCACCAGTAGATAACCCGCTATGTAACACGGCAACCAAATTGCCGAAACGTCGCTTAAAACGGGTTACCATCATTGGCGTCAAGGAAATCTCAGGTACGAGGACAATAGCTTCCTTCCCCTCATCCACAATCCGCTTAATCGATTGGAGATAAACTTCTGTTTTGCCGCTTCCAGTCACCCCGTACAGCAAGAAGGTCTCCGTACGTTTCTCTTCAACGGCCCGCTCAATAGGCCCCATGGCCCCGCGCTGTTCTTCTGTTAAAGGCAGGACGGCATCAGCGTGAAATTCATGCTGTTCATAATGGTCCCGATACGATTCACGCTCTTGCATCTGCAGAATCCCTTTATTGACCAGGGGCTTGATGACTGAATACCCCGATAACCCAGTATCCTTCAGAATTTTTGAAAGAGCGGTCTCAACCGGATTTTCCAAGAAGTATTCAATTATACATCTTTGATTCCTGGCGGTCTTGCTTATTTCTCCAAGCTGGGTAATAAGAGCTTCCCTATCCAGCAATGGCGTAATAAATTTTTCTTTTTTCACATTCCCTTTATTGCTCACCTTGATGGAAAGCTCCAAGGCTCCCCTGTCCATTTCCTTTTTTACAAGCGGCAAAAATTCATTGTTTTGGGCATCATCCCATTTCATCGTGCCTGTCTTTTGAAATAGCGGCTGAAGCTCTGGCAGCAAGTCTGAAACGGCAAAGCTCCTTGTGAGCCTGATTTGCTTTTCATACTTGGCTTTCATGGCTGCAGGGAGCATCGCTTGGAAAGCGGAAATCTTAAAGCACATCGTCTCATCGGCCAGCCAATGTCCAAGCTCGAGCAGTTCTTCATTTAAGGCTGGCTCCATATCCAAAAGACCGCTAATATTCTTTAATGACTTAAATTCCGAGCTCTCCTTTAGCTTCACGACAAACCCAAGCAGCTTTCTCGGGCCAAATGGGACGGTGACCCGCATACCCTCTTGAATCATCCCGCTCCACTTTTCCGGAACACGATAATCAAAAGGCCGGTCCGTTTGCTGGGCCGGCACATCAACAATAACTTCTGCTATCATTACACATTCGCCCCGATGGCTTCCATCCTGGCAACTTCATGCAGGATTGCCTCTGCCGTTTGCAGCTTGCTCATTAATGGCAATTCCACTGAAGTACCATCTTTCTTGTAAAGTGTAACGATATTCGTATCTGTGCCAAATCCTGCTCCCTCTTTCATCACATCATTGGCTACAATCATATCCGCATTCTTCTTCACAAGCTTCTTCTTCGCGTATTCATCCACATTATTCGTTTCTGCGGCAAAACCGACTAGAATCTGTCCGCTCTTTCTCTTTCCGGCTTCAGCCAGAATGTCCTTCGTTCTTGTCATCGCCAGGCTCACATCATCATCCTGCTTCTTGATCTTTTGGCTCGCGGCTTCTGCCGGCTTATAATCCGCTACTGCGGCTGTTCCGATAATGATATTCGCTGAATCCATTTCCGCCATGACTGCCTCATACATCTCAGACGCACTCTCCACAGAAATGACGCGTGCGTTTGGCGGAGCTGTAACCGTCACCGGACCACTCACTAATGTGACTTCTGCCCCCATCTTAAGCGCCGCTTCAGCAAGTGAATACCCCATCTTTCCAGTGGAATAATTAGATACATACCGGACAGGATCGATTCTTTCACGGGTAGGACCGGCCGTAATCAGCACCTTTTTCCCCGACAGAGGAAGCTTGCCAGCATCAAAATGGGCACTAAGCACCTCCACGATAGCCTCAGGCTCCTCGAGCCTGCCTTTCCCGACATATCCGCATGCAAGATAGCCTTCATTAGGCTCAATAAATGTATAACCATCCTCGCGCAAGCGGTTCATATTGCGCTGCACCGCTTTATGTTCATACATATGAACATTCATCGCAGGAGCAATGAATATGGGAGCCGTCACAGCGAGCAGAATCGTGGATACCATATCGTCCGCGATGCCATTTGCCACTTTCCCGATGACATTCGCTGTCGCCGGGGCAATGACGGCCGCATCGGCCCAATCAGCTAAGTCAATATG
>X410_Impala__coassemble_39_pt1 | contig 28418 bp, 31 predicted proteins | sample X410_Impala__metabat2_high_PE_006 | metagenome-assembled genome bin X410_Impala | reverse complement strand
AAAAAAGAAACCCCTGCTCGAAAGCAAAGATTTCCTTCTATTCAATCCTATTCGAATTTCAATGGGTCTCCATCGAATGATTCGTCTGCCACTTTGATTGAGTCAGTTGGGCAGCCTTCGAATGCATCCATCATGTCATCTTCTAGAACATCAGGGATCTCAACGATTCCTTGGTTATCATCTAAAGTAACAAATGCAATGCCTTCATCATCATAATCATAAATATCTGGAGCTGCGGCACCGCATGCTCCGCAAGCAATGCATGTTTCTTTGTCTACGATTGTGAATTTTGCCATGCTAATTTACCTCCCGCAAATAAATAATTTAATATCCGGTCTGGATATCAAACCCCTCATCTTATTGTAAAACTCATGGTATTACTTTTCAATAGCTAAAATTTCGTGATTTATGTGGCTTTTGTCACATTCTTAATGGAAAGATGCATCATTTAAGACAGGTATTTGGTAAAATAAAGATGTCTAATTGTGTAGAAACGGGGTGGAATTATTATATCATATATTGACGGTTTAATGCTGTATCTAATAAAAGTTTTAAAGGGTCAGAGGACGGTGTATTCACCTTTACATATACTTAATGGGAAGCGTTCATCCCAGCCTATACAGGATGCAAGATTATATGGTTTGGATGCTTATTTTGCTGTTTTTCCCAAGCTTTCCAGGGAAGAGTGGGAGTTGCACTTGCAGAACTTGAAGAAGCTTGGGCTGATAGAGCCGGCTGGTGAGCTGACTTATTTGTGTTCGGATTCAGGACTTTCCGCATTAGGAGACTGGCGGGCGGAGTACCAGGCAATGCCGCATTTGAACGGTTTTCACTTTAAAGAATCCGCTCCAGTGTTTTGGGCCAGACTGCAATTGCTTGTCCAGGTACTCTCCTGTATGGTGCATCAAACACGTTCGTTTATCCCTGTGCAGCGTCATATGGATCATCAGCGCTTTGTGAAAGTGTGGCTAAAGCAAGATGGCCGTGATTATCAGCTGATTTCTCACGAGCTTTATACAGAGCTTCTCAAAAGTCTGGACAGGCTGCCAGGAATTGGGCCTGAGTTAATCGTGATGCTCCTGACCGGCCATGAGCGGGCAGGGATGACATTAGGACAGGCGGCCCAGAAGCTTGGGATTGATCGTTATTATGCGCAAATTGTTTTCTTAGATACGTTGCATTATATTATGGCATCTGCGCAAAAAGAACCATTCCGGCTTCTTAATAGCTTGTCCATGCAAAATGAGGGACAGGATGAAACGGTTTTGACTAATTCAACAAAAGCGACATGGAGATTGGTTAAGCAAGGATTGACGATTGAGCAAATTGCGAAGGCGCGGAGATTGAAGGTCAATACGGTGGAAGACCATATTGTTGAGATTGCCTCCTTTATTGACGGCTTTGATATAGCAGAATATGTGACAGAAGAGGAGCAAAGGCTGATCATGGATGCGGCTGCCGCTGTCAATACGGGGCAATTGCGTTCCATTAAGGAACGGCTTCCAGAGGGCTTCCCTTATTTTAAGATCCGGCTTGTGATGACGAAACAGAGGGGAGGGGATAAGTATGGGGATGCTTGAGGAGCAGTTGGTAAAATTATTTGGCTTTCCATCATTCAGGAGAGGGCAAAAGGAAGTTGTCGAATCCGTCCTCGAAGGTCATGATACCTTGGCGATGCTTCCAACCGGCACAGGGAAAACATTATGTTTCCAGCTTCCGGGCTATTTGCTCGATGGCCTGGTGGTCATCGTTTCCCCGCTCCTTTCCTTGATGCAGGATCAGGTGGAGCAAATGAAGGCAAAAGGAGAAAAGAGGGTTGCCGCCCTGAACTCGTTTGTTGATAAGGAAGAGAGGGAGGTGGTTATCCGTTCCCTTCACCTCCTGAAATTTATCTATGTGTCTCCTGAGATGCTCCAATCCCAGTTCATCTTACAAAAAATCAGCCGGCAGAAGATTGCACTCTTTGTCGTCGATGAAGCCCATTGCATCTCGCAATGGGGATATGATTTCCGGCCAAGCTACTTGCGGTTAGGAACGATTCGGGAAGCTTTGGGCAATCCTGTTACCCTGGCCTTGACGGCTACGGCGACAAAGGAGGTTCAGGAGGATATCTTGCGCAATTTGGCCATACCTGCTGCCAATGTGATGGTTTATGAGGTGAATAGAGAGAATATCGGCATAATCGTTGAAGAGGTCGATGGCAGCGAGGGTAAACGGGAGAAATTGTATGCTTATTTAAGTGCCTTGAAGGGAGCGGGCATAATTTATGTATCAAGTCGTAAGCTTGCCGAGAGCTTGTGCGGCGATTTAATAAATGAAGGCTATCAAAAAGCGGCTTTTTATCATGGTGGTATGGATACGAACGATCGCATCCTTATACAACAGCAGTTTGCCGGAGGCCAGCTCGATTTAATTGTTGCGACAAATGCTTTTGGAATGGGTATCAACCTCGAGAGCTTACGCTTTGTGATTCATTACAATATGCCATCAAGCATGGAATCCTATGTACAGGAAATCGGAAGGGCAGGAAGAGATGGGCTTTTATCCATGGCTTTATTGCTATATTCGGATGGGGATGAACGAGTATCTGCCAAGATGATTGAGAAGGATTATCCGGACCGAGCCGAGATTGACTGGTTTCTAGCCAATCGTGACACACTCTTAGATGCAAATGCAGGGATTATTGTGGATGAGAAAATCGAGCGATTGAGAGAGGCAGACCGGATACTCGATAAAATAGAGGGAGAAAGCCTTATTGAGAGGAAAGAAAGACTTAGCTCGTATTTTGACACACGCTTATCGGACAAACTGCGGAAGCTCTGGCAATTCAGGGAATGGATCCGCAGTGCCAGCTGCCGAAGAGAATCGATTGCAGTCTATTTTGATCAGGAACCAAGCGGAGGCTGGGAGTATTGCTGTGATAATTGCGGGCTGACGTTTGAAGCGCTCGTTTCGAACCTGCCTCGGGAAATGGTTCAAGAGAGACTATATCAGGGGTGGAGGGCTGAGCTCGCCCGTCTTTTCGGAGAGGAGGATGAAGGAAGTAAGCATGAGGAATAAACAAGCAGAATTAATAAAGAGCATGACAGATGAAGAACTGTATAAGCAATTGTTGTTGACTCAGGGGCTGCTGTTGATGGCTGCAGCCTTTATAGGTTTCTTGACCTTTGATGGAATTGAACAGTTCTCCTCTCAATTACAGATAAATAGGGTGTCATTATTGCTTGGTTCTATGGCTGGATTAGTTGTTGTTGGGCTCGATTTGGCGGGGATGAAATATTTCCCTCCCTCTTATTATGATGATGGAGGAATCAATGAAAGGATATTTCAATCTTTATCGATTCCAAGAATTTTCTTGTTGACTGCGCTGATTGCCATTGGGGAAGAAGTCTTATTTCGTGGAGTCATTCAAGCGAATTGGGGAATATGGGTCGCGAGCGGAATCTTTGCCGTCATACATATCAGATATTTATCCCATTGGTACTTATTTTTGAATATTTGTTTATTGAGCCTGTTTATAGGCTATATTTTTGAAATAACGGGAAGTCTTTGGGCGACTATCCTGATGCACTTCATCATTGATTTGCTCCTGGGCCTCTTCTTGAATAAAAAGGGGAAGGACAGGTCTTCATAAAAGCTGTCTATCCTTCATAAGTTATATATGGGGGTGAGTGGATGGAAGCCATTCGGACAGATGCAGATCATGTGACAGATGAAGCGACGAAGGTAATCCTGAATAATGTGGTGAAACGGAAGAAGAAATATGACCATTATAAGAGCCGGCATTTTTTTAGCGTATATCTCACGCTGGGTTTGGCGGCGGTGTTTCTTTACTATATATATCGAACGGTGATTTTGCCGTATTCGTATTCCTTTTATAAGGTATATGAACAATTCTTTGAGAATCCCGTTATTTTGCTGGGTACGGTCGTCTTGGCGGCCGTTTATGGCTCCATGCTGTATTTGAAGAAGAAAATGGACAAAGCTGAAAAGGAATATCATGCCTTAAGATGCGAAATCGTCGACCGGAGCAAGGATTTGTGGAAGGGCGAGAGCGCATGGAAGAACCGGCATCTGGTCTTCCAGAAAATGAAGGATCTTTATGATATAAATCTTTTTCACGAAAATAAATAATTGCTGTGTCCTTTTGGCAGGAAAGAAAGTCGTGCGTGTCGAAAAAGATTTATATACGTGTATTGGTTAAATTATGGGAGGTGCTGTCAGATGTTTGTGAAGAGTATAATGATTTCAAAATATCATTGTCACACTGTTTCGATTGATGATTCACTAGAAGTGGTATTGAAAAAGCTGGATGAAAAACAAATTGAAGCTGTACCGGTTTTAAACGGAGAGAAATATGCGGGAACCATCACCCGTTATCGAATCTATAAGCAGGCATTTTTATCAGAACTGCCTAGAAGTATCTTTTTAAAGGATATAAAGGCTTCAGATATTGCTGAACAAAATAAGACACTGACAGGCGAAGAAATATTTGAAAATGTCCTTGTTGACCTCAAAGAAATGCCGCTCATGGCTGTGGTGGAAGACGATGGCGATTTCCTTGGCGTTGTGACAAGATACGATGTTATGGCAGAATTCCAGCATGCCTTCGGAGTTCATGTACCGGGAATCCGGATTGCCTTGAAAACGGTGGAAACAAAAGGCCGGATTGCGAGGCTGACAGAGTTGACACGCCAGTATCAACAGCAGATCATCGCATTGATTACCTTTGATGAGACTGATAAATTAGTCAGAAGGATTGTCATTAAAGTGGCTAAGTCACCTAATGTGGATAAATTTATTAAAAAGCTGGAGGAATCTGGCTTTGGTATACTTGATATTCAAGAATTGTAATGTCAGAGAAGAGCTTTCCATATGCTGTAGGCAGAGGGGCTCTTTTTTCAATGGTGAGAATATACCTCAGGAGGAAACAGGATGTGGGTCTTGATTGCTGTAATACTGGTCCTTATCATTGGGGTGCTGCTGGCATATATGAATAGGCTGGCCAAGCAGGATACCCTGAATGAGGTGACTTTGGAATTCGATGGCTTCCCTAGCGGCGATAAAATTAGTTTGTTTTTTATCTCAGATGTCCATCGCAGAAATATTAGTGACTCCCTTATGGCTGCTGCTGCGGGTAGGGTTGATTTCGTCCTGATCGGCGGAGATTTAACGGAAAAGGGTGTTCCGCTTGAGCGTGTGAGGGAAAATTTGCAAAAACTGAAGAAATTGGGTCCGGTCTATTTTATATGGGGAAATAATGATTATGAAGCTGATGTGCGCGAGCTTGATGCCCTTTTTATGGACATGGGGGTCAAGGTGCTGGCAGATGAGGGTGTGTTATTTGAGACAAATGATGGCGGGATCATTAATTTGCTCGGGATTGATTATTATGAACCAGAGGACCGGCTGGAAGGCCTCAAGAGAGTCATGGATGGGTCTAGTGAGGGTGCCTTTAGGATATTGGCGAGCCATACCCCGTTAATTGAAGAAGAAATAAGTGCGGAGGATGAAATCAGACTAGTGCTGAGCGGTCATACGCATGGCGGCCAAATCCGGCTGTTCGGATATGGGCCGTACCGTCTCGGAGGAATCCATTATTCAGGGGAGTCGGTTGTATTTACGAGCAATGGCTATGGAACGAGTGGAGTGCCACTCCGATTAGGGGCTAAGCCTGAAGTGCATATTATCCATCTAACTCGTAAATAAATAGAATAACGGGTACAAGGCACCTGTTTAATCTCCTCTCATATCATACAGGGAGGAAGTATTCACAGGAGGACTTGTGTATGAAGCTGAAGAGAATAAACTCCAAAAACGTTAAAGTCTTTATCTCTCAAGAGGAACTAGAAGAAAAAGAGATGAATCCCATTAAGATGAAGATTCAGGTTGCCGATAGCCATCTCTTTTTTTATCGAATTGTGATAGAGGCGTTAGAAGAGATGGAATACTCCATAGATAGCAATATCCTTATGGATATTTACTCCTATCCCGGCTACGGGATTTATATGATGATTAAAACAGATGAGGACCTAAGTGCCAGCCAGAATGAAGAGGTGGATAATACTTTATCCATCCGGTTTGTTGAACAGGATTATTTTATTTTTGAATTTACCGATTTTGAAGATGTGGTGGCTGCCTGTAAAATCCTAAATGGGAAGTGGAGTGCAGACGGGTATTTATATCATCTGAACTCGGCCTATTATATGAAGCTCGAGAAGGTAATTGAGGAAGAAGCTGCCACGGTGGCAGCCATTATGCTTGAGTATGGGGAGCTATCCTCATTGACGGAGGATCTTTTGCTCGAAAAAGGATTGAGGGTATACCATGATAATATTATCCCTGTCATGATTGAATACTTTAATGATTAAAGCCACTAGCTTGATTAGTGGTTCTTTTTTGGCCTTAAATGAGGAGAGGAGTTTTATGTTAATTAGCTTCGTGCCATAGGGAGAATTGAGCAGTTATAATAATGGTTTATATTGGAAGTGGATGTTAGAATCAGAGAGACAGTCTTCTTGCACTTCTTATAAACATTTGAGTATACTGTTATTGAGTGTAAATATAGACAAGTCTGTATGTTCGTTCTTTTTGAAAAACGGCTATTTTGTATTTTAATATAGTTTTTAATTGGTTATTTACATGGTGAATACTGCAAATGAAGCGTGTGTTATTTCCGGATAGATATAGATATATATAGATTTATCCGGATCAATAAATAGATTACTATTTATCTCTAGGAGGTACTAAGAATGTCAGCCGACCACCAAACCAATGAAGATAGACTGGATGTATTGAAATCTACGCAAACGGTCATCCATAAGGCATTGGATAAACTCGGATATCAGGAAGAAGTATATGAATTATTGAAAGAGCCGTTACGGATGCTTACCGTAAAGATACCGGTCAAAATGGATGATGGTACAGTTAAGGTGTTTACTGGCTATCGTGCTCAGCATAATGATGCGATTGGACCTACAAAGGGCGGAATCAGATTCCATCCGAATGTAACGGAAAAAGAGATTAAGGCTTTATCGATTTGGATGAGTTTAAAGTGCGGGATTGTGGACTTGCCATATGGAGGGGCGAAAGGCGGCATCATCTGTGACCCTAGAAATATGTCATTCCGTGAACTAGAAAGACTGAGCCGCGGGTATGTCCGTGCAATCAGTCAAGTCGTAGGGCCAACAAAAGATATCCCTGCGCCGGATGTTTTCACAAATTCGCAGATTATGGCGTGGATGATGGATGAGTATAGCCGGATGGATGAATTTAATTCACCTGGATTTATTACAGGAAAACCATTAGTGCTAGGAGGATCACACGGACGTGAAACCGCTACTGCTAAGGGTGTAACTATATGTATTCGAGAAGCAGCGAAAAAGCGCGGAATCGATATAAAAGGGGCTAGGGTTGTCGTTCAAGGCTTTGGAAATGCAGGAAGTTTCCTGGCTAAATTTATGCATGACAGCGGAGCGAAGGTCATTGGTATTTCTGATGCACAAGGAGCTTTATATGACCCTGACGGCCTGGATATTGATTACCTGCTAGACAGGCGTGACAGCTTTGGAACGGTGACGAATCTGTTCCAAAATACGATAACGAATAAAGAACTATTGGAACTTGAATGTGATGTGCTCGTTCCAGCGGCGATTGAAAACCAAATCACTGATGAGAATGCACATAATATTAAAGCGAAGATCGTGGTGGAAGCAGCAAATGGACCGACCACTCTTGAAGGGACGAAAATCCTCACTGAGCGCGGCATCCTGCTTGTGCCGGATGTCTTAGCGTCAGCTGGAGGAGTGACGGTTTCCTATTTTGAGTGGGTTCAGAATAACCAAGGTTATTATTGGACTGAGGAAGAAGTAGAGGAAAAGCTGGAGAAAGTCATGGTCCGCTCCTTTAACACCATTTATGATACCGCCAATACGCGCAAGGTGGACATGAGATTGGCTGCCTATATGATTGGAGTACGGAAGATGGCTGAGGCTTCCCGTTTCAGAGGCTGGATTTAATAGAATGCTAACAAGAAAAGTTTTCTGTCTTATGATGGAAAGCTTTTTTGTATGCTTATTATGGGTTAATATAATATAGGTGTTATTCTAATATGGCAATTACTGCAACCAACTTTTATTTGGCATGCATATATAGACAGCCTGCATATAGGAGGAGAAACAGATGGTATTTGAGGATGCAATTATAATCGGTGGAGGTCCTTGCGGAATGCAAGCGGCAATCAGTCTTAAAGAAATTGGAAAGAACCCATTGATTATCGAGAAAGGGAACATCGTGAATGCTATTTATCACTACCCTACCCATCAGACGTTCTTTTCAACAAGCGACAAGTTAGAAATAGGAGACGTGGCCTTCATTACACAAAACCGTAAGCCTGTCCGGCTTCAAGCCTTAACGTATTACCGCGAAGTGGCGAATAGGAAGGAGCTTAGGGTCAATACATATGAACGAGTGTTATCTGCTGTCAAAAGGGATGATGGGCTCTTTGTTGTCACCACGACAAAAGGCCAGTATGAGACGCCATATGTTGTCCTTGCGACAGGTTATTATGACCAGCCGAACAGGCTGAATGTTCCTGGAGAGGACCTCGATAAGGTCTTCCATTACTTCAAGGAAGGGCATCCTTATCATAATCAGGATGTGGTGGTTATTGGCGGTAAGAATTCAAGTGTAGATGCAGCAATGGAGCTGGCGATGGCAGGGGCGAGAGTGACCGTTATCTATCGCGGAGCATCGTACTCACCTAGTATTAAACCGTGGATTCTCCCGGAATTTGAGTCACTTGTGCGCCATGGCAAGGTTAAGATGGAGTTTAATGCGCATGTCCGAGAAATCAAACCTGAATCCGTCATTTATGAAAAAGATGGGATTCGAAATGAAATCAAAAATGATTATGTATTTGCCATGATCGGCTACCATCCTGATTTTGATTTCCTGAGCAAATGCGGAATCAAGTACGATGAACAGAGCGGTAAGCCTATTATCAATGATGAAACAATGGAAACGAATGTGGAGCAGTTATATATTGCTGGCGTGATTGCGGCAGGGAGAAATGCCAATGAAATTTTTATTGAGAACGGCCGATTCCATGGGGGAAAAATTGCGCATTCAATTGCAGAAAAAGAAAAGAATGAAATGTAAGACTGAGATAGAGGTGCATGTATGAAAAAAATATCATTAATTACGACTGGCGGCACAATTGCCAGTAAGGAAATGTCAAAGGGACTTCTGGATTCAGGGGCATTGAGCGGAGATGAACTGGCTGCCTTATGCCAATTGCCTGACGGATTTGATATTAAGGTAATTGACCTGTTCCAAAAACCTTCTATGCATATCAATTTTGATATGATGACTGTGGTTAAAGAGGCAATTGAAAGAGAGCTAGAAGATAAAAGTGTGACTGGAGTTGTCGTTACTCATGGGACAGATTCGCTTGAAGAAACAGCCTACTTTCTTGATTTAACAACAAGTGATTCCCGGCCTATCGTTGTTACCGGTTCACAGCGCTCTCCGCAAGAGGTTGGAACAGATGTCTATTCAAATTTGCGTAACTCCATTTTCGTTGCCGCAAATGAATTGCTGCACGATGTTGGGGTCCTTGTCGTATTTAATGAACGAATCTATCCCGCCAGATATGTAAAGAAAGTTCATGCCTCTAACCTGCAGGGCTTTGAATCCTTTGGTTATGGCTATCTAGGCATCATCGATAATGATCTGGTCAGTGTGTACCAAAAGCCCATTTATCATGAATCATATGAGATAGACGGGAATAAGATTCCAAGGGTGGAAATCGTGAAATGCTATACGGGTTCTGATGGTATATTCATTGATGCAGCCGTTCAGAATGGTGTGCAAGGTATTGTCCTGGAAGGGGTTGGCAGAGGGCAGGTGACTCCTTATATGCTTGATTCGATTCAAAACGCCCTTGATAAAGGGGTAAAGATCGTGATGACAACCAGTGCCGAGGAGGGCAAGGTCTATCCGGCTTACGGTTATGTGGGCAGTGCTCATGATTTGCGGAGCAGAGGCGTCATTCTTGGAGAGGATTATGACAGCAAGAAGGCAAGAATCAAGCTGGCGGTCTTATTGGCGAACGGCAAAAGAGATATTGAACAAGCATTTAAGCTATGACTTTTGTCTCAAAAAGAATCACAAACGGATGTATTTTTATCATGTACATGGTAGGATAGATGGTAAGTATGGGAGAGGAAGGAGTATGCCATGTTAAATATTGTAACCGCAGGGGTTGCTCCTGGTTTAGCCCTGCTTATCTATTTCTATTTGAAAGACCAATACAATACTGAACCGATATCGGTTGTGCTAAAGGCTTTTATATATGGGGCGCTGATAGTTATTCCGGTCATGTTCCTACAATATGTTCTTGACGCAGAAGGCATCCTTATGGCTAATTGGGCAGATGCTTTTCTTGCAAAGGGACTGATAGAGGAATTGCTGAAATGGGGAATTTTCCTCTTGCTCATTTACGGTCATGTTGAATTTGATGAACCGTATGACGGAATTGTATACGGTGTTGCCATTTCACTTGGGTTTGCAACCTTTGAGAACATTCTCTATTTATTCACTAACGGGGTTGAATATGCATGGGGAAGAGCCATATTCCCTGTTTCCAGCCATGGATTGTTTGGGGTAATCATGGGCTTCTATTTCGGGAAGGCTAAGTTTTCGAAAGAGAAGCGCCTTAAATACATGGCCATCGCTCTCGTTATTCCATTCCTCTTACATGGGTTATTTAATTATATTCTCATGATGGAGGTCAATTGGTACGTATATTTAATTCCATTCATGTTCTTCCTTTGGGGACTTGGATTATGGAAGGTAAAGAAGGCCCGAATCTTAACTGAAAAAGCTTTTAAGCAGTCTTATGAAAGCCTATAAAAATCTTTGCTCTTCATCCATTATGGATGAAGAGTTTTTTTGTTAATCGGGCCAGTTGAATATTTTATAAGAGAATGCAAAAACTACCCTTACTGTCATTACTATTTCAGGAGGGCTTATGTATGAAAGGGTTAGCAAGAAAAGCATTTTCCTGCCTATTGATTGGCTTCGTTCTCTCGTCGCTGCCTAGCTATAACAAAGATGTATCTGCGTTCTCAAACCAGGTCATTCAAAAAGGGGCAACCGGTGATGATGTCGTAGAGCTGCAGGCGCGTCTGCAGAATATAGGCTATTATCATGGTCAAATAGACGGTGTGTTTGGCTGGGGCACTTATTGGGCGCTCCGTAATTTCCAGGAAAGCTATGGTCTGCCGATAGATGGGCTGGCTGGAGAGACAACAAAGAGGAAATTGTCCAATGCATCTAATTTCAATAAAACTTGGGTTCATCAGCAAATTAACGCAGGCAATACCTTCACGTATTATCAAGGAGTGCCAATCGAGAATCAGGTGAAAAAGTCATCCTCAGGAGGCACAGCCTCAACAAATAACAAAAATAAAAATAATGCAGCTTCCAAACCATCTGCATCCACAAGCGGTACCGCGACAAATATTCCTGCAGGATTCTCAGAAAGTGATATAAATCTGATGGCCAATGCGGTATATGGAGAAGCGCGCGGGGAGCCGTATGAAGGGCAAGTTGCAGTAGCAGCTGTCATCTTGAACCGTGTTCAAAGTGCGTCTTTCCCGAACACGGTATCCGGGGTCATTTTCCAGCCTGGTGCATTTACAGCTGTGGCAGATGGGCAGATTTGGCTGACGCCAAATGAAAGGGCTAAGCAAGCGGTCATGGATGCGATGAACGGATGGGATCCGACAGGTGAAGCAGAATATTACTTTAATCCAGAAACAGCTACAAGTGCTTGGATATGGTCAAGACCGCAAATAAAACAAATCGGCAAGCATATTTTCTGCCGTTAAGGGGTGAGTAAATTGATTAGAAATATACTGATCGGAGTATTGGCAATCGGTCTGGCAGGGACTGCCTATTGGGGGTACAACCAAAAGCAGGAAAAAGACGCTTTATTGATTAATGCAGAGAATACGTATCAGCGTGCATTCAATGATCTTGCATATGAAATGGATGTTTTGAATGATAAGATTGGGACAACATTAGCCATGAATTCCCGCACGTCTTTATCACCGGCACTAGTTGATGTGTGGCGAATCTCAAACACGGCTCATGGCAGTGTAGGACAGCTGCCGCTTACATTGATGCCGTTTCATGAGACGGAAGCATTTTTAACGAAGATTGGTGATTTTGCTTATCAAACATCGGTTCGCGATCTTGATAAATCTCCTCTTACAGACCAGGAATATAAGACGCTCGAAGGCTTGTATAAGAATTCTTCCGAAATTCAAGGAGAGCTTCGTAAGGTTCAAAGCGAGATAATGTCCAATAATCTGAAATGGACTGACGTTGAGATGGTTCTTGCGCAGGCACAAGGTGATGAACCGCAGGATAATCAAGTGATTGATGGCTTGAAGACGATCGAGAAAAACGCCAAATCCTATGGCCAGAAAGAAGACTATGGGACAGCCTTCACATCATCTCCAAAGAAAATCACCTATGAACATATAAATGATAAAGCTATCACACGTAAAGAGGCCATTAAGCATGCGAAGGAATATGCCAATGTTAAGAATGTAAAATCGGTTAAGGTAACGGAAAATAAAGATGGATCCAACTATGATTTCTATCATGTAAGCATGAATGTCCGTGATGGAGAGAATATCGATGTTGATTTAACGAAAAAGGGCGGCTATCCTATTTACATCATTAATGATCGTGCTGTTGGAAAAGCTAAAATCAGCTTAAATGATGGGTTCAAGAAGGCTGAAAGCTATCTGAAGAAAATGGGCTATAAAAACATAGGCCTGTTTGAGAGCACGCAATATCAGAATGTAGGGGTTTATACCTTTGTGACAGAATTAAATACTGTACCGGTCTATGAGGAAGCCATCAAAATCAAGGTTGGCCTTGATGATGGTTCCATCGTTGGTCTGGTTGCAGAAGATTATTTGCAAAATCATAAGGAACGGACGATTGACAAGCCTAAAATTAGTGAAGAAGAAGCAAGGAAATCAATCAACCCTAAAGTGAAGATCATGGACCAAAAGCTCTCCATGCTCACGAATGACCTTTATGAAGATGTGTTATGCTATGAGTTTATGGGTACAATTGGCAATGACACATATCGCATATACATCAACGCAGAAAATGGCAAGGAAGAGAAAGTAGAAAAAATGCACGAGGCATCCAAAGTATATAATAAGGTGTCATGAGTGAATGAGCCGGGATAAAAAAATCCCGGCTCTATTTATGTTCCCTTCTCGAGGACTTATATTTCCGCCTCAGATTTCGGTCATGTATAGTCAAAAAGGACTTCGAATGATTTTTCCTTTATTCGGATTAGTTGGGGTTGATGAACTAGTTTCTTTTCTGCAATCAAATTTTAAAGAGGTGGCACTCTCACGTAAATATAAGTGTATAATGCTGCGTCCCCATACTCTTCATACGAATAAACTAAATCAACATGATTCGGAAGAGCATGTAGGTGATTTTCTGTTGATTATATAGATGTGTTTTGACAAGCATGCTTGCAGCTTGTGGAAAGAATAAAGGTATTCGCTGATTAAACTCCAATCCCATGGATACACTTATCCTAAAGGGGTGCGGATGGATGGAAGCGGTAGAGCGTATTATTAAGAAAATGATTTTCATTCAAGTGGTATTTTTATTGTTTTTTCAACTCTTTTTCCATAGAGATGATACGTTTCATAAATGGAAAACGCTCGTTCAATATGAAGGAGTATTAAAGGAAAATTATTCATCGATTGTGGAGACACTCTCGGGAAGCCGGCCATAGGGAGGGGGGCAAAGTGTTTACGCTTTGTCTTCTTTTGTATGGAGTTGGTTCTTTATAATTTAAAAACCTGTGTTAAAATAAGCTTGTAGTAGATTTGTATGACAACAAGGAGGAACAAATGGAAAAGAAACTCTCAATTGCTATCGATGGACCTGCAGCTGCAGGGAAAAGTACCGTAGCAAAAATTATCGCAAAAAAATTATCCTACATATATATTGATACAGGTGCTATGTATAGAGCGCTAACCTATAAAGCGCTCCAGCAAAACGTCGATCCAAATGATGAACAGGCATTATTCAGCTTGCTGATGGAAACGGATATTGCCTTAAAGAACAATGAAGCGGGCCAAGATGTATTAGTTGACGGCGAAGTGGTTTCAAATGCGGTTAGAACACCAGAAGTGACGAAAAATGTCTCAGCAGTAGCACAGCATAAATTGGTGCGCGAAGAAATGGTGAGACGCCAGCAGCTTCTTTCTGAGCAAGGCGGGGTGGTAATGGACGGACGTGATATCGGCACTCATGTTATGCCTAATGCTGAAGTGAAGATCTTCATGCTTGCCAGTGTGGATGAGCGTGCGAAACGCCGCCATGATGAGAACTTGTTAAAAGGGTTTGAATCCAATCTTGAGGAATTGAAACAGGAGATTGCAGCAAGGGACAAATTCGATTCTGAACGTGAAGTTTCCCCTTTAAAAAAAGCGGATGATGCGCTAGAACTAGACACGACAAGTCTAACGATTGAAGAAGTCGTGGATGCCATTGTGCGCATTGCACAAGAGAAAGGAGTACATGGATGACGTTTTATGGTTTTGCCAGGGGCGTTGTAAAAACCGTGCTCACCCCGCTCTATCGGGTCAAGGTTTATGGGAAGGAAAATTTCCCGGAAACAGGGGGAGTATTATTATGCAGCAATCATATAAGTGAGCTGGACCCTCCTGTAGTTGGAATATCAGCGCCTAGACCGGTTCATTTTATCGCTAAGGAAGAGCTATTCAATCTGCCTGTATTAAAAATGATTCTCCCGCGTGTGAATGCCATACCCATCAAGCGGGGGATGAGTGACCGGAATGCATTAAGAAAGGGACTGGGCGTCTTAAAGGAAGGGAATGTACTCGGTTTATTTCCAGAAGGAACGCGAAGCAAGACTGGTGAACTAGGAGAAGGTCTGGCGGGAGCTGGGTTCTTTGCTTTGCGTACCGATGCCCAGGTCGTTCCTTGTGCCGTGATTGGAAACTACAAACCATTCTCGACTACAAAGGTCGTTTATGGGAAGCCGATTGACATGGATGAGCTTCGTAGTAGGAAAGCCTCAGCAGAAGAAGTGACAAAAGTCATAATGGCTGAAATAAAGGAATTAATTGTTAAAAATAGGTAGGGTTACTGCTTGACAAAAACCTGTAATTATAAGAAGTTAGAAAAAAGGAATAATTTAGAATAGTTTAGTTCCTTAAAAAAAGTGGTATTAAATATAAATTGATAAATGTAATTGAAATGAAGCTGTGATTGTTAGGAGGAGTACATATGACAGAGGATATGAATAATGTAGAAGTAGCAGAATTCAGTGTTGGCCAACACGTTACTGGTACTGTTACAAAAGTGGAAGAAAAACAGGTAGTTGTCGAAGTAGAGAACAGCAAGCATGACGGAATTGTTCCAATCAGTGAGCTATCAAGCCTGCATGTAGAAAAAGCATCAGATGTCGTTTCAGAAGGCGACAAGCTTGAGTTTGAAATTATAAAAATCGAGGATGAGGCATTAATCCTATCTAAGCGTAAAGTAGATGCAGAAAATGCATGGGAAGAGCTGGCGCGCGATTTCGAAGACGGCAAAATCATCGAAACAGAAGTGAAGGATGTCGTAAAAGGCGGCCTTGTAGTTGACTTAGGTGTGCGCGGATTCGTCCCTGCTTCTCTAGTTGAAGATTATTTCGTAGAGGACTTCTCTGACTATAAAGGGAAGACGCTATCCTTCAAAATCGTAGAATTGGATAAAGAAAAAAACAGATTGATCCTATCTCACCGTGATGTAGTACGTGATGAGAAGGAAAAGAAAAAGATGGACATCCTTGGAACTCTTCAAGCTGGAGAAGTTCTTGAAGGCAAGGTGCAGCGCATCACTGATTTCGGCGCTTTCGTTGATATCGGCGGTATTGACGGGCTTGTACACGTTTCTCAGCTATCTCATGAGCATGTTGACAAACCGTCAGATGTCGTTTCAGAGGGCGATACCGTGAAAGTGAAGATTCTTTCCATCGACCGTGACAGTGAACGTGTTTCCTTATCCATTAAAGAAACATTGCCTGGACCTTGGTCTGATATTACATCCAAAGCGCATAAAGGCAGTGTGCTGGATGGAACCGTTAAACGCTTAGTATCTTACGGAGCATTTGTTGAGGTATTCCCTGGCGTTGAAGGACTTGTCCATATCTCACAAATCTCTCATAAGCATATCGGTACGCCGCATGAAGTGCTCGCTGAGGGAGACGTCATCAAAGTGAAAGTACTGGATGTGAATGAAGATGAACATCGCTTATCCTTAAGCATTAAAGAGCTTGAGGAAGAAGCCCCTTCCGAAGAAGACAGCTATGAAATGCCGGAGGAAACAAAAGGCTTCCAATTAGGTGAAATGATTGGAGAACAATTAAAGAACCTTAAGAAATAATGTCAATAATAGCAGGCGGCCCTTTTTCGCAAAGGGCTGCTTTTTTTATGGATCTCCATTCAGGAAAAATGCGTCTTTGCGTGAAATTATGTCAATATTTGATTAAAACGGCAGAGAGGTTGGCATAATGCTAATGGAGGTAATTATGCAAGAAGGTACTATATTTTTTCTGATAAGCTGGTTTACCGTTTGGTACATCGTATTTATGGATAATAAGCCTGCCCGACTGCGGAGAGTGCATTTAACTGTCATACTTGCTCTTCTTGTTTGTGCGGGTGTTTATATGAATATCGGCAATATACAAGTAAGTTTAATATGGGTTCCGGTTTTATGTTGGTCATTTTTTCAATGGAGGAACATCCGAAACAGGGATTTGTTGCGGGTGTCAGTATCGGTATTTGGAGTCATGCTCGCATTCGCCTGCTTAAGAATCCTGACGATGCTTTATCCTGTGTGGCTTTTTATTGATTGGAAGATTCTGTGTTCGCTCCTCGTTCTTGCCGTGTCTGCCTTGTTTCTGAAGGATCGGAATTTGAGGCTGAGCACGTTAATTATCGGCTCATTATTTGGGCAAATGATTTTTGCTGTATTATTGAATGATAATGGAATGCCCATCAGTTATCTCTTTTCGCTAGAGTCGATGGATTTATTGAGTCTGCTGGTGTTTATGAACGGGCTTTTGCATAAGGGGGAACAATGGCTGACAAAGTGGTTCTTGCGAAAATCATCCATGACAGTCGCGGCGAGGAATCGAGAAATGAGGTAGGATAATTGGTGAATGAAGAAACTAAATTTGCAGAAATATACCGATTGTCATATGACAGGAGTTGTACCTTTTTGAAACGTTTGCTATCATATTATAGTTAGACCCTTCTTTAATGGTTAAGAAGGGTTCTTTTTTCATAAAACAAGATACTCGCTAATATTGCTTTATTTATTGGCTCTCTTATAACCGTTTGAATGCAAGAAGAGCGTAAGACTCTCCTCTTGGATTAAGATGAGATGCAGCTTATGAAATAAATAGAAGTGTAGCTAGATAGTCGAAAGGATGAACGACCATGCCAAAACCAACAGTAGCCATAGTCGGCAGGCCGAACGTAGGGAAATCAACAATCTTTAACCGAATCGTCGGGGAGCGGATTTCCATCGTGGAAGATATAGCCGGAGTAACAAGGGACCGTATTTATAGTTCCGGTGAATGGCTAAATCATGATTTCAATATTATTGACACAGGCGGAATTGATATCGGTGATGAACCGTTTTTAGAGCAGATTCGCCAGCAAGCGGAAATCGCGATTGACGAAGCCGACGTGATTATTTTAATGACGAGCGGCAGAGAAGGCCTTACATCTGCGGATGAAGAGGTGGCAAAAATCCTCTATCGTTCCAAAAAACCAGTTGTTGTAGCCGTAAATAAGGTTGACAACTTTGAGATGCGCGACCAGATTTATGATTTCTATGCGCTTGGGTTTGGAGAGCCAATCCCAATCTCAGGCTCCCATGGGATAGGGATTGGGGACTTGCTTGATGAAGTTGCCAAAAAATTCCCGAACCGTGAGGAATCAGATTATGATGAGGATGTCATCAAATTCAGCTTGATTGGGCGCCCTAATGTAGGGAAATCCTCCTTAGTTAATGCCATTCTTGGCGAGGAAAGGGTCATCGTCAGCAATATCGCGGGTACAACGCGAGATGCAGTTGACTCCCCTTACAAGTATAATGGAGATGATTATGTCATCATCGATACAGCCGGGATGAGGAAAAAAGGAAAAGTATATGAGAGCACAGAAAAATACAGTGTTCTTCGTGCATTGAGAGCAATTGAGCGCTCTGACGTGGTTCTCGTTGTCCTTGACGGGGAAGAGGGCATTATCGAACAAGATAAGAAAATCGCAGGCTATGCCCATCAGGCGGGACGAGCAGTTGTCATCGTCGTCAATAAGTGGGATGCGGTTGAGAAAGATGATAAAACGATGAAGCGTTTTGAAGAGAAAATCAGGGCGGAATTCCAATTCCTTGATTATGCTCCAATCGTCTTCTTGTCAGCAAAAACGAAACGCCGAATTCATACGCTTTTACCAATGATCAATATGGCGAGTGAAAACCATGCTAGACGTGTGCCGACAAATGTACTGAATGATGTGATCATGGATGCGGTAGCGATGAACCCGACACCGACCCATAATGGCAAAAGGCTGAAGATTTTCTATGTAACACAGGCTGCGGTCAAACCGCCAACCTTCATTGTTTTTGTGAATGATCCTGAATTGATGCACTTCTCCTATGAGCGATTCTTGGAGAATAAAATCAGAGAGGCATTCGGATTTGAAGGTACACCTATAAAGATATTCTCTCGTTTGAGAAAATAATTGTTTTTTTGAGGAGTGGAGGATATGAAAGAAACAGTTACAATTTTGGGAGCTGGTTCTTGGGGAACGGCTTTAGGAATGGTCCTTGCAGATAATGGACATATAGTACGTCTTTGGGGCCATGAAGAGGAACATGTGGCCGAAATCAATCGTGAACAAGCCAACAACCGCTATTTGCCGGGAGTGGAGCTGCCGGAGGGGATTACGGCTTATTATGACCTTGAGGAAGCATTGGAGGGTGTGGAAACCGTCGTCTTCGCCGTACCGACGAAAGCATTCCGGGAGGTTGCCCGCCGAGTTAAGTCTATCGTAAAGAATAAGATTACGATTGTGCATGTCAGCAAGGGAATTGAGCCTGACAGCTTGTTGAGAATATCTGAAATGCTTGAAGAGGAAATTGCTGATATTACGAAAGATATTATCGTTCTTTCCGGCCCAAGCCATGCGGAAGAAGTGAGCAGAAGAATTCCAACGACCGTAACGGTTGCATCCAAGAATATGGAAGCGGCCCAAGGGATTCAAGATTTATTCATGAATCAGAATTTCCGTGTTTACACGAATCAGGACCTTGTCGGCGTTGAGATTGGCGGTGCCCTAAAGAATATCATCGCGCTCGCTGCAGGAATCACCGATGGTCTTGGTTATGGTGATAACGCGAAAGCGGCTCTTATGACAAGGGGATTAGCAGAAATTACGCGGCTTGGAGTTAAAATGGGCGCAGACCCGCTGACCTTCCTTGGATTAACTGGTATAGGCGATTTGATTGTGACATGCACAAGTGTGCACTCCCGAAACTGGCGTGCAGGAAACCTTCTAGGCAAGGGCAAGAGCCTGGATGAGGTGCTTGATAGCATGGGAATGGTCGTTGAGGGAGTCCGAACAACAAAAGCGGCCCACCAATTATCTGAAAAGTATCAGGTGAAGATGCCAATCACAAACGCTCTTTATGATGTCTTGTTTAATGGCAAGGACATTAAACAGGAAGTAGAAGACTTGATGGGACGAAGCAAAAAGCATGAAATGGAAGAATTGATTGACCTCGTGAAAGAGGAAAGATAATTAAATTTTTTCATGCAGTATGGGCATTTGCTTGATACTTGAAGAAGTTAGATGTCATATTATGGTACGAAAGACTAACCAAGGCACATAGCCGATTGGAGTCTATATATTTAGTCCGAAGCGGAAGAGAGATGGCTATCCATTTCCCTTCCGTTTTTGTTTTTTTATTTAATGGATAACAAGATTTTTGTGGAAAAATAGTAAATTATATTTGTGTTTGAAAAATTATGGTATAATACTCTCGGAAAAGGGGGTATGAAATCTTGAGTGTATCGATGCAAATGATGTGGTTTTCCATATCGGGAATGGTCTTAATGGCGATTGCTGCCTTAGCCATATATGTTAGTCGGTATAAACTAAAGGGATTTTTTAAGTATTTGGTCGGGACCATAGCCTATTTCTGCTTATTTCTTGCGGGTATTATTATGTTCATCACTGTCGTAAGCGGGCCGACCGGCGGATGATGAAGGGCAAAGTCAGAAAGCATATAAGCGTCCTCTTGACCGGCTGCATGGCCTTACTTTTAAGCGGGTGCCTGTATCCGGGAGAACAATTGCAGCAGAACCAAATTCCTTATGAGGAGAGCGTCAAGGCTGTGCAAGGGGCTGTAGATTCATTCAGGAAAGATAATGGGAAGCTGCTGCCGATTGTAACGAAAGAAGAGGGTACGGATTATTACATAAAATATATAATTGATTTCAAAAAAATCGTCCCAAGATACTTAGCAGAAATACCCGGTAATGCCTTTGAAGAGGGCGGGGTCTATCAATATACCATCATTAATGAGGAAGATGATCCGACCGTCAAACTCATTGATTTGCGATTGGCAGAAGAGATACGGTCTGTCCGGCTGCAAATTGATGCACAAGGATATCCCGCGCTTGCCGAGGAAATAGGTCCAGATGTCTATAAGCTAGATTATGAGAAGATGGGCTTTAAAGAGGAACCAACAGTCAGAAGCCCTTACTCAGGCAAGAGCCTTCATTTGGTCATGAGCGGTAAAGGAGAAATTTACATAGATTACACTCCAGACCTGTATGATTTGTTGTCTGAAAGAGAACAAGCGCCGTCAGAAGATACGGATATCAGGCCTTATCTAATGGAGAATTCGATGTTCGTGCCTGCTTATTCCCTGCCTTATGCATGGGATGAAAAGGAGAATAAACCTGTCTTTCTGTCAAATCAGGAATAACCTTTCTTTTACGAAATATATTGTAAAAGAAAGGTTTTTTTTATTCGTTATATAAAGCTTGCGATTCATAATGGAGATAGGAAACTTACTGACAGAAAGTCAGTTTACATAAATGGAGAGGAGAGAAAAAAACTTGTCATAACAACATCCAGAGGAGTCATAAACATATAATGTCCAAGTTTACCAGTTATGAAAAAGCATCGATAGGTGGGTTCATATATTTTGGATCGGGAGGGGATCTCTTGGAAAAGATCGATATATTCAAGGATATAGCCGAGAGAACCGGCGGCGACATATATCTAGGGGTTGTAGGAGCCGTACGGACAGGTAAATCAACATTTATAAAGAAGTTCATGGAACTTGTCGTCTTGCCGGGCATGCATAGTGAAGCAGAGAAATCAAGAGCCATTGATGAACTGCCTCAAAGCGCGGCTGGGCGAACCATTATGACAACTGAGCCAAAATTTGTTCCAAACCAGGCGGCGCAAATCCAGGTGGCGGAAGGTCTTGATGTCAATATTCGCATGGTGGATTGCGTTGGGTATACTGTACCTGGTGCAAAAGGATATGAGGATGAAAATGGACCGAGAATGATCCATACACCATGGTATGACGAACCGATTCCATTCCATGAGGCGGCGGAAATAGGGACGAGAAAAGTCATTCAAGATCATTCAACCTTAGGAGTAGTGGTAACGACAGACGGAACGATTGGAGAGATTCCTCGCGCTGACTATATAGAAGCTGAAGAGAGGGTCGTCGAGGAATTAAAGGAGGTCGGCAAGCCGTTCATCATGATTGTCAATACGGTAAGCCCGTATCATCCAGATACTGAGGTTCTGCGCTCTAAGCTTCAAGAAAAATATGATATCCCGGTGCTTGCAATGAGCATTGAAAGCATGAGAGAGGGAGATGTCCTTAATGTCTTGAGAGAGGCGCTGTTTGAGTTCCCGGTTCTTGAAGTGAATGTGAACCTGCCGCGTTGGGTTATGGTCTTAAATGAGGATCATTGGCTGCGCGGAAGCTATCAGGATGCCATTCGGGAGACGGTCCAGGATATTAAACGCCTCAGGGATGTAGACAGATTAGTCGGGCTGTTTGAGGAATATGATTTTGTCGGGCATGCAAGTCTTGCCGGCATTGAGATGGGTCAGGGAGTAGCTGAGCTTGACCTAAGCGCTCCAGATGAGCTATATGATCAGGTGCTCAAAGAAATTGTTGGTGTTGAGATACGCGGTAAGGATCATCTTCTTGAATTAATGCAGGATTTTGCCTATGCGAAGGCGGAATATGACCAGGTGGCTGATGCGCTCAAGATGGTGAAACAGACAGGATATGGCGTGGCAGCACCATCGCTTGCGGATATGAGTCTGGATGAGCCCGAAATCATTCGCCAAGGGTCAAGGTTCGGAGTCAGACTGAAGGCCGTCGCACCTTCCATCCATATGATTAAGGTGGATGTTGAATCTGAATTTGCCCCAATTATTGGGACGGAGAAGCAAAGTGAGGAGCTGGTCCGTTACTTAATGCAAGATTTTGAGGATAATCCGCTGAGCATATGGAATTCGGATATCTTTGGAAGAAATTTATCTTCGATAGTGAGGGAGGGCATTCAGGCAAAGCTGAGCCTCATGCCGGAAAATGCACGCTATAAATTAAAGGAAACACTGGAAAGAATTATAAACGAAGGATCCGGTGGTTTGATTGCGATTATACTTTAAAAACAGGGATTAAATGGTGATTTAGCGCCATTTAATCCCATTTTTCTGTTCTAGGAAAAAAGTCCAATATTTCAAAATAACCCAAATGGAGTCATAACGCAATAAAATGAGAAAAATAAACTACAATATTCGAATAAATGCCCGTATTTTCGCTAATTTACTTGATATGGGGGCGGGGTTTATGATAATCTTTTATCAGAAATCAACTTCTAAGCGAAAAGCCTTACATATCAATGTTTACAAAGCCTTTTTATGGTCAAAAATAATAAAAGTTGAAAAATAAGTTGATGGATGATTGATATTTCATTACAATACAAAAAGTAATTGAAATAGAATAGATACCCCTTTGGGAGGAGGTGAATGGCATGAACAAGACAGAATTGATCAATGCAGTTGCAGAAGCTAGCGAACTTTCCAAAAAAGACGCTACAAAAGCTGTTGATGCAGTTTTCGAATCCATTTTAGAAGCACTTAAAAATGGTGATAAAGTACAATTGATCGGTTTCGGTAACTTCGAAGTTCGTGAGCGTGCAGCCCGTAAAGGACGCAACCCACAAACTGGTGAGGAAATTGAAATCAGTGCAAGCAAAGTACCTGCATTCAAACCAGGTAAAGCGCTAAAAGACGCTGTTAAGTAATCCATACATAATCTGTGTTACTTGAATAAGCGCTATTCGCTTAAGGGTCGCTGCCGCTATGGCAGCGGCCCTTTTTTTTGCGCAGAATATATTAATTTGGCTTGAACTTAAAATGTGCTACTATGGTTATAGTTGAATTTTAGGTATGTTCTAGGAGGAAGACATTCATGCATGAAGTTAATAAAGGGAAAATAGAGGAAGCCGTAACAATGATTCTTGAAGCATTAGGGGAAGATCCTGCACGTGAGGGGATAGCAGACACGCCTAAACGTGTAGCAAGAATGTATGAAGAGGTATTTGCCGGTCTTGGTCAAGATCCGGAAGAATATTTTGAAACTGTATTTGGGGAAGATCACGAAGAATTGGTGCTCGTGAAGGATATTCCGTTTTATTCTATGTGTGAGCATCACCTTGTACCATTCTTTGGTGTTGCCCATGTTGCTTACATACCAAAAGGCGGGCGTGTAACGGGCTTAAGTAAACTAGCCAGAGCAGTAGAAGCCGTTTCAAGACGTCCGCAATTGCAGGAAAGAATTACATCCACGGTCGCTGATGCCATTATGAATAAGCTCGAGCCGCATGGTGTCATGGTTGTCGTCGAGGCTGAGCATATGTGTATGACGATGAGAGGCGTGAAGAAGCCTGGCTCCAAAACGGTTACTTCTGCTGTACGTGGCACACTTGCGACCGATGCGCGCACGCGCCAGGAAGTGTTAAGCTTTATCAATAAATGAGCCGCGCTGCAAATGAAAAAGGAGTGATTCGGTGAAAGAGGGAAATATCACACAGAATGATTTTGTTATCGTGAAGGCTAAGGAAGATGGCGTAAATGTCATTGGCCTTACGAGGGGAGAAGATACGCGCTTCCATCATTCGGAGAAGCTGGATAAGGGAGAGGTTCTATTCGTCCAGTTTACAGAACATACCTCTGCGATCAAAATCAGGGGCAAAGCTCTCATGTATACCCCATATGGCCAGGTGGAAAGCGGGAAAGAATAAGGTGTAGGGTTGACTAACTATCCTTTTTCAACATAAATCGACAATGTTGAAAAAGGATAGTAAAATAAAGAATAGATATTGATAAGTCGTGAAACGAATGGGAGTTTAGGTGATGAGGGTGGAATCAGCGGATAAAAAGATTGGACAATATGAGCGTGAAATCAGAAGCTATATATATGATTCTTTTGTTTGGAGGCATATAGCAGAGCCCATCATTGATGAAGATAAGTTAGCAGTGTTTCTTGCCATCTTGTCTCATTCTGATGTGGAAGAGCAATCATTAACTAATTACATACTATCAATCATGCTCATGCAAATTGCCCTCGATACGCATGAAAACGTGACCAATGATATGAATAAGGAAGATTCCCTTGAGCTTAAAAAAAGGCAATTGACCATTTTGGCAGGCGATTATTACAGCGGCTTGTATTATCATATTTTGGCTAGGACAGAGGATGTCTGTTTTATCAAGGAATTTTCTCAAGGCATCCAAGCCATTAATGAGTCAAAGGTGGAGCTTTATAAAAGCAAGGAAGCGTCAGCTGCATTCTTGTTTTCTCATATGGAGTCCATTGAGACAGCGCTGGCTGAAAAAACAGCAGCTTATTTTGGCAGGGAATGCAATATGCCATTTTTTAAGGATTTCTTGCTGTTAAAACGGGTGAACCGGGAATTCGCGCTGCTTGAGTCACTGGAATACAGGCAGCAAAAAGTACCTTCATATTATAGCGCCATGCTGTTGCCGCCTTTTTTGAACGGAGTAGAGGATATTCAAAATCGCATGGAACAGGGGCTTCAGTCAGTTGATTGTGAAGATATGGCTGAAAGAGCCAGAAAGGTCTTAGCGGAATCAAGAGGCCATATCAACAACATGATGGGGAAAGGGTTATTTGGATGAAACAACAATCGAAAGAAGAACGAGTTCATCATGTATTTGAGAAGATATCAGACCAATATGATACGATGAATTCTGTTATCAGTTTTCAGCTTCACAAGAAATGGCGAGCAGACACGATGAAAAAGATGTCTGTCAAACCAGGAGATAAAGCATTGGATGTATGCTGCGGAACAGCCGATTGGACAATTGCGCTTGCGGAGGCGGTTGGCGAGGAAGGACAAGTATGCGGTCTTGACTTCAGTAAGAATATGCTGAAGGTCGGTGAAGAAAAGGTCGAAAAGCAAGGCCTAAGGAATGTTGAGCTGATCCACGGAAATGCCATGGAGCTCCCTTATGAGGATAACAGCTTTGATTATGTCACGATTGGTTTCGGTCTGCGCAATGTGCCGGACTATTTAACGGTGCTGAAGGAAATGAACAGGGTGCTTAAGCCTGGAGGTATGGCGGTATGTCTAGACACATCTCAGCCGACCATGCCAGGATACCGGCAGCTTTATTATTTTTATTTCAGGCGTATTATGCCGCTTATGGGGAGGGTGCTTGCCAAGAGCTATGAGGAGTACTCATGGCTGCAGGAATCCGCATCAGATTTTCCGGGAGCGCCAGAGTTAAAGAAATTATTTGAGAAAGCCGGTTTCGTCAAGGTGAAATACAAGCCGTATTCAGGCGGTGCAGCTGCTTCTCATTTTGGTTATAAAAAATCTCAATGAGGGATTTCATACCTTGTTAAACAGGATGTGGAACGATGAAATTACCAGTCTTATATAAACTTTTTAAACAAGATATACAGTTGATTGAAAAAGAACTTAAATCATCCATACAAGCGAGATCGAGGCTCTTGCAGGATGCCTCGGTCCATACATTGAAAGCTGGGGGAAAACGCATCCGTCCTGTTTTTGTCTTGTTGACCGCTAAATTTGGCGATTATGATATCGAACGCATCAAATACCCTGCAGTCGCACTAGAGCTTATTCATTCTGCCTCTCTTGTCCATGATGATGTCATTGACCAGGCAGAGCTGCGCCGCGGTGCACCTACAGTCCGCTCTAAATGGGACAATAAGGTAGCGACTTATACAGGGGATTATATTTTTGCCCGTGCTCAAGAGCTGATGACGCAGATTGATAATCCCCTGGCTCATAAGGTGCTGGCAAAAACCATTCTCGAAGTCAGCATAGGAGAAATCGAGCAGATTAAGGATAAGTATAATTATGATCAGAATCTACGGGACTATTTAACCCGAATTAAACGGAAGACAGCCTTGCTCATCGCTGCCAGCTGCCAGCTTGGAGCCATTAGCGCAGGCGTCAGTGAAACGATTCACAAGAAATTATTCTTATATGGATACTATGTTGGCATGTCTTTTCAAATCATTGATGATGTGCTTGATTTTACAGCGACGGAAAAAGAGCTTGGCAAGCCGGCCGGAAGTGATCTTTGGCAAGGAAATATCACGTTGCCTGTTCTTTATGCCCTTAGGGAGCCTGCTTTGGCGGAAGAAATCAGGAAGGTTCATGCGGATATGCCCCATGAAGAACTGAGGCCGATTTTGGATAAAATTAAAAATTCAGGTGCTATTGAAAAATCCGTGGAAGTCAGCAATCGCTATTTAAACAAAGCGTTTGCCATACTGAAAGAGCTGCCGGATACGAAGAATACTCGTTATCTTTATGATATTGCTGAATTTATAGGTAAACGAAACTATTAAGCGTTTTCAAATTATTTGCTAAACATCATTTAAAATGGTATATTTTTCTGGTCATACGAAAACTAAAAAGATGCATAAACAGAGGTGTAATGATGGAAAAAACATTTTTAATGGTTAAACCAGATGGTGTTCAACGCAATTTAATCGGGGAAATTGTAAGCCGTTTTGAGAAAAAAGGCTTCCAGCTAATCGGTGCAAAATTAATGATCATTCCTGCAGAAGTAGCAGAAAAGCATTATGCTGAGCATAAAGAGCGTCCATTCTTTGGAGAATTAGTCGATTTCATCACATCAGGACCTGTATTTGCCATGGCATGGCAGGGTGAAAATGTGATTGCGACAGCTCGTCAAATGATGGGTTCCACTAATCCGAAGGATGCAGCTCCTGGAACCATTCGCGGTGATTTCGGCGTAACGGTTGGCAAAAATATTATCCATGGCTCTGATTCTCCTGAAAGTGCTGAAAGAGAGCTTGGCATCTTCTTTAAAGAAGAGGAACTATCTGAATACAGCAAGCTAGTGAATGAGTGGATTTATTAAACAGCATTCGAAAGACAGTTGCATGAAGTAAATGCAGCTGTTTTTTTATGTGGTCAAAAGTTATCAGAAAAATACATTTTTTTATGGGTAGAGTTTCTATTTTGTTCTGATGTACAATAGGTAAACAAGTAAATTTAGCAAAAGAAGCTTTATTATGATATATTTGTACATAATTGCTTTAAAGTGATGAAGGAGGAGCCAGATGAGATACTTAACAGCGGGGGAATCGCATGGTCCCCAATTAACGGCCATTATCGAGGGGCTGCCAAGCGGTATGCCAATAGCCGAGGAGGATATCAATAAACATTTAGCAAGGCGGCAAAAAGGCTACGGCAGGGGCAGAAGGATGCAAATAGAGAAAGATACCGCTGAGATTACATCGGGTGTAAGACATGGCAAGACATTGGGGTCTCCTGTAGCAATAAACGTGAAGAACCGGGATTGGACACATTGGACACATGTCATGGGAATCGAGCCGATTGATGAGAAGGATGAAGAAGAAATCAAGCGTAAAATCACCAGACCAAGACCAGGCCACGCTGATTTGAACGGCGGCATTAAGTATGGGCACAGAGATCTGCGCAATGTGCTTGAACGATCATCTGCCCGGGAGACGACAGTCAGGGTTGCTGCAGGTGCAGTTGCCACAAAGCTCTTGCAGCTTCTTGGCATTGAACTCGTATCCCATGTGGTGGAGATTGGCGGTATTAAGGCGAAAAGCACGGATATGACAGATATTCACGCGATAAGGGAGAAGGCAGAAGAGTCCCCTGTCCGCTGTCTTGATGA